>Ga0100378_1006932_pt1 | contig 10179 bp, 15 predicted proteins | sample CryGeymeta201502_FD_81535 | JGI IMG/M metagenome (GOLD analysis project Ga0100378, IMG submission 81535) | Groundwater microbial communities from Crystal Geyser aquifers in Utah, USA - Crystal Geyser metaG 2015-02 | ecosystem: Environmental > Aquatic > Deep subsurface > Groundwater | place: USA...
ATAATATCTATGACGATAATGAAGGGAATAAATGTGTCAATTGCCCTAATTTTACCCATGGAACACAATTAAAAGATAAATGCTTACTAATGGATATATTACAGAATGATGATTATTCTTCAAGATTTGCAGTTGTGAACTTAAAGCAAGATTTTGAAAACATTTGTAATGATGAATTAGGAAAGTGTAATGGAAAGTTTATCGGTCCAATTAAAAAAGATAAATTAAGCGAAGAAGTGTTTTTTGTATCATTTGATGTTCCAGGTAATATAGTAAACTTAATAAATTTAACTTATTATTTTTAGATAAAATTATTCTTGAGGATTATTCATATACACATTCGAAAAAAGATATTCTATTTGGTCATATTTTTGGTTTGTTTACATCACGTTTTAAATTTTCAAAGAACAAAAAGACAGAAATAATAGAAAATATTAAAGAATTAAAAAATTTAGGAAGTCAAATTAATAATGTTACTTTAATTAGAAATAATTGGTTAAAAGAAGATATAAATGTTGGAGATGGAATTTTATTTCATTATAATATTGGTGGAGTATGTATTTCTGATCCAAATAAAAGATATGAAACTTACTTGTATTTAAAATGTGATAAAGAATCAACAACTAGTACTCCACGATATATAAGAAAATCAATCGGTAGCTTATTATTATAATTATTATTAGATGAGTGTGCTATCTATTTCTTATGGGAAACTCGTTGGGCTTGTCCTGCTTGTACTAAAAGGGATTCAATAAGATGGAAAGTAAATTAAATATTGATTAATTTGTAGTCTCTATGTAATAATAGAAAAATGACTGTTACATATACAGAATCTGAAGATTGTATAATTGATAATTTAGTCCAAATTGAAAATTATAATGCAACTATTTCAAATTCTACTTCATCAATACTTACAAGCCTTACTAATCTTCATTCGGAGATAATCGATGCCTATAATTTTAAAACAAAAAATGAATTAAACAAAAAAGTTCAGAATGAAATACAAGTAAATGAACATCCTGAATATATAAACAGCATAAAAAGAGAAGAAATATATTGTGGATTTTTTGATAGTTTAAACACACAATTAAATCTTGTTTTTCTTACAATATTTGTTATTTATCTATTCGTGGCATTATGCTTGATTTGTATATATTGTAAATATAAAGGAATGAGAGGAGAATATGAAAGATTATCAAGTGAAATTGAAGAAAGCCATAATAAGGAAAATCACGAAGCAGCAGTAGTTATCGAAATGGAACATACAAGTAGAAATAGAAATAGCAATAATAATTAATAGTTATTAATATTATAAGCTATATGTTATATGCTATAAGCTTATGTTAATTAATATAAATATAATTAAAATTAAATAATTAAATTAAATAAAAATGTTTAATAGAATACTATACTCCATTAACAAAAATAATACTTTTTCATTATTTAAACAAAATTATTCTAAATTTGCTACAGTTAACTTAGTATCTAACGAAGGAGTTGTAAACAGATTAACCGATAACATGAATATTAGTCTTAACTGGCAACTTAGCAAAGTATGGATAAATCCTCAGAACAATGTTCAGCATAATAGTTTACAGTCTTCAACTTCTGGATCAACAAGTGAAAGTGATATTGTTAATAAGTGTACTAAATTAGAATTTGAGAGGTTTATGAGAAAAATGGGATTAATAATGTCTAAAGAAAAAACAGTTTATGTTCAAGACGGTGTTTATAACTCAAAAAATGTAAGAATAATTTCATCTCAAAAGTCTGATGCAGAATTAGCCTCTTCAGTTTTAAGTGGAAGTTCTGTTGAGGGCTCAACTCCTGATATTCATATTTTGTATTTGACCAGTCACCCTGAAGTTGGAAAAAACAGAAAGTTTTTATTCTGGGATGATAAAAGAAAAATTGTTCTTTCAAATAGTGGGAATATAAATTCGATAAAAGAAAAATTAGATACTTTATAATTTAACAATTAAAAGATTATTCGAATTATAAAAGATTTTAAAGTAATTATTTATGATTATGATTAAGTTGTTTATAATTTTCTATATGTAATTAATACAATTAGTTAGATAGTTTTATATTATAATGTGGAGTTTTCTAAATTATAAAAATATATTATTTTACAAAAATATTATAATATTTATTATAATAAAAATATATTATAATAATAAAAATGAGTAAAAATAAAAAATTAATGTTATATTAAAATATATTTCACATTTCTTAGCCATTTCCTAACTAAATTCTGTTGGTATCTACCTGTAAAGTCTTCTTTTGTTGATCGTTGATGAAAATTTCTAATATTACAATAATAACTTACTTGTATAATGTCTTAGATAGTAAAAAGATACCTTCAAATATATATTAGCCATCGTAGGATTGAAAGTAAGGAAAGCAACTTTACTAGGCTCAACACAATGTAATTCTTTATGATTTGCCATTAAGCCATAAATTGCTTTTTTGATGACTGATTCCTTTGCAATTACTTCTTCCTTTTTGTTTCTAATGTTTCCAAAGTGGTTTTTTAGCATTTTATATAACACATCATGATAGTAAACAAAATTTTGAGTATCCCTATTTTATATTAATTATTTATATACTTTTTTAATTCCAACAACGATAAATAGTTATTAATGCTGTCGAAATCAAATTTTCCATTATTAGTTAGTTTTTTAGAGAGTTCCCAATCATTCAACGTTGCAAGTTCATACAAGAATTTGTAAAAATTGTTTACTGACATTTTAAATCCTTGATATTCAATCTCAGAGAATTTATTCCATGTTTTAGTAAAAGTTTCGTGAATAGTTTCGAATTTTTCAATTGGATTCTCTCCTTTATTTTGAAACTCGAAATACTCTTGTAGTACAATAAGTAAAAATAGATTAACTAAGACGACAAAACATATAAAGTTGCATAAGATAAAATAGCAGTAAGAAGCATAGTGACCAACTATATCAGGATTAACATCAGCGTATTCTTTCATTACATAGGGCCAACTTTCTCCAGAGTTTCTATAATTAAGTAAAAAGGCAGTATAAAAGGAGTCTAAATTGAATTCTGAGTTAACATTTTGCCAATAATCAGGATAGTCTGCAAAGTTGATTTTTCCATAAATATTTGCTCCAATTATACTAAAAACAACAAGGAATATTACAAATAGTAAGAACATATTTGCAAGTGCCTTGATTGACCATAAAATAGTATGTATTAAAGTAGAAATTCCTTTAAAATTCTTAGCTAATTTGATTGATCTAACTATTATATTAAAAATTACCTTGTTACTCTGATCATTCTAAGAATTCTTAAAATTTGGAAAGTTTTCAAAAATTTAACATTGCTCTGATCAGTGCTAGTTGAGTTTCCAATAACAAAGAAAATATCAACAATAGCAGATACAACTATAAAGAAATCAAACCTATTCCAGCCACTAGCAAAATATCCAACATGTCCTAATCCTATTAGTTTTACAATAGCTTCTAGTATAAAAATTCCTGTAGTTGTATTGTTTAAAACACTTGCAACATCATCATAAATTAGTGGGGCTCCTTCGAAGTCGATAGCCAATGCAACTAAATTTAAGAAGGTAAGAGCTAGGATAACATATTCAGTTATCTTATTTATTGCAATATCGTAAAAAAATTTAATAAATTTATTGGTTGGAGTCTTGAGCAGTTCCCATTTAGTTGTTGTTTTTGGTATTTGCACCATAAGATCCATCCACATTTGGCAATGCTTATCATCACTAGTTGTAGTATTTGTTCCTTCTTTTCTTAATGAGTCCAAGAAGCATGAGAACATTATACCCACAAATAAGTTAAGGAAAAAGTAAGAAACTATAATTTCGAATGCAATAAAGTAAAGTCCAAATCCGTTACCAAATTGTCTCTAAAAGGTAAAAAAATTAAAAATTACATATTCTGTCATAACAATTGGATATACATCTTGATTTGCTAAGACATATGAAGTTAGTAATGCATCGGATATATTCATAAATGTAAAGCTTGGATACTGATTCATCTGTCCTCCAAAGTAGTCAATACACTAAAAAATTATAATTAGACTTACATATTGGCTGACTGTTTCTGTATCTTTTATAGATATATTAGCCACTTTTAAATATGAAGTAAAGTTCAATATTGGAAGGGGGTATTCACGATCAGGAACATAGCACGTATTATATTGATCATAAAATAGATTGATTCCTATGATTGACATCATAATTAAGACAATAAAGACTATTCCTAAGATTTTGACAATTGCAGATAAGGAATCAATTAAAGAGCCAATAATTTTCTTCATTTGATCTGTTTTAGATAGTATTCTGAAAGTTCTAAGATTTCTCAGTAGTTTTAAGATATTAAAGAATTCAAGACCGTTTAGTTTCTCTTCATTTACTAGAAAAGCAATTTTATTTCCAACGTCAATAATTGTTACGATCATTACGAAAAAGTCTAACTTATTCCAATTATCTCTTAAGTAAGTTCCTGCATTCATTACAAATCCTAAAGCAATAACTTTCATTGTCATTTCTGTAATATAAATTAAGCTTATCGCCAAATCAAATTGATCTGATATAAAGTTATACTCATCATTTGCCTTAAAATAGGTATCTATAATTTGCTGTGTAGTTGATAATAGTAAAATACAAGTGATAAATATTTCAAATTTACTAGATTTGACAATTCTGTAAAAGAACACTCTTAGTCTATTAGTCTGTTTAAAATAGAATAGTGAATTTTCACACTCATTTCCTTGGTATAAATGTTTTAAATGATCGTATTCCTTTATTAAATGCTGAACTTTGGTAGTTGAATTATCTTCAACCTCATCCTCATCATCAGAATCATCTTGATCAGGATGTTCCTCGTCTGGTACTATTGTTGTCTTATTATCTAAAAATATTATAAGTTTATGTTAAATGAAAATACTTTCTTCAATTTCTTCTTCGATTTCATGAGGAGGTAAATATTTAAGTTTTAATGACATAGGCATTATATTACTTAGGATATCTTTATCACTTTCTAGTTTGTTAAAGTCTTCTTCGAATGATCCAAGCAGAATAGACATGAATAGATTAAATATCAAATAATTTCCCATAAATATCCATATAATTAGATAAGGTATACTCAATAGAGAAATCCTATATTATTAAGATAAAATAATTACGAATATGCATCATATAAAATTTCATTCCAGTTCTGCATTGAAAAGACTTGAAATTCTGTGAAAAAGGCGTTAACGAATGTGTTGTAATTGTAGCTTGCACTTAAGAATGACATTCCGAAGAGAATGAATATTATTAAGAAAATGATAAATAGCAAAACTAGGAAGAAAACTTTAATAATATCTTTCATCATTCCGGTCATTATCTTTTTGTAAACAGTAATCTTGCTTAAGATTTTGAAGACTCTTAGCACTCTAAACAATCTTAAATATGTAAATTCAGTTATTTGATCATATTCTTCCTTTCCATAAACAGAAAAGTCAATCACACACAGGCATACTATAACAAAATCTAACACGTTATTAAAGTCTGAAAAGTAAAGTCCAACTCCTAATCCAATGATCTTCATTACAAATTCTACAATATAAACTGCGTTAAAAAAGAGATTAGTAGAGTCAATCTTAAACCAAGTTTCAGGGTCAAAGTAATTTCCTTCTAATGACATTATTAAAGTATTTGCAATAATCATAGCCAAGATTAAGTTGTTGAATATGTTTGAGGTTACTATATTGTAGAAGAACTTTTTAGTCATTTGGAAAATTCTCACAAACCTAATAAACAATTTTAATTAAATATTATTATTACGCAGTAAGACTCCATATATTGGCTTCTAAGTCTTCTAGCTTTTTTATTAATTTTTCGTAGACATATTTTGTTTCAATTTTTGTATCAACGTTTTCTCCAGACCATTCACAGTATAATTTATTACCAGCTTCGATATCAAAATCTCTTAACTCTTCTATTTGATAACTGACTAGCCTTTTTTTATCTTTCTCCTTGGCTTTTTTAGGTTTAACTTCTTTAACTTCTATATCGAGTAGTTCATCCTCCTTTAAGAATAAAAGATTAATCTTTTTATAATCACACTTTAATAATTTGTCATTTAAAAAATAATTTTCATTTTTTAAACTTGAAATTGATTTTGTTTTAGTAATTGATCTTCCTGATGACATAATTTTATTAACTGAGAATGATACAGCTTTTCTTAAAGCTAGTGGAGCTTCATTTGTGGCTTCAGCTTTTTGTTTTTCATACATTGAATAATCAGTTTCATGTTCACATAATAAATATTTTATTGTCTTATTTGAAAGATTTGTTAAGGATAGTGTGTTATTAATTGTTTTGTATGTAATTTCTGGTTGGTATAACTTAGCATATGAAAGAATATTCTTTTTATTAACTTCGATACTTAAGTCAATTTCTTCTTTGATAGGAATAATATCGTTGTCCTTCCTGTATTTACTAAACTTTTATTAATAAAACTTACTTAAAAACATCACTCTTATTTTGGTGAACGTTAAACTCATCTTTAATCTCATAATCATTATTAATTGTGTTTAAAACGTATTTTGAATATTCATTAAAACTTTTCAACTGAACTTCGAGGTTCTTTCTAATAGAGTCAACAACATCTCCTAAAAAATAATAAATAATAATAAATACTTTTTTCTTTTGATAAAAGTATTCCCCTTAATGAAGTTAAAGCTTGGTATTTTAGATTATTTTTGTCCAAAGACTTAGTCCTTCTTTTTTTTGGATTCTTAATTATCTCTGGCTTGAATTTATTTATAAGCATTATATGTCTATCAATTCTACGATTTTTTAGTAAGTCTTCAACACTTGATCTTAGCTTGCTTTGATTTTCATCCATCATATTAGCTTTTTTCTTGCTTACTTTTTTCCTCATTGGAGAATTTTTTTTCCTGTTGATTAAATTTGGAATCCATTCAGCAGTTGGGACATCTGATCTTAAATCATCAACTCCTCCATTAGGATTTTCGGGACTATTATCTAGTTTCTCTAGGGTATCTAACTCTTTGTTCTGTTCTTCTAATAATAAATTTTCAGTAGTCAAGTATTCATTGAAATTTTCAAGATTTTCTTTGTTAGTATTAGCTTTATTGTTGTCAATATCAAAAGTAGCAGCGTTCTTTTTTACTTGGAAATTCTTAATTGACAACCTTCTTTGTTCTGGAGATTGATAAATGTAATTTCTAGATAAAGGAGTTGGTTCTCTCAACGACTTTAAGTTTAACTTTCTAGGAGATTGAGACTCATTAGGAATATCATCGTAATTAATATTAAATGACATTATATCGTCTTTCTCTTTGTTTAAAACTCTAAAGCAAAACAGGACTTTTCTCTTATAACTCTCTATATCTGCTTGATCATATACATAAGAGGGAAGCTTCATATCTTTTAGTTGTTCTCGTTCAAAATCTTCTTTTTCCTTTGTATTTTGTGATTCTTTTATTTTAACTTCTAACTTTATTATTTCTTCTTCTTCAAGTTTTTTCTTAATAATCTTAGCCTCAGCTGATTTTTCATCAATTTTCTTCAAGAGTAAGAAGATTTCCTTAGGTGATAGCTTATTGAAGTCATTTACATCTTTAACTATAGAGTAAGAAAAAAATTCTTTATTTTCAACAGCTGTTGCTTCTTCAGTATTATCTTCTCCCTTTACTTCGTCTTCTTTTAGTTCCTCTTCTTCTTCCTTATCTTGCTTCTCTAGCTCGAAGTCTTCTATATCATTCTTTAATATGATCAACTCATTGAAGCTTCTTAATTTTGGTTCTCCCTCTTCAGTATCTCTCTCTTCTACTTGAGAGAATGAACTCATAACAACAGCCAAAAACATAGAAATCAGTAAGTAACCTCCCAGTAAAGTAAGCGAGATAAACCAGAGATTAATCATAATTATGTTAATATAAATATCAGATTTAAAGGTTCTTGTTAAATAGTAAAAGACATCAGTCCATCCTTCCATAGTAATTGTAATATAAACTGCCAAAAGTGCTTGAAGAAAGTTGTCAAAACCGATTACGCCATTATTAGGATCAAATGAACTTTTTGAACATATATACGCAGCTCCTATTGAGCTGAAGTCAGAACAGTCATCATTAGTAGTACACATAGTATTGGAATCATTATAGTCATAGAAGTAACCATAGTCTTCATTCATGCATTTGTTAAGAAATAGACCTTTCCACATCTATAAAAAAATTTAAGACATTTATTTTTAATATTATAATATTATTATAATAATTTAATAATATTATTATAATAAATAAAGTAATACTCACCTGCAATCCAATAACAGCATAAATCGTGAAAACAAATAATATAATCATAGTTATATCCTTCATGGATACAAAAGATCTTCCAATTGATAACAGAAGCTTTCTTAAATCAGGGAACATTTTCAAACCCATAAGCGGTCTCAACAGCCTGAACGATCTAATTACATTTATTCCACTTTTTGTATCAGCAGATGAAAAGAGAACTTAGTTTAAATTAAAATTTACCTAAAAAGTAAGAAATCCAACCTCCGACTATAATCACAAAATCAAGAAAATTCCACATATCACGCAAATAACCATTTACATTGAGTATTATTCCAAATGCCATGATCTTAACAGCCATTTCTACAGTATAAATATATAACAGATATTCGTCTGCTATAGAGTAAACAGAATCTGGGTTATCAACAGTAGGGTCATCTGAAATTGCCTTAGCAAGCATAAACAGAGTATTACACAGAATAACCATCATAATAACGAAGACCCAATACTGACTTCTAACCATTGTCTCACATACAAATGATATTATTCTATAGTTATAAAATTTTAATTACTTTGCTTTAGCGTAGAAGAGACTTCGGAGAGCTAAGCATGGTGACTCATCGTAATAGTTTTTTATTTCGTAACTGACCTTCTTCATTGTTAATCCTTCATTGAATGTTAAAATATCTCTGCATTTGCCACTTCGCGAATCATACTTTAGAAAATTGGGCAAAGGAGTAATTTCTCTATTAGCTGTTAAGTTATAGATAAGTCTTTTCTTAAGTATGCTCTTTTCTTTTATGTCTATGTATTCTTCTCCTTTTTTCCTATTCTTTAAAAGTATTTCTCTGTTTTCTTTCTCGAAATCTAACTCTCTATAAGTTATAATTAATATATACTTTATACTATTTGCTCCATTTATTTCTGTTGAAAAATAATCACCTTTTCTTCTATAATACTTATCTTCTAACAACTCATCAAACTCTTCTTTTTCTAAAACCTTCGATACAATTTTGTTTAGTGAAAATTTGGATGGAGTTTCCCTATTTAAGTATTTTATTGGTGGCTTTTTAATATCTGTATCAATGATGTCCTCATTATTGTCTTGATCATTATCATTTCTTAGTAAATATTCATTCGAAGACTTTCGGGAGAAAAGATCTGTATTTGAATTAAAGTTCTTCTTTTTTTGCCGTCTCACTTTCTGGAATGTAGCAGAACTATCATTAGGAATCATTTTTTTATTTTAATTTTAATAATATAAAAGTTATATAATTTATTAATGCATATAAATGTATTTAATAAACTATAATATTTTAATTTAGTATAAATTCTTAATTCGTAATTATTATAATAAATTATAAATATTAGTTAAATAATATCAATTTCTTCATTATTGTCTGATTGCTCATCAACATTTTCATTATCATTTTGCTTTTCTACAACATCTTGTGTAGATTCTTCTTGATTTTTATTATTTTCTTTTTCTTCTTCTACTTTATTTTTTGCTGTTAATAATTTATTCAAATTCTTTTGATTTAGGAAGCTTTCATTTTTATTCTCGATGCCCATATGACCAAGTTTATCATTATTAAAAACATCATTTTCATCTTTATTCGTTATTGTTTTATTTTTATTTTGCTCAATTAGTGTAAATAAGTTATATAATTTATTTTCTAAATAGTCATCAAGGACTGATAAGCATAATAAATCATTACAAATTTCTATAAGAATAATCACATCTGGAGTTTTATAATTGACATGGTAGTAATTTTTATCTATAGTATCTGTTAACACTTTTATAAAGTCCATTTTAATTATAGAGTTATTGTTTCTAGCTTTAAAATCACATCTCCACTGAGAAATTTTATATAAAATTAATAC
>Ga0100378_1006936_pt1 | contig 10176 bp, 9 predicted proteins | sample CryGeymeta201502_FD_81535 | JGI IMG/M metagenome (GOLD analysis project Ga0100378, IMG submission 81535) | Groundwater microbial communities from Crystal Geyser aquifers in Utah, USA - Crystal Geyser metaG 2015-02 | ecosystem: Environmental > Aquatic > Deep subsurface > Groundwater | place: USA...
AATTGGGGATTGGGGGATTGGGGATTGGGGATTGGGCCCAATCCCCAATCCCCAATCCCCAATCCCCAATCCCCAAATAAGCATAAAATAGTTTAAATATAATTAATAACAAATCATATTATATGTAATTAACATAAAAAAATAATATTAATTTTTATATTATAATATGATAAATAGCGTTGATTATATTAAAAAATATATAATATCTCTATATAGAAAAAGTAAAATTTATCTCTATATATTCATCTTACATTATAAGCTACTAGCTTTCTTATTAATTGCACTTTTATGTCATTTATGTTCTTAAGTTCTTTAAGCTCATTTACTTCTTTAAGTTCTTAAAGCCCATTAGCTCTTTTATTTATAAATAATGAGGTTTTTCAAATATATTTTTCAGACTTCTTATATTTTTTTCATAATTAGAGTTTATATCAACTGCTCCAATTTCTAATTTTAATAAATAGTTTACTTTTGTTATAATTTGCCTTTTTTTCATTATATGCTTTAATTACATTTTGAAGTTTATACGAAGTTGAAGAAAGTAAGTCATTATTATATTTACTTTGTAAACCACTTTGAAAATTACTATACTTCAAGCTTTTATTATTCGATTTCAAATCAGATTTACTATTTGAGTTATAATTTTTCTTTAATGAAGGAAACCGTTTCTTAGTAGTATCTTTATTGTTCTAAAGAAAGGTTAATATGTTAAATTTTTTATATAATTACCGAAATTATTTCATTAATACTCCTTATTGTAAGTAGTTCTGATTTATTATTAAAAGGTTCACTTTTTTTACTTTGAAATCCTACTGAAGATGTATAAATATTATCTTTAAGCAATTTGTCGCTACTACTTAATAAATTAATTGGTGTTTTTATTCTACTCTGAAGGAACGCTGGTTTGTCTTTATACTTTGATGGGAAATTCTCAGTGCTTGTGCATAAGAAGTTTTTATTATTGTCATTAAATATATTTGAAGACAAATTTAAATGATTATTATTCCCAGACATATTTAAAATTATCTCGCTATCCTTTTCAAACGCAATAAAATCTTTTAGTTTATTAATTTCTATTGAATTCTGATGATTATTAGTCTTCTTAATCTTTCCTATTGTTTCCTTAAATGAAGTAGAATGTGTTTTCGTAAGGAATGACTGTGGAGTTTTATTAATTTTTTGAGTGTAGTTAGTTTTACCAATAAGATTTGTATACTTATTTTTATTTTTATTAATAGCTTTATTTTGTAACTTGATATTAGTATTCTTCTTGACATAATTATAGTTCGCAAAGTCATTACTTGAGAAAATTAAAGGATTCTTTGTTTTAATATTTTTAGAAGAACTCACACCTTTTTCATCCATTGGATTAACTAAGATATAATCTTGTTTAATATTTAATGAATTATTATTAATATTGTTATTTTGATACTGTAACCCTTGTAACTCAGAGCTGGATAAAATTATATTCATTGAGTTAGTGTGGTTTTCATCATTAGTTTTATTTATTGAAGAAAAATTAATGTGATTATCTTGCTTAGAGTTACTCTCATGAGAAGAATTAAATTTCGGATTGTATATATCATGAACACTATCATCAAAGCTAATTTCTTGCCATTTTACTTTTCTTTTTAGGTCAAATTTTAAGAAGTCTAAAAAGTTTGAATTTTGATTGTCAATTAGATTATTACTGCTGATTTCCTTTATATTATCACGAAAATCACAGTTTAAATTTATAGAGTCTTTAATTTTTTCTTCGTTATCCTCTTTATAGCGTTTATAATGTATTGCTGGGCTTGAACTTTTATTTACAGGACTTATAATATTTTCTTTAAAAGAATTTGTTACAGCAATTTCGTGGTTATCTAAAGAAGTTTTGTTTTTCATATTTATGGTTTTATTGAAATGCTCATCTAGTATAATGTTTTTGTAAATTAAACGTGGGAAGAACTTTTTCTTAGGATTATGTTCATATTGTTCGTTTATTTCACTTATAAGATGCTCTTCTGCAATATTTAAAGGGTATAATTCAGTGAAATAGTCTTTAGAATATTGTAATTCCAACATTAAACGGTTTTTTCTTTTTGCTTGGACATAAGTTAAATCAAGATCTGAGATAAACAAGCTAGACATAAAATCATACGTATTTCTTGAACAATTTTCCATATAATATCTCGAAAGGATTAGTTGACTAAGCATATCTGAAGCAACTTTCTCATTACTGCAATAAATGCACTCAAAAATCGGTAAAGGAATTGTACTAAGATCTTCTTTTCTTAGTCTCTTTTTTTCAACTGAGTTTTCATTAGTTCGTTTTTCTTCAACATATTGTGGGTCTGCTCCAGCTGTACCAGGGGCAGTAGGCGAGTGAGCTATTTTATCATAGTCTGGATCATCAGGTTCAAAAGTAATTGTTTCTTTTATAGCTGCTTTTTCAAAATCTATAACATTTCCTTCTATTAAACTTAAGTCTAAGTCGTCTAAATTATCGAAATGTGAATTAATAGATGAGTTTTGATTCTTTACTCCAGATTCATATTGATTATTATTAAAACCTCCATTTAAATTTTCAGCATTAAATGAAAAATCATCATCTTCCTATTAATTAAATGAGTAAGTAATTAAATTAAATTATTTACTTTCTCAAATTCATCTTCAAAATTATCCATTAACAATAAATAAATTATAATAACCAAAAATGTTAAATTTAATAATTAATTTAATATTCATGAATAAAATTACTTTTATAAATTTATTCTATTATATTATATTATAATATTATTATAATTATAATATTAGAATATATTTATTCAATGAAAGATGGCTTTGAATGTGACTGTTTGAAGCTATTTATTAATTTAATGATTAAACTTATTAGAGTTTCAATACTAACTATAGGTTTGTTGATATTTGTTTATTCTATACCAGATATTAATATCGACCCATCGATTATATCAGATAAACTACTACAATCAACATTTTTTTTCGGTAAGAAAATACACAAAATAAACTATGATGATGTTCAAAAAGGAAAGGCTAAAGATAAGGCAAAAAATGAAAGATATTGGCATCGGCCTGAAGAAAATATTCAGAATATACAGAATAATAATAATGAAATTGATAATCAGATTAATAATCAAATTAATAAATATAAGGAGAAAGTAGTACAAACAAAGCTATTTCAAGATGAAAGCTTAAATAATACAGTTGATACTGAAGAATGCTATGAAGATTTTGACTATACACCATATTTGTATCAATTATATGGTAATAGAACTGTATTCCAAATGGACTTAGAAGATTTAGAAAACTTGGTGAATAAAACGTACCTTACAATAGGACAGTCTTTAGTTTTTTGGGAGACATTATTACAAAGGAAGACTAATCGCGCTAATGAGTTTGATATTGATAAATTATCTAATCCTCAAAAAAGTTCAAGTCCAAATAACACAAAATATAAAAACATCGATCTTGAAGTTATAATATTAAACTATTTACCAGTACGTAGTTTAGGAGTATTTCTGATATGCTGCTTGATCTTATTTATTACATATTTCGTCCAAACAAGAACAAAATTTACTATAAGAGTATATGTAATATACAATATATGCACTATACAATTTGGATTTTTACTTATGAACTACTTGTACTATCTAAAATATTACCTTTCTTCAAGTTTTATAACAGCAAATATTGCATTAGCTATTAGACAAGTATTAGAATTGATATTCTTTGACACAGCTTTAAATAGGAATGACATAAATATATTTAAGTTTTCAAGACGATTTAGCAATTTATTAAAGCAGTCTTTAATTAAAATAACAATTTTACTTATTACTATGATAAGTTTGTGTATAATAGCAAAAGAATACCCTTTCTTAGGTAATTATTTAGTGTTCTATGCTAGTTTATATTATACTGTTTATGTAAGTGCTTATTATCTAATGATCGAGGCTAATAGCTTATTTCAACCTTTAAGGCAGCTTTTATTCGGAGTTGTAGGTTTGATTAATCTTTTGTTAACAAGTTTTCATAAACATATTATTAGATTTCCAAGTAGAACTAATATGGAAAATGACTCTTTATATTTGATCTCTTCTATGTTTAGTCTAGTATGTTTTTATATTTTTTTGGATTATGTGAAAATCCAAGCTTTTAATATATCAAGTTTATATGATAACTTATCTGACGAAGATCTTAATGAAAAAATAGATAATATGGTCATTAAAGAAAAATCTAAAGATTTTAAGTTTACAGATGATGTCCTGTGGATATTACTATTTTCTCTATTTTTATTTTTAATAATTGTGGCTCTTTATTTCAAACACTCATTAAATTTTCACGTTTGTAGTTTTACTCTATCGGGTTTCTTAAGTCCTTTTGGAAGACTATTCAAAATAAAGCAAGTCCGTATCATAAATTTAATAGTTCTATTTATATTCCTTTTTACAAATCAAATTATGTCTAATTTAAAAGATGTAACACTCTTCCAAGTAATAATATTAACTAATTATATAGGTTCTTGATATACAAAACGTTAATCTTATAACAATAATAAAGCTGTTATCAAAAACAGTAGGATTAATAATAATATTCTCGATGATAATCCTTAATTTCGACCTTGTCTACGAACAAAAATTCGATGAAATAATTAATATAAATATCGATAATAGCGATAATGAGTCAGACAGTTATGAAGAACAAACTCAGAAGAAACTAATTGAAATTAAATCTTCATACGAGAGACGTAAAAAGAAAAACAAAACAGAAACCGAAGTAGTTAATGAAAATATAAGCGTCCCTTTTAGCATTTGGAATTTATTTTACGTTCTACTTGATATTATATGCACAGTAGGAGTATTATCATTACTATACTTTTTGATCCTGTATGTGGAGATAAACATGTTCATTAACTTTATTTATATTTCGTTAGTATTTATATTCTATTTCAGGGTAATTTTAATTTAATACATAACCTAATGTCATACTATATAACTTCTTAACTTATTTACTTATTCATTTAATTTAGATTTACTTTATACTAAGAGAGGTTAAGAATACAACAGAATACCGAATTGCTTTTTTATACATACTTTTCTTTTGCTTTAGATTAATGATACTAACAACAAAATATAATATTCTTTATATTCCAACTTGTTTTGCTATATTATGTTTTTTACTGAATTATATAACATCTAAACGGACAAATTTTTATTTAAGTTGCTTTGCTTTGTTTTTACTTTTTTCAGAATCTTTATTTTTTGAATCTATATTTTTGGTTGTTTGTTTTTTTATATCATCATTACTGCTTACTTTTCAATATGTTTTCAAAAGGCAAGAGAAAATATTCTCGGCTATTTCGATTTTTATTCAGATTAACTGCTTTTTATTTGCTCAATTGTATGGATTTAAGAGTATTTATGATAGCTCGAAAGTTGTTGAAGATTATTTTATTAATTTATGTCATTTTGATCCGTTTGGACTTGCTAATGATTTTATCCATATAGGAGGAAGCTATTATAATGAAATTTTCACTATTTCAAAGATGTATGACAATATTAATATTTTACTTATTCAATATTAATTAATATTTATATTAATATTATTTCAATAGTATTTTTTATTATATTGTATTGTTTTTATATTAATAAGTTTTAAGGAATAGTTTATTTTATTATTTTAAATTTATTTTATGATGTTGAAGGAATAATTTAAAATATATATAATATCTTTGTTTGATTGATTTTATAATTGTTTTTTTATTTTATTTATCAACCTTTGAACTTCCTAATACAATTTTCAATAGACAATAATTTATTTTATTAAACATATATAAATTGTAACATTACTAAATTATTATGATTAAAAATGACACTTATACTAATACTTTAAATAAAATTAAAGATGTTTTAAAACAACATAAACTAACAAAAGAAACAAATGAAAATGAAACTTTTCTAAGTAGCAATTTAAGAATTAAACTTAATGAACATAAAGGAACTGTCTGGGATATAAAATTTTCACCAGATAATGAAATAGTTGCTACCTGCAGTTCAGATAAAACAATAATACTATGGGACTATCAATTATCACCAAGTAATAAAAACCTTGGTAAACCATTAATAACTCTGGCAAATGGTCATACTGATACTATTCATTCAATTTGTTTTTCTCCAGATGGTAAATATCTTGCAAGCGGAAGTTCTGATAAAACTATTCTGATATGGGATTTATTTACTGATAAAATCGGAACTTTTATTAATAAATTCAATGACTCTACTAATTCTGTAAGAAAAGTATGTTTTAACAACAAAGGTGATTTATTAGCAGCTGGGGGTCATGATAAGATAATATATATTTGGGATTTTAATAGTAGTAAGTTAGTTCATAAGCTATTTTCACATTCATTAACAATTTGTGATATAAAATTTTCTTTTGATGATAATTTTATAGCTTCGGCTAGTCATGATAAAACTGCTATGTTATGGGATATTCATACTAATAGTAATAGCAATACTAATTTTAACTATATTGATACTAATACTTTTATAACTATTGAAAAGCCTATACTGGTTTTAAAAGAACATGGCCACCATGTTAGGGCTCTTGACATTTCTCCAGATAATAAACTTATTGCTACTGGAAGTTCAGACTGTTTAATTAAATTATTTTGTATTGAAAAAAATAATACAGCAAATTATGGTAAGTCTATTATGATAATTGATAAAAGTGAAACAAATATTAGATCTCTATGTTTTTCATATAAGACATATAGTAAATATTTAATTAGTGGGAATTCTGATGGGAAAATATTAATCTGGAATTTAGTTTTAGATTATAGTGAGAATAATTATACATATAGTTTATATAAAACATTAAGTGATCATTCTAATAGTATTACATCAATTTGCTTAGCATCAGATGGAAATAGTTTAGCTTCTTCTAGTTCAGATCAATCTTGTTATATATTTAGATGATTAATTAATATAATTAAATTATTTATATGAGATGAATCGTTCTAATAATAATTTATTATAATAATGAACTAATTAATTTTAATTATTTTTGCATTTAATTAATAACTATATTTTAGATTATGATATATTTGTGCATATAAGCCATTATTTTATATTTTATTTAATTCATTTTTTATTATTTGAAGTGCTTCGATTGATTTATATTCTAAAGAAATATAGTTTATATTTTCTTCGCCAATATTACATTGAGAATCATTTGTATTTATTCGAATTAAAAAGTAATTAGTGTTTTTAATGTAATTTTCACTAATAATTCTTATAGATGGTATAGCTAAACCAGCTCCTAATTCAATTATTACTACCTCATTTTCATCAATCTTTTTATTCATCTTATAACTCTTATCTTCTTTAAACCCTACAAGACTACTTTTAAACTTACTATAATTATCATTTTGCCAATTAACTCTTTCACTATTAAAATCCCAGTCATTAAACATTAATATATTAGGTCTTAATAATGATTGACATTTATCGCATTTAGGAAGATCTTCATTTTTAACCTTTAATGTATCATTATCAACTTTTATTTGATCTTTATCATACTTTTTGATATAATTGCAAATATTGCATTGGAAATAATTAATACAACCATGAATTTCAAGAATATTTTCTTTATCAAAACCACTTTTATAAAAATGATCATCAACATTGGAAGTTATTACAAAATAATTGTTTTTTGTTTTAACCCAGTCTAATAATATATTAAATCCCAGATGAGGAGTTACTTTTTTATATAAATTATAACGATGACCATAAAAACCCCATGCTAAATTAGGATTATCAATAAAAAATTCAGGATTGGCAGCATCTTGAAAATTCATTCTTAATTTTTTTAATGGATGATAAGCTTTCCAAAGTCCTTCTGGACCTCGATAATCAGGAAGACCAGAATCATGTCCCATTCCAGCTCCGGCTGTAATTATTAAATTTTTTGAATTCTTTATTTTATTTGCTGCAATTTTAATTTTATTTAAATTCATATTTAGTTAATATTAAACAATATTATACAATTAATAACTTTATGAAATTAAATTAAGCAAATTAATAAATATTAATAAGTTATATTTAATATTTAACCAAAAAACTATTCAATAAAAGCATCAAAAGAATGTTACACTACTATACAGATGACTTTTTATCTGCCTGATCATTAATTAAAGCCTCATCATTTGATGCTTGAGCTTCTAACTTTGCATAATCGTTTACCATTTTCTTTTTTTCTGCTTTTCTATACATAACAACTCCAAATCCGATAATAATAACTGAGATGCTATAGCAGATAATTTCTAGTTTAGTATATTCAGCACCACCGGCCCATCTATTTAGTCCAGTAAATACTAACCAGAAGAATATTGAGAAAGTTGGAGCTAAAGCACTGACAACTGCATTAGAATTTGCTGAAGCAATCTTCATCATTTTTGCGCCGAATACATAGGAGAAACAATACGCAACAGTAAATATAGCTCCAGTTAAAAAGCAAAAATCACATTTTTCAATATCACCAGTCCAAGGTGCAAAGAAACATTGAAATCCATTTCCAAGTTGTTTTCCCCAAGCTCCAATATCAGGGCTAAATCCAAAGCCTGGAATAATATCAGTCCAAAAAAGAAGGAGGACTGTAGTAATTTGGTATAAACTTTCCCAAGCTAACATGTAGTAACCATCAAAATAGTGAATGTCGTTAAAAATTGATTCTTCAAATATATTCATAAGTACTAAAGGAATGTTACCAATCAAAAAGATTAAAGCCCAGTAAAATTTAAAATCTCCTAAATCCGGGTCGTTAAACTTTGGGATTAACGAAACTATACATCCTAGAATGGCCATTCCGCCTCCCATCAATTGATCAAAAGTATATGACTTTTTTAAGATAAGTTTACTAATTATAATAGTAAATGGTATTAATGTTTGCATCAATATAGCTTGAAGAGCACCTGGAGTTCTCGATAATGGTGAGGCATATACAATTAGAATTCCATTTAGTGCATCGAATACTCCGATTAAAACTAATTTATAATGTTTTTTGTAATTTCTCATTTCTGGAGTGATAGTCCCATTTCTTATTTTGAAAAATACAATAGGCCAAAAAAAGCAATTAAATAAAAAGGAACACCATAAGACAATGAAATAAGGGCCAGTAGTTCCTCCGAAAGAACCTATAAAAAGAGGAAGACCTACTTGTTGTCCTACCATACCTGCAACAAGTCCCATGCAAATTAGAGCGAAGGAAAGATTTGAAATTTGAGTTGAGTTATAAAGTTTGTCCTTGTTCATTAAAATATATTTTTAAATTAATATTATGATAAATAGTAAAATTATTCTTTAAATGGAGAAATTGAAATAATTTTATTTTCAAAATAAGTAAATTCATCATAATTAAAATATTATAAAAAGAAAAAATTATATTTTTATATGCCAATTAATTATTTCAATTATATTGATTATCATCTGACATAATAAATTTTATTATATAAAGTCATTTAATATAGTTATTCTTTTACTTTATAATATTTCTTCATATTATTATTTCATATTATTTATTGCTGTATCTATATTTCCTATATGTTTCTTAAACTTTTCCCACACATCTAAAGTAAGCGAAATACCTTTTTTTCCAGGTAGTGACTCTCCATCTTTATCATAGAATTCTCTTATATCTACTAAAACTTGTCTATTAAACTTTCTTATAGTAACTCTCTTTTTACTATTTAAGAGTATAGCTATTTCATCTTTACCTATTACTATATCATCATCTAAAGATTTTTCTTTTGGTTTTACTGGTTCACAAATTTTAGTTTTTGTTACTAAATGAGGGTTTTCTTCTGAATCTGAGTTTTGTTTGGCGGACTTTTTCTTACTTTTATTTTTTATGATTTCATTATCACTGTTATCATCTTCATCTGAAACTTCTTCTTCCTTTAATTGTTTCTTTTTTTGTTTCATTTTAATATCTTCATCTGAATCATCATCACTTTGACTCCTTTCTCTCTTTTTCTTCATAAATTTTTTCTGTCCACTTGAATTCATAATCTACTAATATAATTATTAAAATACTTGCTTAATATACTTAAATATTTACAAATACATTCTAATAAAAATAAATAAAATATTTAATATAATTACATTTGAAATATACAAT
>Ga0100378_1006939_pt1 | contig 10174 bp, 3 predicted proteins | sample CryGeymeta201502_FD_81535 | JGI IMG/M metagenome (GOLD analysis project Ga0100378, IMG submission 81535) | Groundwater microbial communities from Crystal Geyser aquifers in Utah, USA - Crystal Geyser metaG 2015-02 | ecosystem: Environmental > Aquatic > Deep subsurface > Groundwater | place: USA...
AAGTATAGTGTCCGACGCCGGCGTTTTCGCCGCTCGCCGGATTTAAAATTGTCTGACAGTTGATACCTATTCGCATAAGTTAAAATTGTTTAACTGTTTAATTTGTTTAAATTGTTTTAAACACTCAAGCGCAACAATTTAACAATTTAAACAATTTTAACAATTTAAACATTTTTAGATCATAATTCATTGTAAAATATGTAATGAAAAGTTTGTCATTGAAAATACTATAAGCAATCTATAACAAATATTAAAATAATAAATATTACGATAACATACAATTAAATTAAATTACTTACAATCTCATATAATTTCATATAATTATTAATTAAATAACATACACTTGTTAATCCTTTAAAATTAATAATTAATTTTAATATATTTAAACAAATATTAACAACATAAATGAGAATAATCAAAATAATCACACCATCTAACGAATGTTTAAATATCGAATTTAACAGTAAAGAAAACGAAATTCGTGACTTAATTTCAATGCTAACAAATATTCCACCAAAAGAAATTAAAGGAATATGTGATAGATACGGAACAAATTATACTCTATCATATGCCGTTAACTCTCCTGCAATAAATAACGACTTTAGTGATTTTTATTATTTAGTTACAAAAAACCAACAACATCCCAGTAATGTACAAAGCATCAACCAGGAAATGAACTATTGTACTCCGAATTACTTTCAAGTAAATAATAATGGGAATAACAGTATGAATCAACGTCAAAAATATAGTATTTCGCCCTTTCAGCATCCTCAAAACAGAAATAATAACAAAAACAATAACTTTAATATGAGTAACAACAATAATAACTACAATTCCCCTTACTATAACAATCAAACATATCAACCAAATCAGCCTTCTTCGTCAGTTCCTCACTATAATTCAAATAATTTAAACTCATTTAACCAGCAAAATAATTTTAAGAGTCCTTATATTTATCCAAATTATCTTAATAATGTTCAACAGAATGAACCATACCAAACTCAGCCTAATTACCAGAATTTTATTCAAAACAATTATGATCCTCCTATGTCATATCAGAATAGTCAACAAACACATCAGACACCTTTGTATGACAATTATAATATAAGGTTTGGACAACCGTTAAATGGTCTAAATTCAAATTTATCAAATTTAGATTTTAATAACAGAGAAACGTTAGGAATGGGACAGCCAATCAAGTTTAATAATTTCAATAATAACAACAACAATTTTAACCAACCACTCCAATCAAACCAATTTAATAAAAGTAACTTAACTCAAAATCCTAGATTCTACTCACAAGAAAGAAACACTAACTCTAATCAAAGTAAAAGAAGTTTCATTTCAGATAGGTTTGGGCTTGATAGACAAGATAGACAGGAATACAAACAAGATAGGCCAGACTATAGACAAGACAGACAAGAAATAAACGAAGTAAACATGGAGAAATACTTAAATATTGTAAAATATCTTCATTCTAACAACTTAATAAACCAAATGACAACAATAACCTTACAAAAATTAATTACCGAAGAAAATGAAGTACTTATCGATCTCTTTATTAACTTCCTTACTGATAAAATATCAATAAATCAGTTAGTCTACGAAATTGAAAATAATCTAAATGAAACCAGTTTAAACACAACACAGGAAATTAATCGACCTACTACAGCAATGCCACAAAGAAAAAACTTCTTGAATGTATTAGAAGAACTTCCTAATTCAATTTTTGAAGAGCCTAGTGACCAAGATTTATTAAAAAAATTGGCTATGAGTAACTACAATGAAATTATCAAAAGTACTTGGGAAGTTTTTAGCTCTGATAAGGACTATGAAAATTTTGTTGATACCTTAAGAAGGATTATTGCCTATCATAAACAGCATAGAAATGAAATTGGATCATCGTCAAGTAACTTTAGTAAATCTTTTTTCAAAAGAACTGAATCAAGACCTGACTCAAGGACTGATTCTAAAGGGACTTCTAGGCCTGTTACAAGATCAGGTACCGCCAACACAAATAATGCTGATTTTTCAACGATTCCGATTAGAATTGGAAATCTAGGTAGTTTAGCTTTGAGTAATATTAATATAGGAAGTGGTGGTAATTCAAGTAATACAATTCAATCAATAAATTCACCTACTTTTGAAGAAAACGTAAAATGGTACAACTCTAACAACTTCTTTGGCAAGATCTCCTCTAATACTAACAGCCCAGAAAGCAATGAGATGAATTCCAAAAGTAACTCAAGTAATATTAACAACATAAATAACTTGAATGGTTTACAAGGCTTATCAAACATAATCAATATTAATGATAATCCAAATAATAACAAAGGATTATTACATCTTCAGTCGACACTTGAACATTCATTAACTGCCTTAAAGAAAAACCAAATAGTAAATAGGGGAAGTTTCAAGTCTTCTGACCCAATAGTAAATAACAAAAGTAATATTGATAACAATATTTTCGATAAGAGGACACTAAGCGAGCTAGAAGATAAACGAAGATTTTCAACTGTTTCTCATAATAGTAATAACTCTTTAGATAACTACGACCAGCAAAATAACTCAAAACTAATAAATCAGGATAATAACAGTGGAGGAATTTTTAAAACTGTGTCTGCTAAGGATATAAAGCTTGATGAATCTGTTATTAAAAATGAACTTAATAATACAGCGACTAATCTGAATTATACCACGAATAATATTTCTAATCTTAATATGACGACTTCATTAACAAATATTACTTTTACAAATAATGCAGTTAACTCATCTCAAAATGCAATAAGAGTTGGTAAATCAGCATCTTCAAAAAGGAATTCCTTCGACGAAAAACTAGGAAATAAACTTAAGAAAAACTTACATACATGGCAATTAGGAGTTGTGAACTACTTTGTGCATAATGAGTTACCACAAAAAGATGAAATAATCAAAAAAAGAAATGAATTTAAAGATAATGATGATGTCTATATAAAAACTGTTAAAAATATATGTTATAAGTTCATTCAAGACAACGTATTGAAAGACTTCCCTAAACAACAAGCTCTTTACTTAGCAGAAATGATTAACTCTAGAACACCTAAAATTACTTTGATCTTTAAGAAATTCTTTGAAACCAAGAATTTAGAAGGTTTAAAAGAAGATTTACATTTAGTAATTAATAATGAAGAATCTAACACCGCTGAAAATACTAATCAATCAAATAAACTTACTGATAAAACAAAACAAAATGACAATAAGCAGATCACAGAAAAAGGAAAGTCGATTAAAACTGATGTTAATAAACAACAAAATAGTCCTCAAGATAAGGACGGAGGTTTCTCAATTGAGCTTAAGTCAAATAATAACAATAGTAATAACAATAATAATCTTAATATCAGCGTGAATGTTAGCCAAAATAAAGATTTGAATGATGAAAAAATGCAGTATGCTTATTATAACACAATGCAGTTGATTAAAAAGTTAAATATTTTAAAGGAGGAAGAGAAGTCAATAGTTGAATCGTTGTTTTCAGCAAAGGACCCAGTAGTCTTTGAAATATTTGATAATTATATTCAAACTTCTAATATACAAAGACTAAAAAATCAAATACAGCTTCTTCATATTAAACATGTTAATGCAAATCATAAATCAAGTAATAATACTAATAATTATACGGGCGTAAGTGGTAGTTCTACTAATATCAATACTAATAGTAATACAAATACTAATACTAATATTGAATTGCAAAAGAGGATATCAGCAAATAACACTAATCAGGATAATAACTCGTATAAACCAACTTTTGTGAAAGATTCAAAATCAGCTGGGTTTAAAGTAATTGCCAAACCCTTCGAAAAGACTATACTCGAATATCTCCTAAATGACAAAATATCAAAACAACAATATCTTCTATTAATCAAAAGACACTCTTGCAAAGATGAAAATTTATTATCAATTTGGGAAGCTTACTGCGAAAATAACAACACTAATGAATTTATCAAAACTCTTCATACTTTTACAAATAACTTCCTTCAAAGTATATTCAAACCAAATGGTAAATCCAAATCATACACTCAGGAACTAAAAATAGAACTGAAGACATTAATAAAATTAACTGAGGAGGTAAACATCGAAGCATATAAAGCTCAACAATATAGAGTTATAGAACATTTAATTAAAGACAATCTTCTTAACGATAAGTACTTAAAAACCTTAGAAAAACTTATTATTGAAGAAGATAGTAATGTCTATGCTATTTTTGAAATATTCTATAATAAAAGGGATATAAACGATATGATAGAAACATTAGAAATGCTAGCAGAGATTAACTTCAGCTTAGAAGAAAAGCACGAAGTAGACTCATCAAATGAAACTGTGAATGAATCAAATAATAAAGATACTGACCGCGCAAGTCAAGGTGGGAACAGACCACCTGCCAAATTTACTGAAGAAATCTTTAGTAAGTTGTTTAAGAACTTTAAATATGCTAATGTATTTACTCCATTAGAGATTGGCTATTTAAGAACTAATTTTATTAAAAATGACGAAGCAATAATATCAGCTTTAGAATGTTATAGTGAGGATAAAGATGATGAGGCATTCAAGATTAAATTACAAAATACTTTAAATAAAAATAAAACTGATTCGACAAACTATAAACAAGTTGAAAGAACAGCAAATTCATATAACAGTGATCTAATGACGATGATTACTAGTGTTAATGTTAAAACTAATACAGGTAATAACACTGGTAATAAAATAGTTGAGAAAGAGTCGTTCTTTCAAAAGTCAGATGAGTTTACTGAATTACAAAATGCTCTTAATGAAATAATTGAAAAGAGTAATATGCCAAAGGCTCACTCTGATATACATAAAGAACTACTTGCGAGAAAGGATGAGTTTTTAATTGGTACATTGAAAAGTTATATAAGAAATAATGATGTTGAAGACGCTGTCGAAAATTTAAACCTAACTTACAAAAAGAACAAATCTATAAAATCACACATGGTTCATGTCGACGAAACTGCCCACATTTTAGAAAGCTATATAGAAAAGGAAAAACTCCCAACAAATGAACAAGAATTCTTGATTAATCTCTACTACCAAAATAAAAATCACTTCCTTCATTCAACCTTAGAGGCATACAAGCAAAATAGTGATTATGATGAATTAAAAGAAAGTATAGATGTAATCTTACTACAAAGGAGAAACACAGAGAAGGCTGAAAAGGCCAAAACCCCCACGCCAATCCCGGAACCTAAGCCCTTCAATAGCAATGTTAAAGCAAGTATGGCCAAACAAATTACGTTTTCTAAACCTAAAAGTAGAGATAGTAAAGATGATGACAATCCAGAAATGAGATTTATAAGAGTATTACATAAAATCAATAAGAAGTTTAACTTCTCACAAGCAGAAATTGATTTACTTAAAGATAGTTATATTAATAAAAGGAATGAGTTATTGATATCTGCGTTTGAGATTTATGAAAAATATGGTGACGACGATGACTTTTTTGAAACTTTAGATATAGTAATAAAGAAAAAAGGAAAAGATCAAAATAAGAAACCCAGTCCTTCAAATAAAAATACTACCAGTAATAGTAATGCTAACAATGCAAAAACTGAAGAGACAGCAGGTAAGCCATCACAAGTCGAACGCTTCCCTGATAAATTCAGAAAACTTCTAAAAACATTTTTAAGTATACATAAACAAAGTCAAGAAGACCTTGACATAATTCTCGAACTTATCAATACTAAGGACGAATATTTACTTGCCTGCTTCGAATCATACGATAAAAACAAAGACCATGATGACTTTAACGAAAATATTCATTTAGCAATAAGTAAACAAAGAAAGAAAAACCCTAAAGAAGACAAGGCTTTTATAAATGCTATTAAAATATATCAGTCTGAAGCTCCTCTTTCTTCACAGCAAATACATTATCTAAAAGCTCAATACAAAACAAACGATTTTTTAAAATCATCAATAGAAGCATATGGTAAAAACAAAAACTCAGAAGATTTAAAAGAAAATATAGATATAGTACTTAAAAAGTTTAAAGAAACAAAAGAAACCAAAGACAACAAAGATAATAATACCTCTACCACGCCGACCCCCCAACATATCGACGATATCGACGAAAAGTTTGTTTCTTGTATGAAGGAACTAAATAACAAATACAAATTAATGGAGAATGACTTTAACATCTTACAAATATGTCTTATTAAAAATAAACAGGGAAAAGACCATGACGCTCTTACAAGTATTTTAGAAAGTTATATTAGAAATAAGGACATTGATGACTTTCAAGAGAGCGTTAATATTATCATTAAGAAGGAAAAAGAAAATCTATCCAAGTTTCTATATAAATTTGCTAAGGCTTGTACTTTTAAAAATAATGAAATAGAGTACATTATGTCAAAGCTCAATGAAAATAATAAGAATATCATACAAGCACTTCTTAATTATAACTCTCATAATGATAATTATGAGTTAAAAGATTTGTTGCAACGAATGATAAGGAAAGAAGATAAAAAATCTAGTTATAGTACCTCAGAAAGAGAATTGATAAGTAAACTTAATAAATACTTAATGCTTCTAATCGACTCTAATAGAAAAATAAATCAAAAAGAATATGATTTGTTTAAAAAACTACTTATTGAAGGAAAAAATAAATTATTGATAAGTGCAATGAATACTTTTGAGAAAAATAAAGATCTAAATGAGTTTTATGATGCTATAAAGAAAATAAAAGCAAAATATTTAAAAGAGGAGTAAGAGTAGAAATTTAAGTACTTAGGTACAATGTGCATGGTTCGATCAATAAAACTGACTAAGACTACTTAGAAATATTAAATTTAATTTAGCTAAATATTATTATTAAATTTTTAAATAAATGATAAATTATTATAATATATAATTGAGTTAATTGAGTTAATTAATTTATAAATATTTTTTAAATTTCAATTATAAGTAAAGTAAAATATTAACAAACAAATAATAAATGGAAAACTCCAAACTAAATCAACTCACTCATAATATTAATAATTTTAAAGCATTATATATAAACACTTCAGAAAATGAAGATTACTTTAAAAACATAACACAAAATTTAAAAAGTCTATACGAATTACTATCGGAAATAGACGACAAACTAAAGGCAGGAGAATTAAAAACAATAATATTCATAATAAATATAAAATACACACATCTACTTCAATACTTTACAAATACTATTACTACAAAGAATTCAAGCAAAAATTATGACTACAAATTCCATCATACTGAAGACGACAATCTTTTCCTTATTAAATATAATTATAATAATCCAAATAAATACCCTAATTACGGGAAGCATCAACTTGGTATAGGAGCCTTCATAATAAATGAAGACAACAAAGTCTTACTAGTAAAAGAAAAGATTGTTACTGTTAATAAATTAAAAGGCAGATGGAAAATCCCTACAGGAAGAACAGAAAGAGGAGAATCGATAGGAATAGCTTGTGTAAGAGAGGTATACGAAGAAACCCAATTAAAAGTTAAATTTGAAGGCATTGTCAGCTTTAGAGAAACTTATCCTTCGCTTTTTGACTGTACTGATATATTTTTTGTTTGTATTTGTAGTTGTAATAACTCTAAGGATCAAATAATTAATTTAAGTATTGATGATGAATTAGAAGAATATAGATGGTTTACAAAACAAGAAATAGTTGATGAAGTAAAAAATTTTGCTGATCAGAATATGATTAAGTTTATAATTAATATATTTCCAGATAATATTGAAAAATATTTAATGAAAGGACAAGAATATAAATTCTTAAATAGATTTCGAATGATTGCATATAGACCTAATGCAAAATTTTGATAATTAAAAAATGCTAATCTAATTAATATCAAATGATATTCAATATATTCAATAATTTTATATAAGTTTTATAAGTTATATAAGTTTTAAATTACTTCTTTGGTAAATTATAATAATCTTGGTCTAATTTAGTTATAATTTTTTTTTAGATATAATGCAGAATTTAAAAGCTTTCATATATAAGACATCATGGCCGAGCGGTTAAGGCGTGAGACTAGAAATCTCATGGGGCAACCCGCGCAGGTTCAAGTCCTGCTGATGTCGAATTTTTATTTTTTTAATGTTTATGTATTGTAAGTTATTTTATTATAAAGTTTTAATAGTAATAGTAATATACCGGTAATAAAAACATTTCAAAATTAATAATTAATAAATTAATTTATGTAAATGTAATATAACATAATAAAAAACTTAACTTAATAAATAAAAAAATTATGTAATAAACATTTCAACGTTAATTAAATCTTAATAATAATATTGAAATTAATTATTAAAAAATGAAATTAAGTTAAATAATTAAAAAGAAGCAAATTTCTATTATAAACTAAAAATCCTAATTCTTAGCTATTAAAAAATGTATTAGTTTTTATGAATCTTATTATTATTTATATTTATTTTAAGTCTAAGTTTACTAGTTAACTATACCATTTTAAATCATATAAACAGCAACTAAGGATAATACTCCTAAGGCCATTCTTAAATAACCTGAATTAGTTGTAATAGGAGGCTGCATAGGTGCACAGTAAGCTAAAACTTCTAATTTTTTTGTGGATAGAGCAGCAACATTTGTGCTTGAAAGGGTGTTTCCGTTGATACTCATATCAGCTGTAGTATTAAAGGAATACATTGGTTGTCCGAGTGAAGGAGCAACTACTGCTGCTGGTAAATAAACATAATTTCCTGAAGCATCATCAGCAAAAGGAACCATTCCGCCGCAGCTTCCAGCAGTTGTTCCATAACTTGCATATAGGAGACATTTAATCGAGGTACCTTGAGGACATGCTACTGTTCCATTCACTGTAGAGCTTACTGGAAATTGATTTTCTCCGCAAGCTATGTTGGGATATAGAACCCCACTTGTTGCAGTGATATTCATAGCGCTACACATGTAAGAATTGTTATTTGCTGTGGCAAAAGTGTATGTTATTGTATTGTTGAGAGGAGGAGGTGGAAGTTGATTTGTGGTTAATTGTCTGAGAGGATCTGGTGTTACGTTTAAGTCTTCTTCTAGATTTCTTGCTAATCTGGTATAAATTGATAATGCTAGGCAGTTTAAAATAAGTAATGTTAAAATTGTCTTAGTAGTTTTCATTTCTGTGATCTTTTTGGTTTATTAATATTATTAAATTAGGAGAATTTAGCATTTATACCGTCAGAGAAACTAAAAATTATTTATAGATTTAAAAAAACTTTACAATAATTTCTTATTCTGTTTAAGTAGTGTAATTGAAAATTATTTTTAAATTTTAAAAATTAATTTATAATATTATATAACATTAATTAATATAATATGATTTATATGATTTAATTTAATATATTTTACATACTTTATTTATAGAAGAATTAATCTTGTTATATTTTATATATAAAATAGGTTTTATATTAATGAATATTGTAAATAGTAGAAAATTTGATGACAAATTTCCTTTAGTTTTTATATATTGTTAGTATTAATGAGTATATGTCTTATATATTTTTACTTGTTTGTAAATAATATAGTACTATTATTATTTGTTTATTTACTTTTCATTTAATGTTATTATTATATTTATTTTATATTAATCTCTTAATGGAAAAATTCAACTTAAATTATAAAAAGATAACAACAAGAAAAGAATACATTGATAAACGATTAGAATTATTAAATTCAATGGTTTTATTTTTCTGCTATAATCCAGATGAATTAGATGAAACATGGGTTGATTTTATTAATGAAATAAATGACTGTTATAAAAAGCATATAGAAATAATATTAGTTGATGTTTCAAAAGCCGATGATAATCTTAAAAAATCTATAACTGGAGATGAAGTCTCATTAACTTTACCAAAGGCTATTACTTGTCATCCGCATATTGAACCAGTGTTTCACATTGGTATCGGGGATAAATCCCCATATGAATTTTATAAAATACTAGAAAGTTTTTATAATTACTACGAAAACGATTACGAAAAAGATAAAGTAGTTATGTTCGAAAGAGTTAAAAATATGCTAAGTCACTATCCAGTTGTTGTATTTATAAAAGGAGTCCCTCACGATCCTTTTTGTAAGTTTTCCAGACAATTTATCGAAATGCTAAATAAACTCGAAATAAGATTTAAAAGTTATGA
>Ga0100378_1006944_pt1 | contig 10165 bp, 16 predicted proteins | sample CryGeymeta201502_FD_81535 | JGI IMG/M metagenome (GOLD analysis project Ga0100378, IMG submission 81535) | Groundwater microbial communities from Crystal Geyser aquifers in Utah, USA - Crystal Geyser metaG 2015-02 | ecosystem: Environmental > Aquatic > Deep subsurface > Groundwater | place: USA...
ATATAAAGGCTCACATACTATCTAGTGTATAGGTAGTGACACATTTTATATCAAGAATATTGCATAAGTCATCTCATAAGTAAACAAAAGGAAATTTTCATAATTCTTTTTCAATCGATTTTCATTCATCAAAATCAAAAGCATACTCTCTTTTGTCTTTCATGATGAAAACCCTAAGTTTAGATCATTTTGCTAATTTTTGCATCTAAATAGTTTTAAAGTTAAAATTTTGTATTATTGGCTCTGTTTGTTCTTTGTGTTTTGTGTTTGCTACGCCTTGCAGAACTGCAAGATTCCTATATATGCTTTCAGGGCTGTTTGTTCTACTAGAATAATATTTATTTCACTTCACTGCCTCTAGCAATCATAACAAATATTCATATCGTTCAAACTTTCAACATTCTACTGATTTTGTTTTTTTTATTTTTTTTATTAAGTGATTTGCATACATCCTGTTTTTTTTCGTTGTTCAATCAATAATTCAATTATTATGATGTGTTATCATTTCAATGCATTTATTAATTTCATGATTTCAATATTCATTTTTTGTTTTATTGTCTTTTTCTATGACGGTTAGTATGTCTGTATTTTCCATGTTGTTTTTTTTGACATCTTCTACAAAAGCATTTGCTTTTTTTGCTTTATTTTGCTTTTCTAAAAAAGCATTTGCTTTTTTTGCTTTATTTTGCTTTTTTGGTCTTCATCATAATTTCCCTGCTTGTGATCTAGCTTTTTTTATTGTCTCTTGTTTTTTTTTTTCTCTATCAAATTTATTTTTGAATTGCTCGAATGCAATATCTACGACAGAATCACTCGTTTTATAATCATTTCAGTCATGATATGATTTCATTTTTCTTAGCAATTGCCCGACTTGTTCATCAGACATCTTATCTATCACAGAAAGACTGTCATAATGTAGCATAAAGTTTTTTTTCTCGTACATTAATTTTTTAAATAATAAAAGTTATTTTTTTATTTTTTCTAAAATTGACACAAGAATAATCGACAAAAAAACGCTTAATATGACAGAAAAAAATATGTTATATCAAAAAATAATGTTTGTAAACACACAAAAAACACTCGCAAAAATAAATCACAATCAATCTACCTTTGGGTTTAGTTTATTGTCTCATCTCATTTTTTGTGATTATAGTGTAAAATTCAGTCTTCTATCATACTTTGATTGCCCTCTTGCACAGACAACAAATATTCAAGTATTAGTTGTGCTTCCTCGTCTGTTTCTTTGTAGAGAGAACCTTTTCTGAGTAAGTTGTCCAATCTGCTTTTATTCATTCAAATTTTCTTTGATATTTCTTCTACTTTAAATTTTCTTTTTTGTTTTTTTAATATTTTAATTATCATTTTTTTTTTTATTAGATTGTAAAATATTTTTTCAAAAGTATTTTGTCAAAGCACTTTCGAAATCTAGTTTTTTTAAAGGCCTACAGGTGAATCACTTTCTTAAAGGTCTACAAGTAAATCACATTTTATCTGTGTTATTCATAATAATAAATAAGATAATAAAAGTGGTTTTATCATACATTCAATATACATATACAACATTGAGTAGTTTATATTGACACCTCATGTCATATTGTTTAGTTGTAGTTCACACACTTGCTTGGTGTGATTATATAATAACAGTTTTTTTGTTAATTGCAAGAGAAAATACACTTTTTTATGTTTTTTTTTGTTTGATCTTGAAAAAAGCTAGTGTTTACCTATATTATACTTATGAATAAATTCTGGATAAAATACAAAGAAGAAAAAAAACTTGCAAAAGAATTAAAAAAAAGGCAAGAAAACGTACGCAAAATCAAAGAGCGTCAAAAAATTGCACTTGAAAAGAAAATAGCAAAAGAAAAAAAAAAGGTACAAAGAAAAATCAAAATACTATCAAACAAAGAACGAACAAAAGGCGAAAAAAAGGCAAGACTGTTGATTTGAAAAAAACAAACAAAGAAAACAAAAAACATAAGTGATAGTATAACTAAGAATAAAAATAAGGCTTATAAATATTTTCAGCTCTACATAAGACTACTACATGCAGACAAGGACGGGTACGTAACTCTTGCATGCAGTAATAAGCGCATTTTTTATACAAAATGTGATGCATGACATATATATAGCAAACAAAGATTTCCAAACATCGCTTTCATAGAAAAGAATTGTCGACCTATAAGCAAATGAACAAACAAGATGCAATGATCTAGCACAGGAGAACGACGTACGAATGTACTAACCGAAAAAGAGGACAAGGAACTTGAAAGGTTCTCACAGGAAAACATAGACAGAACTGTTTATACAAAACAGTACTACAAAGATATTACAGAAAAATACAAAAAGCTTTGCGGTGATTTGAAAAAAACTATTGCAAAACAAAAATAAATAATTATAAGATGAGTAATACGATCAGGGTTGATGACTTTCCCCGTATTCTGACGCTCATTATACGATAAGTATGGTGTATTCGCGATAAGTGTCTGTATAATGTCATATATATATATTTGTATAGTTTCTTATGTGAAACGTATTTTTCTATTATTCAAAAGAAATAGCAAAAATTTACTCTTATATATATATGACTTTATGCAGACAACTCTAAACGAAAGTATATTGTATATACTTATTGTATATAGAAAAATAATATATTATGTTAATAACAAACAACCTACGGTTGCACCTGAAAGGTGTTTATATATATTATAAGTATATAGTGTATATTGTAATTGATAACAAATAGTTAGTATAATATATACATGATATTATTTATATTTATATGTTCCCTATATATGTACAAAAAAACAGAAAAACAACTACAAGCAGAGTACAAAATAAAATACAAAGAGATATTCTTTGAGTATAAATAGAAAAAAACACATCAGATATTTAGTACTATATATTAACTATGACCAAAGTAGATATCGATAAGCGCATGAAAGGCAAAAGAAACACAAATTGATTTGATAAAAATCCTTGGAATAGAAACTGTTCTTGAAGACCCCGCAAAAGTGTGTCTCATGTTCTCAAAGAGATGGAAAAAAGAGGAATAAAGCCTGTATCACAAGACGAAATCAAAGATGTATATTTGTCTCTTGTGAATAATACAGAAGAAGAAATGAAAGATATATTGGAAGACAACCAGCAACCTATGCTAACAAAACTTGTAATTAAGGCTATGATGCAAGGAAAATGAATAGATGTCCTAGAGAAAATGTTTGATCGTGCAATAGGAAAAGCAGATCAAAAAATGAGTGTAGAACAAAGCGTCAAAGCATCTCAAATAACAGAAGAGCATATTTATGATGAAAAAAAATAAATGAAAAAAAACAAACCTAAAATATACAACAGGCGACGAAGATTAAACAATTTGTACAAAGTTATTGACAAGGATGCTAGATCTGTCGTTTTTAGAATGAATAAAGCACAAGAAAAATTGTATGATATTGAAAAGAAAACAAAAGAATAATAGTATTGAAAGCAAGACAACTCGGTATGACTACGTACAAATGTATCTCATGAATAGATCGTTGTCTTTTCTACTGAAATCAAAACATAATAATAACAGCGCACAAGCAGGAAAAACAAAAAGAAATATTTACGAAAGTAAAATATGCGTTTGATCAGATACCAGCTGAGATACTACTCAGTGATTGAACTGTACGACAGAAACCAATCCCAAAATACGATAGTGTCAACGAGTTGTATTTTCCTAAGAACAATAGTAGGATTAAGGTATCCTTAGACTCTAGATCATGAACTGCGACATCAATACACATAACAGAGTTAGCTTTCAGGTCTGATGCTAGATCTATGATGACCTGAACGCTTCCGTCTCTCCCCCAAGAAGCACCTATAACAATAGAAACAACGGCAAATTGAGTGTGAAATTATTTCTACGAATTACGAAAAAAATCAGAAGATACTTTGTCTTTTTATACATTTTTTTTACCTCGATATGAAGAGGAGGCGTATTTTTCAAAAAATAAACTTGAAGTGTTGCCTGATCAAATAGCACATATAAACAATTTACAAATTTCTGAGGGACAAAAACAACGATACAAAGAACAATATGACTTATTGTGACGTGAAGTGTTTCAGGAATACCCTAGTTTTCCTGAAGAAGCATTCTTAGCTACATGAGATTGTGTTTTCGATGTGGCGAAATTGAAAGCTCTAGACGAGTTGAAGTATACAACACATTCAAGATACAAAAAGCTACGTATATACAAAAAATACTCATGACACTGTTATTTTTGAGTAGATACAGCCTGATGAAGTATTGAGTGAGACTATAGTACGATAAGTATAAGAAATGCAAACCTTGAGCTAATAGCAGCGTATTATTGACACATAGAACCTGACAATCTATGTGATGTTATAGATGTACTTGTCAAGATGTGATATAGGGGTACTATATGAATAGAGAGGAATAACACATGAATAGCAACAATATCGAATGCAAAAAAATATTCTCGATATCACATGTTATATAGAGAAAAAACAGTAGACAAAATAACAAACAAAAAAACAAAGAAGTATTGACGGGTTACGACAAGCAAGACAAGACCCCTTATGATTGCAGATTATGAAGAAGCCATAAGAAATGAAAAAATAATAGAGATGGACGAAAGGTTCAAAAAAGAATGTTTCACTTTTTATTACAATGAAAAAAACAGGCCTGAGGCTATATCTTGAAGTCATGACGATTGAATTATTGCAGATGCTATATGTGTACAGATGTTACAACAACCTAAATACATAGAATTAATGTAAAAACACTTGCAAAGTGATGACTTATATATACTATGAAATAGTAAATAACGGTTGATATTGTCTTTAAAAGGCTGGGTAGCAGGGGGAGACGATGCCCAGCCACCCCCTGTACTTTACAAAAAGTATAGGTTTTATGCTGAAAATTTCTACTTACAACAAGGATAGAGTACAGCTACAAGCTGACTTGAAAAGATACGAGACAAATGAATACTTGACATCTTCGAAAAATAGGAGTACAAAGTCAGATTATTCTTTGCAATTTTTTTATATAAAGAATAAGTTTTTTTATTGAGAGTCAGAACAAAAGGCTTCACTTTTGAATACTTGAAGCAATTTATTTTCGACAATATCTGATATATACGCTGATTATGTGTGACAACCTGTACGATGACAAGAAGCAAACATAGCGAATATGGTCAAAGATTATGTGTCTTTGTGATTTGCTGCTTTTTGTCTTGAAAGAATAAATCAAGAACTGCGCATTGTCTACGTCCCTGCAAAAGGTTATTTTCGTGAAAATTGAGTTGATAGAATAGCAAGGTTCTATGAATGAGAGGAGGGCATAAGTGATGATTATTATATATTGCTACAATCTTTTTATGACGGTTATATTGAAAACAAACTATACAAGACACTTACTTTTGATGTGCTCAACCTAGACGTAGAGGTGACTCTAGACGCAATAGCAGAAACAGCAAACCTACAACCTATAGTATATACAGGGATAGAGTGACAATCTTTGTTTGTAGTCAAAGAAGACGAGAGAGAACAAAACCCAGTATCAATTTTCCAAAAGATACAACATCTTGTGCTTGCAATAGATAGAAATATTGTCATGTTTAATACACAATTTTTGCAAAACACAGAAAGTTATACATTATTCAAAGGTGTTACATTGCCGTCAGCATTGTATGAACAATATGAAAAAGGTATCAAAGTAGATATGTCAAAGCTATGACGCAACGTTATGTGAGAAGAAGACTCTAGTATAGAGTTTATCAATAATAAGAATCAGCTTATTGAAAAGGCTATGCAGTATGAAGAAGTGATGGTTAGACGTGTTGCAGGTGCTACGTCAATACCTCAAGAGTTCTTGTGACTTGAACAAAAAAACAGTGCAATATGAAAAGGGTCAAGATTGTTGTCACACTGATCATTTATAAAAAAAATAGAACATATAAGATCTATATTTGATAAGGTGTTTCGTGAAGTAGAAAAAATTATGATGAAAGAAAATGGAGATATGCAACAATATTACCGACCAGACGTTTTTGCAAAAACTGATCTTGACTTGCTAGAAGAAATTGAAAAGAAGTTGACTTTATGATTGTTGACAAAACAAAGGGCTATTATGTCACTTGAAGGTTTGAATGAAGATAGCGCATTAAAAATGATAAAATCAATCAAACAAGAAATGCAAACAAATGAGAACGTTTTTGTAAACAATATAGAAAATTAAACAATACAAGAAAACAGGCAATAAGCGACCTAAAAAAAGTAATTTATTTCAAAAAAAAAACATGGCTAGAGAAATGGACTATTCAGCACGAAGAGCAAAAAATCAAGAAGCGTATGCGAGATTAAAGATTGTTGCATCTAGGAACTTAAATAACTTTGCGTTTGTTAATATTGTTGTGTATATGCTATTTATGGTTTTATGTGTATTGAGATTGTTTGGGCTTATCTAAGCAATTGATTGTACGCATAGCGTGCGGTTCGTGGGGTTCGTGTCCCACAGTAAAATATTTATCACCGTAAAAATTGCACATATGAAAGAACAAACAAACGTACAAGATGAAAACATTGAAAACAAAGAAAACATCGACATTGAACAAAAAGATGGACAAACTTCGCAAGATGAAACCTCAGAAGATCAATGATCTGATACACTAGACAATTTGAAAAAAGCACTTGCAAAACAAAGAGCAGAACTCAAGAAGTACAAAGGTATTGATCCTGATGAGTATAAAAACCTTGTCAAAGAAAAACAAAGTCTAGAAGAAAAAGAAAAGCTCAAAAAGTGAAAGTACGAAGAGATTATCAATGATTACAAATCAAAGCTAGAAGAAACAGAAAAGTACAAAAGTTTTTATGAAGCTACTGTACAAAGAGAAGAGTGAAAACTTGAATGATTATTGAAAAATGTTCCTCAAGAAAAAAAGTGGTTCGTTGAAAAAATAATCTGAAAAGCTGAAAACGTATTCGAAAAAGTTGAGTTGTTAAATGAGTTGATACCGACCTTTCAAAAACAAGACTTTATCGCAAACCCTTGATCAGAGGGGAGACAAAAAACAAAAATGTCTTTATTGTCAATATCTGATTTTCAGTCTCTATCACGTAGTGACAAAGAATCATATATGGAATCCAGCAAAAAAGAACACTGAGAAGTGAAATTTATTTAATTTATTTTTTTGTAAAAAATGGCAAACACACTATACCCATTAAAAGCAGAAGCACGAAGTGCTGTACTACAAGAAGTATTGTACGAAAAATTTGTATGAAAAATGATTGCAAATACAAAATTTGAAGGTCTTTTCAGTTGAAATGACACTGTACATTTCCCTAGATTAGCACCTATTGTCTCACAAAACCTTGCTACATCTTATGCAAACGTTACTGTTCAAGATCTTGTAACAACAGACGAAACATTTACTTTAGATACAAGAAAACATTTCGCTTTCAGCATCTCTAATGAGGATATGATTGAAATGGCAATTGATCCAGAAAGTCAAGCTATACAAGATTGAGCACAGGCTTTCGCAAAAGATTATGACACGGCAATCATGGCAGAGTTTGCCAATGCGTCTTATACTGTTGATGATTGAGATATGGAAACAGCTACAAACGGTTGATCTTGAAACCCAATCATTTTGTCAAAAACAAATATATATGATATGTTGACAGCAGTTTCACAAGCTATGAACTTGAATAACATGCCTATGGACAATAGATTTGTTGTTGTTTCTCCAGCAGAAGAGAGGTTTTTGCAAAAATCTGAGTTTTTCATAAAAGCAACAGAAACTTGAGATAGAAGAGTAGAGACATGAGTAATAGGAAGAGCGTTAGGTATGACAATCGTTTTGTCAAACAATATCAATGTTACAACTGGTATACAAGACGTAAGAAATTTGATTGCATGAGCTGGAAAGCCTGTCTCATTTGCAGCAAATATCAAACCAAACGTAGAATTCACTCCGTCGCAGTATAGAGAGAGTTTCACTTCACTTGTAAAAGCACAAACAAAGTTTTGAGTGAAAACATTTACTGAGGGCGCAAATAAAATGATACACATACCGGTTGTTGCATAAATTTTAAATTTTACTATAAAAAATGGTTAAAATTATAAACAGAGCTTGACAAATTAAAAACGTAAACGAAGATATATCAAAAAAAATGATAGACAAAAAAGAAGCTACGTTGTATAAAGAAGAGAAGAAAACAAAAGAAGAAAAGAAAACAAAATAATTATTTTATTGCAAAAAAAACTATGGGTAAAATCAATATCGTAAGGATTATGACAGACAAATTGTTTGTACATTGATACACAGTACATAGCATAGTTTTAGAATAAATAATTAAAAAAATGGCAAATCTACTCAGCAATATAGTATATGTAAGTCTAGAAGACTTGAGAGACACAACTTCAATAGTAGGTTTAAAAAACCTTACTGATGATCTTTTATGAAAAACAATCACAACGGCACAATATATCATAGATGATTATCTATGATATTATGGTTGTAAGTTTGTTGCTACTCAAGATTTTATTTTTCCTATTGATGTTGACTGAGTAGAGACATTGCCTACTGACATACAGATAGCAACGGTGCTTGTTTGTGAACAGATATACTTGAAGTGATATGATAGATATGAATGATCATACGAGATCAAAGAAGAAAAGAGTTGACCTGATAGTGTTGTTTTTTGAATGAAAAGATCAGACTTCATATCAAACAAAGCAAAATCAATAATAAGCAAATATAAAAATAGTTTTTTTAAAGAAGTGATCTAATGTACTACGACAATATCAAAGTATACGACTTGCAATACGAGGGACTTTATCAAAAAACAAATAAGGTAAAGATTTTTGATTGATCATGCAATGCATACGAGGGGAATGAAAACAATATGAAACCTAGTGATCTTGCTATGTCAACTTATGTAGAAAAAATGGAGGTTGTTATCCCTGGTACAATATCTTGTATAAAAACTTGAATGTTTTGTACAATTGTTAATCCTTTGTGAAAAGATTGTTGAGAGTTTGAAGTAATAAAAGTCAAAGTGAATCAGTCAGTTTCCTGACGTGTAAACAACACAAAGCTTCTTATATATTCAGTGTGAACAGATGCAGAATAAATCAGTATTGAACTACTCAAAAAAACTCTTAAATATATCACAAAAACAAAGAGAAGCTGTTGTTATAGGTATAGACAAAGCACTTGATATCAGAAAACAATATGCTGAAAGTATAAGCCCTATAGACACATGAGAATATATATCATCTCACTATGTTGTAGAAACTATTGATACATGAAAGCAAATATCATGATCAAATGTAAATGATGCAAGTGATGCAGTTATAGTAGAGTTTTGAGCATGACTCACAACAAATCGGCATCGTGCAGACAACCTAAATCAGCCTTACCCTCAAAGAGAAGTTATATATAGGTGAGAGTGAGCAAATGTATATACAAGAACAGCATCAGACACAGCAGAACAAGTATCTTTAATTGTTATAAAAGAACTATGAACAGTCAAATAAGAGCAAAGTATTTTTGAGAGCTTTTGTGTACAAATAGCACAATTACAAATCTTTGTGAAGTATTTGCTGTCATACCTAAGTTAGAACCAAAATGATCATATATATACTTTGCAATTGTATCTGATAGGGTATCTTCATACAACAGCAAGTGACCATCAAGTAGAGAAGCTATTGCCCAAATGACAATTGTTGCACCTGTAGAGATAGACAACTTCAGAACAGAAGAAGACTATGTATACGATATACTTGAAGCTGTCAACAATGTACTTGTCCCCAGAAATAACTTGTCTTATATATTCGAACTTCCTTGAGAAAATTATATTGATATGATCATGTTGTGAAGTGAAACTCCTATATTATACAACACAAAAAAAAGAGCCGTAAAAAAACAAAACTATTTAATCAAATATAAAGCATAATGAAAGCAATATTCAGAACAAACGTAAGTTATCATTGAGTGACATATTTTGCAGAAAAAGAGTATGATATACATCCTGGTGTGTATAGTGCTTTGTCTGTACATATTTTAAATAATGAAACAAAAGAAAAAAACACAGAAAAGAAAACACCTTGCAAAGATTGCAAAGGAAAAAAGAAAAAATGTAAAGACTGCTAATATTTTATATA
>Ga0100378_1006949_pt1 | contig 10161 bp, 7 predicted proteins | sample CryGeymeta201502_FD_81535 | JGI IMG/M metagenome (GOLD analysis project Ga0100378, IMG submission 81535) | Groundwater microbial communities from Crystal Geyser aquifers in Utah, USA - Crystal Geyser metaG 2015-02 | ecosystem: Environmental > Aquatic > Deep subsurface > Groundwater | place: USA...
ATAGCTTCGGTTTTACCGGAATATTCCTCGAATGGTTGCGTTTAAAATCTGCCCATCGCCAAGCAATGGCTGGGTGGCGTGCAAATCGACTGGCTTGGAGTGAACCATGATCAATACGCACTACGGAATCCTAGAGACCGAGACGTTCTCACTCGATCAAAACTTTGTATTCAAGGCCAGTACCAGCGTTTCCGGCACTGGCTATGTACAAGCGGCTGGCGATGGCCTTGCATCCATGTCGACAACGGTCACCGGCACACCGGGCTTGTATGATCTTGTCGTTTATTACTGGGACGAGAACGACGGCAAGGCGTCGTCAACGGTCAAGATCGATGGCGCCACGGTCGACAGCTGGGTGTGGAGCAAGAACCTCGGGTCGCCCGACGCCGGCGCCGCCACCTACACCACCAGAGTGATCCGCGACGTGACGCTGGATGAGGCGGCGACAATCACCGTCGAGGGGCGTCGCGACGGCCGCGAGCCGCTGCGCATCGACAAGATCATGCTCCAGCCTGCCGAAAGCCGCGATCTCAATCCCGGGCTGAAAGCGTTCGACGGCGCTGAGGGATTCGGCACCGATACGCCTGGCGGGCGTGGCGGCTGGATCGTCAAGGTGACCAACCTCGACGACAGCGGCGTCGGTTCTCTGCGCTGGGCGCTGCAAGAATTGGATGTGCCCCGCATCGTGGTGTTCGAGGTCGGCGGGCTGATCACGCTCAAGAGCGAGATCTTTGTGAAGGGCGACGTCACCGTTGCTGGCCAGACCGCGCCGGGAGACGGTGTCACCATCCGCGGCGCCAAGCTGCAGGTGGTTGACGACAACGTCATTATTCGCGGCCTCAAGATCCGTCCTGGCGACGGGCCGGGGCAAGAGTTTCAGTTTCGCGACGCGATCTCGATCGGCACGGCGGGCAAGCTCGTGAAGGATGTGGTGATCGACAGCAACTCGTTCAGCTGGGCGACGGATGAAACCGTCACCGTCTGGAACGGCGCCAGCAACGTGACGGTGTCGAACAACATCATCGCCGAGGCGCTGGACTTAACGAGCACGCAGTTCACTGAACCCAGCTTCGGCATGTTGATCGGCGACCGCGCCCATCATGTCAGCGTGGTGGGCAACCTGTTCGCCAGCAACGAGTTTCGCAATCCAACCATCTCGAGTGGCTACGCTTTCGAGATGGTGAACAACCTCGTTTATAACTATGCGCAGCACGGGTTGTCGGTGAACACCTCGAAGGGCGACGCCATCACGGTGCACGCCATTGGCAACGTCTTCGACAAGGGCGCGACGACCGGCATTCAGAAGGCCGTGCGCATCAACGGCGCCGGTGATGGCACCAAGGTCTATCTTCGTGACAATCTCAGCCCTGACAGAATATATGATACCGAACCCGATCGTCTGGTTGCGGCAGGATCGCTCCGCGACACCATCGTGGATAAACCGATCTTTGCCTCCGATGTCACCGCGATGGCGGCGCGCGATGTGCGCGCTCATGTTCTGGATACGGTCGGCGCGCGCGCGCAGGGTCTCGATAGCGTGGACAGCCGCATCCTCGGCTATGTCGCCGACGGCGGCGGCGGGCTCATCCAGTCACAATCGCAGGTGGGCGGTTACAACACAAAGACCACCTTCAGCACGCTGGCCGACACTGACGGCGACGGCATTCCAGACTACTACGAATCCCTGCTCGGCAGCGACCGTGACGTCTTCGACCCGCATGGCGATGTCAACGGCGACGGCTACAGCAATATCGAGAACTACATCAATGGTTTGATCTCCGGCGTTTTCACGGGGCCAGAAGGCGCTCCGGCGCCGCTGTTCATCGAGGCTGAGAGCTTGAAGCTGGTGCGCGGCTTCGTGCGGGAGACCAACAGCAACGCGTCCGGCGGCGCGGTGATCAAGGGCGGTTTCGCGGCGAACGCGCAGGCCGACGCGACCTTCACGAACAGCGCCGGGCGATACGACATCACGGTGGGTTACGCCGATGAGAACGACGGCGCCTCGCGTCTCGCGGTGGTGATCGACGGCGTGAAGATCGACGAATGGATCTGGAACGCAAAGCTGGGATCGTCGCTCGCGGCGCCCGGCGCCTTCACCGAGCATGTGATCGGGAACGTGGCGCTGACACCAGGGCAGACCATATCGCTGATCGGTCAGGGCGACGGGGGTGAACCGCTGCGCGTCGATTCTATTCAGTTCACGCCCGTCGAGAGCATTCAAGCCAGGTCTCCGGCGGGTGGTGTCGAAAGCGTTACGCCACCGACCCCGGTGCGCATCGAGGCGGAGACGATGACGCTGCTGTCGGGTTTTGCGCAGGTCAATCTCGCAATGCTGTCGGGTGGGAGCATGATCCAGGCGAAGCCGTCCAGCCAGACTGCGCGGGCGCAGACGGTCATCGACGCGCCGGCAGGCGCCTACAACGTCGCGATCCGGCACTCCGATGAGAGCGACGGCGTGGCATGGATGGAAGTGCTGCTGAACGGCGCGCGCATCGACGCCTGGTCGTTCAACAAGACATCGGGCGGCCCATTGATGACGGACGCCAGCCTGATCGACCGAGTCATCCCGAATATCGTGCTGAATGCGGGCGATGTGCTGGAATTGGCTGGCAATGGTGTTGTGAACGAACCGCTGCGGATTGATTATATCGACCTGACGCCGGTGGACGGCTGGGCCTGACAGGCGCCGCGCGACCGGTTCTCGCAGCAGGGGGCTTACAGGTGCGCGACAGAGCGATATCGGATCAGGGCGGGCGCCTTCGGGCGCTTGCCGCGCTGGGGGTGGCGGCGCTTGTCGCGGTGGCGATGGGATGGGGCGTCGGCGGCGGCGGCGTACCGATGATCGCGGTTCTCGGAGTGATCGCAGTGATCGGCGCCGCCGTTTTGGCGCAAACGCCGCTTCTTGGCGTGATCGGGATCACGGTGGCGATCTTCGCTAACCTCGCCGACGTGCTGATCGTCTATTTCGGCTTTCCCTCAATCAACAAGCTGTTGGCGCCGGGGTTGCTGTTTTTGCTGAGTTATCGCTACCTGATCAATGGTGACCAACCACTGGTGGACGGGACGTTTCTTGCGATGACGGTCACGCTGCTGACGGTCTATCTTGTGAGCGCGACCTACGCGTTCAGCCACACCGTCGCGATGGAGGAATTGAACGAGGCGCTGCGCAACATGATCATCGTGGTGCTGGCGCTGGCTTGCTTTCGCATTCGCGGCGCGTTCGACGCCTTCGTTGCGACGCTGGTGACGATCGGGTTCGTGGTCGGCGCCGTCGGGCTCTTCAAGCATACCATCGGCGACCCCGACAGCCATTACTGGGGCCTCGCCCGCGCAGCGCATGACGGGCCAAGGCTCAGCGGATTCATGGCCGATCCCAATGATTTTGGCGCAATTCTGGTGGCGTTGCTGCCCTTTGCGCTGAACCGCGCGCTTTGGTCCGAGCGCGCGGCGGCGCGGCTCTACGCGCTGTGCGCGGCGGCGCTGATCTGCATCGCCATCATCCTGACGCAGTCGCGCGGCGCGCTGCTGGCGGGCTTGGCGGGTGTGATGATCTACAGCATCGCGATGGACCGGCGCACCATCATCCGCCTTGCGCTATGCGGCGCAGTGGTGGGGTTCGCCGCGACGGTCGTGTTGTCGGACCAGATCGCCGCGCGGTTCTCGACAATCCTCGACATGGCCGCGACGGGTGTGGCTATGGACCGCGCCGTGGAGGGACGCCTTGGCAGCTGGGCGGTGGCGATCCGGCTTTTTCTCGACAATCCTCTGCAGGGCGTCGGCGCCGGCAATTTCAGCGTGAAGTATCAAGACACCGCCAATGATCTGGGCGTCATCTTCCGCGGCGGGGATCGCTCGCCGCACAGCCTTTATCTTGAGGTGCTCTCCGAGTTCGGCGCCATCGGCCTTGCGCTGCTGCTCGGCGCCGTCGCCGTCGCCATACGCCGTGTGATACGCGCCGCCAGCCAGATGCAGGCTCAAGGAGACATGCGGTTGCGCGCCAGCTGCATCGCGGTCGGCGCGGCGCTGACCGCCCATCTTCTCGCACAGTGTTTTCTGCAGGGGCCCGCCAAACGACAGCTGTGGCTGTTGCTGGGCGTCGCCGTGGCGCTGCCCGCGATCATGGCGCTCGAACGCGACCGGCGGGCGCGCGCCGCAGTCCCGGATCAGGCGCATCCGGCGACGTGACTGTGGCGCGGCTGACGCCGATGGGAGAGGCCGCCGCAGTCAGCCCTGTAGCCGGCTGAGCTGCGCCCCAGCCTGCGCCAGCACCGCCGCCACCAGCGCTGCGGCGCGCGGGCCGTCGGCGGCCTCGGCGTAGGCGCGCAGTTCCGGCGCGTTGCCCGAGGGGCGCAGATGCACGATCTCGTCGCCGACAAGGCTGATGCGGAGCCCGTCCGTGACATCGACGGCCGCTGCAGCCGACAGGCCCGCCGCTGCGAGGAACGCCGCGCGCTGGGCCGCGTCGGTGGTCAGAGCGGCGACCAGCGCGGCGCTGCGCGCGGTTGGCGCATCCGGCAGCCGGTCGCTGGCTGTCACGCGCAGCGGCAGGCGCGCCGCCAGCCGCGACAGCGGCGCGTCCTGCGCCGCTGCGGCGACCAGCACGGCGAGAATCGGCGTCAGGGCGTCGCGGGTCGGCAGGGCGCTCAGTCGCGCGCCGCTCTTCGAGACCGCCTCGCCGCCCAGCAGAAAGCCGCCATTGGCCTCGAACCCCGCAACCAGCCGCGCGCCCTGCGCCGAAAGCCGCTCCATCGCCGCGATGACATGGGGCGAGCCGATGCGGGTGCGTGCGACGCGGGCGAACCAGCCGCACCGCTCAAGCGCGGTGTTGGACGACACCGGCGTCGCCACGGCGTCCGCGCCCAGCGCGCGCGCCGTCAACACGCCCAGCAGGTCGCCGCGCAGCAGGGCGCCGGTCTCGTCGGTCAGCAGCGGGCGGTCGCCGTCACCGTCGGTTGAGACCAGCGCGTCGAGCTGGTTCGCGCGCACCCACGCCGTCATCTGCGCGGCGTCCTCGGCGCGCACCGCCTCGGTGTCCACGGGCGTGAACGCGTCGGTCTCACCCAGCGAAACGGTCTGAGCGCCCAGCGCCCGCAGCGCGGCGTCAGTCACGTCGCGCCCTGCTGCGCTGTGGCGCCAGACGCCAATGCGCAGACCTTTCAGCGCACCCGGCGGGAAGAAATTCACCAGCCGGGCGACATAGGCTGTGGCGACCCCTTCAGCCACGGTCTCGGCGCCGGCGGTCGGCGCCGCAAGCGCTGGCGCGTCCAGCGCCGCCAGGATGCCCGCCTCGTCATCCTTGCCGATCTCACCACCCGGGCGATAAAACTTGAGACCATTGCGGTCAAAGGGAATATGGCTGCCTGTCACCATCACCGCCGGCAGGCTCCGCCGCGCCGCCTCAAGCGCCAGGGCCGGCGTCGGCAGCACGCCGCAATCCACCGCCGCAAGCCCCGCGCGCACCGCCGCGCCGCGCACGGAGGCGGCGATGCGTGGCGAACTGGGGCGGCGGTCGCGGCCCACCAGCAGCGCGCGCGGACCCATCGGACCGGCACAGCCCAGATGGGCCAGGAAGGCTGCGGTCCAGGCTGCGCAGGCGGGGTCGGTCATGTCGCTGACAAGGCCGCGGAGGCCGCTCGTACCGAAATTCATCATTCCCTCCGCATGGATGCGCTCACCGGGGGCGCGTCGGCGCGCGCCATGTCAGCCGCGGCCAAAGTCGTCCTCGATGCGGATGATGTCGTCTTCTTCGAGATAGGCGCCGGTCTGGACCTCGATGATCTCAACGGCGATCTTGCCTGGATTGGCCAGCCGGTGGACGCAGCCGAGCGGCAGATAGACGCTCTCGTTTTCACGCAGCAGGATGATTTCGGCGTCGCGCGTCACTTCCGCCGTGCCTTTCACCACCACCCAATGCTCGGCGCGGTGGTGGTGACGCTGCAGCGACAGCTTCTTGCCGGGGCCGACCTGGATGCGCTTGACCCGGAAACGTTCACCCAAATCCATGGTCTGATACCAACCCCAGGGCCGGTGGACCCGCGCCGGGGTCGTCGCCTCGGGGCGGCCCTGCGCCATCAGCGCGCTGACGAGGCCCTTCACCTCCTGCGTGCGCTCCAGCGGCGCGACCAGCACCGCGTCGGGCGTGTCGATCACCGTCAGCCCTTCGACGCCCAGCGCGCAGATCAGCCGTCCTGCGTCGCTGCGGATGTAGCTGTCGCGGCAGTCGGTCATCATCACGGCGCCCGTCGCCGCGTTGCCGTCGGCGTCCTGTGGGCTGCGCCGCCAAACTTCTTTCCAGTCGCCGATATCGGACCAGCCAAAATCGCCGTTCACCACCGCCGCCCGATCAGTCCGCTCCATCACCGCATAGTCGAAAGAGATTTTCGGCGCCTGCGCAAAACTGGGGCCGAGCAGCAGCGCGCCCAGATCTTCGCGCGCCTCTGCGACCGCTTGCGCCACGGCTGAGGCCGTATCCGGCGCAAGCCGTTCGAGCTCCGCCAGCAGGGCGTCGGCGCGGAAGCAGAACATGCCCGCGTTCCAGAGGCATCCCTGCGCGATCAGCGCCGCCGCCGTGACGGCGTCGGGCTTTTCGATGAAGCGCGCCACCGCCCGCGCGCCGCCCGGCAAGGGCGCGCCGGGGCGGATATAGCCAAATCCCGTCGCAGGGCCGTCGGGCCGCACACCGATGGTCACGATGCGCCCCTCCTGCGCCGCGGCGGCGGCGGCCATGACGGCGGCGTGCAAGGCGTCGGTGTCTTCGATCAGGTGATCCGACGGGAACACCATCGCCACCGCCGCAGGATCGCGCAGCGCCGCAAGCTGTGCGGCGACGGCGATGGCGGCGGCGGTGTCGCGGCCCTCCGGCTCCAGCGCCATCTCCACATCCACCCCCACGGCGCGCGCCTGCTCGGCCGCCATGAACCGCCCCCCCGCCCCGGCGATGACGATGGGCCGCGCGAAGGCAGTCGTGGCGAAGCGCCGGAGCGTTTCCTGGAACGGCGACAGCCCCTGCAGGATAGGGGCATGCTGCTTGGCGAAGTCCTTGCGCGACACTGGCCAGAGACGCGTGCCGGATCCGCCGCAAAGAATCACGGGAATGACGGGGACGTCGCTGGCGGGCATGCCGGTCTCCATGGGCTGGGACGGTGTCTTGCGGCGCAAGCCATGCCCGCTGCGGGGCGAAATGTCGAGCGCGCGCGCTGTCGGATGGATGACGAACGAAGCGGCGTTAACGAAAGCGCAACCCGCGCCCGCGAAGCTGCCGTCATGTCGCCAAATCCGCTCCGCAGCATTCTGTCAGGCTATGGCGCCGCCGCTCTGATCGCGGTGATCAGTTGGGCTGCGCTGGGCGCCGCGCCGCTTGCGGCGGCGCTGGGAGCGTGGATCGGCGGCGCTGCGCTGACGCTGACGCTGGCTGCGCAGCTGCGCCGGCGCGACAAGCGGGCGGCGACGCCTGAGATCGACGAAGTCGCCCGATCGCTGGCGCTGTGGGAGTCGGATGCCCGGCTGGATACGCAGGCGGCGCTGGACAAGGCAGCCGCGCGGCAACGCGCCGCGCGCGACGGGCGCGCCTGACGCGCCGCTTTCAGGCCGCTGCGGCCCGCTGCGCGCGCCAGCCGGCGTGCCAGGCGACGAAGCGGGTCAGCCCGTCCTCGATCCGGGTGTCGGGCGCATAGCCTACGGCGGCTTCGAGATCGGCGACATCGGCCCAGGTCTCCAGCACGTCGCCCTGCTGCATCGGCAGAAACCGCTTCTCGGCCTTGCGCCCCACGGCGGCCTCGATGATCGCGATCATGTCGGTCAGCTTCTCACGCCGGTGGTTGCCGATGTTGAACACGCGGTGCGGCGCCCAGCTCGACGCGGGGTTCGGCGCCGCAAGGTCGAAGGCGGGATCAGCCTGGGCGGCCTTGGGGATCAGCCGGGCGATCGCCTCGACCACATCGTCCACATGGGTGAAATCGCGCGCCATATCGCCGTTGTTGAACACGTCGATCGGCCGACCCTCGGCGATGCGCTCGGTGAAGATCCAGTAGGCCATGTCCGGCCGGCCCCAGTCGCCATAGACGGTGAAAAACCGCAGGCCGGTCGCGGGAAAGCCGTAGAGATGGCAATAGGCGTGCGCCATCAGCTCATTGGCCTTCTTGGTGGCGGCGTAGAGGCTGACCGGGTGATCGACGCTGTCGAGCGTCGAGAACGGCAGCTTGCGGTTGCCGCCATAGACCGAGCTTGAGGAGGCGTAGACCAGATGCGCCACCGCGTGCCGGCGGCACTCCTCCAGCACGTTGAGAAAGCCGGTCAGGTTGCTGTCGGCGTAGGCGTGGGGGTTCTCGATGGAATACCGCACGCCCGCCTGCGCCGCGAGATTGACCACGCGTCGCGGTTTGCAGGCGTCAAACAGCGCCGCCATCGCGCCCCGGTCTGCCAGATCGACCCGCTCGAAGCGAAAGCCCGGCCGCCCGGTCAGCGCGGCAAGCCGCGCCTCCTTCAGGCGAACGTCGTAATAGGCGTTCACGTTATCGACGCCGACCACCGCGACACCGGCGTCGAGCAACCGGGCGGCGAGGTGAAAGCCGATGAAACCCGCCGCGCCGGTGACGAGGACGGGCGGCTCGTCCCGCAGCGCCTCCGCCCACCGTTCGCTCATTCGGCCGCCCGCTGCTGCAGCATGAGCGCGACGGGCCGACCGACGGAGCTGTAGTGGAAGCCCGCCGCCTCAGCCTCGTCGGAGCGGTATATGTTGCGCAGATCGACCATCACGTTGCCCTTCATCACGCCGCGCAGGCGCTTGAGATCGATGCCGCGGAACATGTTCCACTCGGTCAGCACCACCACCGCATCGGCGTCGGCTGCGGCGGCATAGGGGTCTTCTGCCCAGGTAGCGCCCGGCAGCATCTCCTCGCCCTCCTTGCGCCCATGCGGGTCGCAGATCACGACGCCGGCGCCGGCGCCGATCAGCGCGGGCACGATGGTCAGCGCGGGCGCGGCGCGCATGTCGTCGGTGTCGGGCTTGAAGGTGACGCCGAACACCGCGATCTTCTTGCGCGCCAGCCGGTCGCCCATCGCGTCGAAGATCTTTTCCGCCATGCGCCGCTTGCGCGCCTCGTTGACCTCGACAACCGTCTCGACGATGCGGATCGGGCTGTTGAACTGCTGGCCGGTGCGCGTCAGCGCCAGCGTGTCCTTGGGGAAGCACGAGCCGCCATAGCCGGGGCCCGCGTGCAGGAAGCGCGGACCGATGCGGCCGTCCAGCCCCATCCCCTTGGCGACGTCCTGCACGTCGGCGCCGACCTTCTCGCACAGGTCGGCCATCTCGTTGATGAAGGTGATCTTGACGGCGAGAAAGGCGTTTGCGGCGTATTTCACCAGCTCGGCGCTTTCGAGCGAGGTGAACACCATCGGCACCTCGCGCAGGCTCAGCGGACGGTAGAGCGCCCGCATCGCGTCGCGCGCGCTTTCGGTCTCGCAGCCGACCACCACGCGGTCGGGGCGCATGAAGTCCTCGATCGCCGCGCCTTCGCGCAGGAACTCGGGGTTGGAGGCGACATCCAGCGCCAGGTCGGGGCGCTTCTCGCGCAGGATGCGCAGCACTTCGCGGTTGGTGCCGACCGGCACCGTGGACTTGACCACCACCACGGCATGGGCGCTGAGCGCCTCGGCGATCTCGGCGGCCGCGGCATAGACATACGTGAGATCGGCATGGCCCTCGCCACGCCGCGTCGGCGTGCCGACCGCGATGAACACCGCGTCGGCGCCCCTGACCGCCTCGCGGATGTCGGTGGTGAAGGACAGGCGGCCTGCGGCGGCGTTCTTGGCCACCAGCGCGTCGAGGCCGGGCTCATAGATCGGCACTTCGCCGTTGCGCAGCTTCTCGACCTTGCTCTCGATCTTGTCGACGCAGACCACGTCATGACCGAAATCGGAAAAACACACGCCCGAGACGAGGCCTACATAGCCTGTCCCGATCATTGCAACCCGCATGCCGAACCTCCGCGTTGATCCTGTCCACACCACAAGCGGATCAGGAGCGAGCCATAACGTCGCATTCCTACCACAAGGTTGATAGCCGCGTCGCCGGTCCTGACGCCAGCACAATGCCGCGGCGCGGCGCAACTGGCGCGCCGGGCGCGACCGAAACGCAACGCATCGGGCGCGGGGCGATGCGGC
>Ga0100378_1006950_pt1 | contig 10159 bp, 6 predicted proteins | sample CryGeymeta201502_FD_81535 | JGI IMG/M metagenome (GOLD analysis project Ga0100378, IMG submission 81535) | Groundwater microbial communities from Crystal Geyser aquifers in Utah, USA - Crystal Geyser metaG 2015-02 | ecosystem: Environmental > Aquatic > Deep subsurface > Groundwater | place: USA...
AGCTCCAATCCTCCGAGTCAGGCAACAGAATGATCAGGACAGTCTATTATACAAAAAGAGAAGTTTGCGGATGATGGATTAATCGAAAGATCATGCCATTGATAGTAAGTCCAATAGGAAAGTTGATATATAAACTGAAAAATCGATCCTCAGGTCAAAGCCCTTAGCCAGAATTTAGTCCAGTAAAGGAGTCTCAGTAATAAAGCCCAAAAAGAGATTTGAGTCAATTGAATCTTTATAGGAGTGGTAGAACGATGACGATTTAAAAAATATCGTTCACTGTATGATTGACGATGTAAAGGGAAATGTTGGTTACATCAAGCTATCAAAGTTGACTCATCTTCGAAATCAGATAAAGTAAATAAAAGACAGGAATAAGCACCTGATTTATGCCAACGATTGTCTCGTTCAGACCGAAAGGTTTCTTTCCACGAAGCTTTAACTTGCAGAGCAGGTGCTAAAGTAAAAGTAAAAAATTCTTGCCGTTGATTTTTAGTAGTTGAGATAAAAGTTCAAAGAAGTCACTAGCAAGCTGGTAAGCAAGTACAGTGAGTAAATCTAGAGGTAGAACAAGTTAGCCCAGCTTAAGAAGGAACTGAAGAAATATGATGAACAAGTTAAGGATTTACATCACAAGTTAGAGTTGAAGGACAAGCAAGTTCAGCATTATAAGAATCTTCTTGTAGCTGACGAACACAATCGAAAGAAGAATGATGAGGATTAATAGTTGTCAATAGACTCTGATATCGCCAACAGCCCGAACAGAGAAAAAAAGATGTAGCACTACTCATCAGACAATAGGCTATTCAAACATAAAAGCACAGGCGTAAATAGCATGCCATCAAAAGATAAAGAGGTTCGCTCAAACAAAAAGTAAGAATAAATTCTCAAAGGAATCAATCCCAGCTTCAAGGAATTCTTCTTATCTTTTGCCACCATCAAAAATGAGTAAGCACCAGTCAAATCAGCCAAACCAGTGAAGCCTTCATCAAGGCGGCAGCTTCGGAGAGGTCTACCTCAGATGCCAGATGAGCTAAAATAAGAACCTATGTAATAGCCGAAGGGGGCTATCAAAAGCACCAGCATGTTTTTGTAAATTTGATTATTGTATAAATAATGTAAATAGTAACTCCCCGCTAACAGAGCAATAATGCTGACTTAGTGGTCGCAAGAATACGATAGCATGGTCCTAAGCATAAAATTGAATAGCTTTCTCTAGACTAGATTCCCATCCTCACTCTTAACATTTCTTTGTCGACACTCATCTAAAAGTGCAAGTCTTTGGAGTATCTCAGCATTTGTGGTTGCCAACTTTCAAGCCTTGAAGCCATGCCCAACCTTCCCAATTTACAAATTTTGGAATTATCATAGAACCAGTATACATGAGTCTATTTAGATTGTAGTCAGAAGGTGTTTAACCTCTAGCTAAATACTCCAAGCTGTACGAGCTTGCTCTGGACTCCAACCGCATCAGCAATTATAATTGGGTCAAGTTCCTAAAAAGAAGCAGAATTACAGCTATATCCTTGAGCAATAACCCAATTGCAGCAGATGAAGACTACAGATAAAAAGTATACAAAGCTCTTGGAGCTGACTTGTAAGTTCTTGATGGGATGGACAGAGCAGGTCGCTAGGTGCCAGAGAGTGAAAGTGAATAATCCTAATCCGATTCTTCTGATGCCGAGTACAGTGAGATGAAGGAGTAAGAGAGATAAGCCCACTCTGAAGGTGTTTCTATTGAAGAAAGGAGGTTTGATGCGCAAGAAGGAGAATTACCTGAAAAGAAGGTCAAGAAGGAAGAAGGAGATGGGCAAGAAATCAAAGGATAAGAGTGATCATTATATTGGCAATTGCATCAGTTATTAAACAATCTTAAATTTGACTGTTTGATATACTAGTCAATATGAACAGCTTCTAAAGGGAAACAAAGAAAATCATTCTCCACAAGAAGATTCATGGTCTGCTGCGATAGATTTCGATCAGAAATCAAAGATCAAAGATCCAGGATTAGCTATATGAAGGGGATATACTCAATCCTATCATGGCGCTCAAATACATGCCCCTCTTCACCCCAGAACAAGAAGCAGAAAGAAAGCGAAATGTTGGAAAAATGTTTTAGGACTTGTTTTCTGGGAAGAATCAGCCCCAGGAAGAACAAAATCAAGAAATACTGATGGCCCATCTTGAAAAATCTTTTGGCCTCATCAACTCTTTCAATGAGAAAATGGACATCGAGAAATATGAATAGCCTCAGTGATTATAAATTAGTTAATTCTTCAGATATCAATCTTTTCGTTAATGGAACCTTTGCCTGTGAAAACAACTCTTTATTAATAGAACCTGATTAAAGCAAAGGGGTGCTTTTGCAGGATCTATTTTCTCTTCATTAGCTTTTTTATAGAGTTCTCTTCAACCAAAAAGAGTAACTATCTACTCTCTCTCCTTAAGCAGACTCTAATAATTTTAAAAGTTTGGTCTGAGTATTATTCTTCTTGAAAAAATAGATTGACAGACCTTCCTTCTGTTTTCCATGAACCTTCCTGATGAGGTTCTTAAGTGAGCATAAGGCTGTGCCGCTTTTTGAGAATCTCCTACTTTAACCGAAGTTCATTCTGTTTGTTCTCCTTATTTCTTTTCTAGATGTGTCGAGATAGTTGACTGATTGAACCCAATTTATGAGCAGAAGGGAATTCCTTGTTCTTCCTAACCTTTTTTGTTGTCTGTTATATCTGAAATTGGGATTCAATGTCTCTTTCACTTTCAGAATCTACATTCTATGAATCTTTACTATCTTTAAAATTATGTTTTTTATTTTTCTTGCCCTTATTGATTGAAAACTCATTAGAATTCGTCTACTTTTCGAACTCTTCAATAAGATTTCTAACAAACTTGAGATTTTTTTTAGGTTCCCATGTACATTATTTGACCGAGAATCCTTACCATTTCACCTTGTACTCGCATCTCTCTAAATTATATCATGAATACTTGTCTGGGGATTTATCCGTTTGCCGATTATCCTTTCAGCTTCGTAAAGACTCATTGAAAAATTTACATTTCTTGGCAATATAAAAGAACTTAAGGGATTTCAAATCAAAAAAAGAGGGAGTACATATTCAGATAAACCGGGATCATTTTTATTTGATAATAAAAGAAGTACCAGTTAGGAGAACAAAATAAAAATCAATCACTTCATGCATTCAAGAATATTTTGTATTGACTAAGTAGTTGATGAATTTTTCTTAAGCATTGGCTGACCTTGATCTGGGAGAATCAATAGCTCGACAGACTCATCAATTTTTGGTCCTTTATTGATTAATCTGGTCAAGTCGCTTTCTGAGCTAGCAAGGTTGATAGCCAGCACCTGATTGATTTCGAAGTTGCTATCACTCTTGTATCTTTTAATAGTTGTCAAAGGAGAAGAAGTCATTTTTGAAGGACTTTTATTTTTCCCTTTGAGTAAAGAAATATTTGATGTCGGTAGAGTTGGTTTCAAATAGGTCTACCCATTAGTTTTATGAGCCTCCTTGAAAAGAGAGTTCGAATTGTGCTTTCTGAGCTTGTTTCTAGATTGGCTTTTAGTGGCCGATTGTTATCGAGGTAATCCTTATGCTGTAAGAAGATTGAATCGAAGTTGTTGGCCTTGGTCTTTGCTGACATATGACCCCAGAGATAATTGTTTTCCTTGCATTTTGTTGACTAACGTTCCATTCCAGTTCATCTACTCAATCTAAATTGAGAAATAAATACCTATCCAACCGGAATAAAATATTTAATTAGTAAGGAGAATGCATTTTCGTGATATTCGGGAATCACTAAACCCTTCTATTTCGACAAAATTATCTACTTCAAAGATGATTAATACCAAGCTACTTTACATATATCATTTTCTTCATATCTGAAAAATGGAGCAGACTAAAAACTTTGTTCTCTTGCCATTCAATCATATCATGGAATATGATTGGGGAAGCTCAGATCCTCAATGTTTAATAGCACAACTCCGCAAATAAGCTCACCCCAAGTACGCAGAATTGTGGATGGGGACTCATCCCAAAGGACCATCAAAAGTCACCTAGCAGCAATCTCTATCTGATTACCTTCAATCAAATGGTCTCCCATTTTTGTTTAAAATACTCTGCATCTAGAAAGCCCTGTCGATTCAACTTCATCCAAATAAGCAAGAAGCAGAGTAATTGTTCAAAAACAAGCCAAACATCTATGCAGACGATAACTAGAAACCTGAGATGTTTTATACCCTCACTGAATTTGAATGTCTATTTGGGATCATCAGTGAAGGTTAGCTATAAAAGTTGATGACAATTTAACCTTTTTCGAGACTGAAGAGTAAGGACAGCAAGAAGATAAAAGATATTATTGTTGAAATACTGGGTCTTTCAGAAGAAGAAAGGAAAAAAGGAATCTAATAAGCTATCAACAACATTGGTTCAATATTTCCTGAAAGAACTTCACTTCTGCAAAGGCTTCAAGAACAATTTCCTTATGACTAAGGTATTCTTGTGTCATGTCTTTTGAGATATAAGGTTCTTCAACCAGGAAAATGCTTTGCGATCGCAGCTGGAGTACCCCATGCTTACCTCAGAGGAACCTGCCTGTAAATCATGAAAAATAGCGATAATGTTGTTCGTTTGGGTCTTACGCCAAAGCTCAAGGATGTCGAGACAATGCTAAAAATCATGAAAGACCAGATAGGACTTGATGGATTGGAGGTGGAAAAAACTCAGCATGGCTACATTTGGAATAAACTCGTCTTGAGCCCAGAATAGCTGAAGTAAACTTAAAGAGAAGTCGAAATAAGGCAAGAATCGATTGGAATAGTAGTTGAAGGTGAGTTAGCAGTTGGAGCATAAAATTTCAAAGCTGGAAAAGGTCAGATTTTTTATGCAAGACAAGGAAAATATTTGGCAAGGGGACCTGCAGTCGTTCATTTTGGAGGTTTCCTATGAGAATGATTATCAAGAAAGAAACAACTCATATAATAAACTATCATTTTCCAATGACTTTTCCGAATTATTCGATAGTAACTGTTTTTCGGGTCGATCCTGCAATTTTCTTGATTCTATCATAGATAAGATAGAGGTCTCTAATTCTAAAGAAATTGTTTGTCTCAATGTTAATGAGTCTTACAAGATCTTATATGATCAATTAGTTATCTTGAATTTACTCGAAAAGCTTCTATTCTCGAATAATGTGTTCGGAGTTCCATTGATGAAGAATACATTAGTTCCAAAATTTCTCAGCTTGAATATAGCTACTTACTACAAGAGCTATATCATACTTTTCTTACCTGAAAGAAAAAAAAGGATCAGTTTAGTTTTAATCCCTAGCATTAAACTCTTGCTCAAGAAGCTATGGAGAAATCTATATCCCCAGTTATTGAAACTGTTTCTGAAGTTTCTGAAATTTTTAAGGGTTATTCAATTATGAAAGCCAATCCTTTGAGTTTCGTAGTTCCTCGTCTAAGGCAATTTGTTGGCAAAGAGCAGTGAGAAGTTTATTAGATTAGCTTTTTGTATTTTTACCGAAGTTCATTGACTATGAGAGTATTCTACGACGCTCAGCCATATTTTTTTCTATATTTTGCCTTAGCTCTGAGTTATCATATTATTTAAAGGTTTCTGGTTTTTCTACTTTATGCTCAGCTGGATAAGACTCATCTTCTTATTGGTAAATTGACTTTATTGGATCTGCTGAGCATTCGTATCTGTGATAGTAGTTATGCCTCTTCAGAGATTTTATACAGCTGACATTGCTTTCATTACGATCATTAAAAATCCCCATACTCATTCTCGAAGGTAACTCCTTAAAAAAGTTTTTCCTGTCTATTTTTGTGTATTCATGTTTGGGCTTGTCATAGTTGGATGCTTACTATGTTGCCACTCTTCGAGCAGGACTTTCAAAAGGAGTATACTTGATATTTAATCTTTTCTTCTGAATTTCAAGCTCTTCGATCTTACTGTGAAATCTGTGAATCTCATGCTAAATTTATTGAATTTTATCTTGATTCCTGGAAGCGAATTAATTCTTCAAGGAATAAGATTTTATTTGCTTTATTTTTGAAAAGCAGCTTGAGGAGCGTATAAAGTCCCTCTTTTGCTCAAGATTTGTCAAGTTAGTATTTGTGATAAAAGGTGGCTCTACTCGACTTTGATAAATTTGGTTGTTGTGAAGATATTAGCTATCTAGAGCACTACTGCTTCTGTAGTTTCGGATCAAGTGAGCTTATTTTTCATATTTTTTGTCATTTGGATAGTGAATCTATTTTTTCTCAATGATTGTCGTCTCCTCAAGCTCTTATTAGTTATTCTAACAGCTTGAAACGACAGATCTTCCCAGTTGATACTTGGTGCTCTCAATATGATTTGTCGTGGTCTCAAACTGCTCTGCTTCACATGTATTGATGGAATCTAAAATCCTTCTTATTTTGGTGTTTATTCTATCAATGTTCTGCATTCTGTTGTCATAATTGTTTGCCTTCAAAAACTTATAGGAAGGCTCTTTGCTTCTCGGGAAGTTTGATGTTTCAGTGTAGAGACGGACTGACTTTATTTCAGGCTGCCTAGTGGTCTGGGATGAGAGACCAAAAGGATAATGTTGTGCAGCATGTGATCGGCTGATGTCGCCTTCAGTGTTTTTTTGGTTGCTGTATGACAGATCAAGGTGAAAGTTGCTTATTTTTGGTTCAATTCCTGCACTTATCATCTTCTATCGGTTCATATACTTGTGATTAGCAATGTTTCTATCTTCCTTGACAGAGGGATTCTTCTGGCTAAGGTCTCTTTTATCATTCTTTAGGAACTGATGATGATTTTCCTTGTCATTTTTCTCATGGTTTTTCTTAACTTTGAATTATGAAGCTGGATATATTTTGGTTGATTCGTACTTCTTCTTGATTTCATCAACCCTTTGATCGGTCCAGCTTGTTTGGCTCTTCTTAGAAGACCAATTCTGAAGAGATCGAGCAGCCAAAGGTAATCGCTAACTTGGAAGATGAGCTTGCATACTTTTTATTTATATAAATTATTGGAGTGTCATATTTAAAGTGTCAATAATAGAGTAGAATATACTTCTTCTAAAGGAAAACCAAATGAATGCTTGAAACATATTTGAGATGGAATAAAATAGTTTTCTATGAAAGTTCAGATAAAGCCTTTGTGATTAGTATTTTCTTTGAATGTATTTGGTATGATCATAATTTAACAGCAAAAATATGTTAGAAAACCTCTCCTAACAGCTGCCTTTCTCTGACCATGAGGATCAAAACCCATCTCGATAGCTTAAGTTGCCCAGAATCGATAGATTTCCACATCGAGGGTTCAGCAAAGAAGGCAAAAGCAGCACCAGGCTACCTATTCTTAAGAGTGAACCCTTGATTTCTAGCATCGACTTTGAGACTGACCGTCAGTTAGATGAAGAAGATGTAGTGGGACAAGTCGAAAGAAGGCTGAAGATTGTTATGTTGGAACAGAACATTGCCGAGATGGGTGAAAGTAGTTAGAGCGATGGAGACCACTTTGAAAAGAAAATAATTGCCAACAAAGAAATAATCAAGGAGGCGAAGCTAAAAAACAAAAATAAGAAGAAGGAAAATGACCACATTTATAGCTGCAATAGAATCGGTAATGGAAATTCCGGTGGCCTCAGGAAAAAAGGAGCAAAAAGAAGCAGCAAATTTTCAGGTCAGGAAAAGAAATAAAGGGAGTCTTCTATAGAGAACAAGCATATTCGACACCCTAAATAAATCGTGACAGCATTCTATCGACATGGAATGAAATAATGCAGAGAGCATCTTCCAAAGTCCAACACTCTTCTCAAGTAGATTAATCGAGAGATCAAAGATGATAGAATCAACTCTGCAAAAGAAGAGCCTCTCACCGTTCTCAACAACAGGAGTGAGGCAATAGCTTCAAAACTTTAGGGAAACAGAAAACTCAAGCAGCAATTGTCAGCAAAATATTTAGCTCCTATTCACAAAAACTAACAGCTCTTTGATGCCATACACAACTATCTCGATAACCCAAAAAGAACTGAAACAGAGACGACAGCTCCGAAAGCAACTAAATAGTAACTTGAAGAAAGGCTACGAGAGTACGAGGAAAAGCTGTCAAAAAATGAATGTTTTGGTCGTCACAAAGAAAGCATGAAATCAGATGTGGGTGTTGAAAGGTAGCAACTAAAGTTCATCGCAAGTAGCCAGTGGCAAAGAATCGGGATTAACGACAAGAGTGCCTAATATTTTGATAAAGAAGTTGACAGGATCGAAAGATACCTGAAGAGAAACTAGAGGTCTCTTGAAAAGTATATCGAGAATCAGAAATTACTTTTAGATGTGCAGATGGCAAAAAAAAACATGGGTAGTCGGTAGAGGAGGTAGGTTAGCAATAAGAAGACATCCATTTGATTTGTTTTTGATTTTGAAATGGTCGTTATCAGCAGCCATTTATGCTAATTGGGTATTTATCTTGGAAAAGAAGAATGTGGGACGATAATTTTACAATTACTTTAAAGGGGACAAGTATTTATCAATTATTCTCCCTTTAAATTTATTGTATGAACATCTCCTCCTCAGAAAAAGGACCCTCATCTTCAACATCACTTAAGTCAACGCAAATGGTTCCAGCAGCATCATCGGGCTCCCCCAAGAACCAGTTTGATGCCTATCAGAGCTTCATCGAAATCTACAGAACATCATTTCACATCTATCAACAAAGGCTCAGCATCAATGATAGAAGATCTTCTTTGATGGACAAATTGCATAGTATCGAAGTACCTATTCTTTAATGTAGTAAGAACTTTAAAAACACTTTCGACCAGCTGAAAAGGAATCTGAAAATCATCAAGCCAAAAGGAAAAGAAGGGTGGCTGATTAGATCGACAAGGTATATCGATGCAGTTAGGAAAGATGTGATCGAACTTATGGAACCTTGGGCAGTCTTCAGCAGCACCAGCGTCTCAAGCATCCAAACTCGATCAATCAATTTTTACATAACTCTGGCCCTTATTCCCGAAAGCATGGCTAGAAATCAGAATAAGATTATTCGGGGTACGAAAAACACATTAAAGAGGTCATTGATGCAAATATTTTTTGATAGTATTAAGATGGAGAGATCATGACTATTTTCGATTTAATTATTGTTTTAGAATATGTCAGGGACATACCTCTAAATCGAGAATGACAAGGATAGATATTCAAGTGTTGTAGTCTCCTTTCCATGTGAACCTGAGGAAGATGAAAAATAAGTTTCCATAGTTGAAGAACTGTCAGGCTTCAGAAACTTTGTGGATTTCTATAGCATTCAAGCATCTGATATCTGGGAGGACAAGCAGCATCTTAAAGTTTAGGCATTTATTGATTTAGTCTCATAAAAAATGGGATATCACTTTAACCCCAGAGAAACTCAATGCCTTAAAAAGATGGGAGCTCATCTGGAAAGATTGGACTTTTGGGAACTCGGAATCTGGCAACGTAGAAATGATAAGAGATAAACAACTCTAAGCAAGTCAGTGAGTAACAAAAATTTTCCTCAAAAAAAAAGAACAACTCAATTAAGAGAGTAGATGCCATCATTGATATCGGAAGGTCTAAGTAAAAGCAAGTGCAAAAGACAGCCACATGATCAGATCACTAAAAATTTTCTAAAGAATGGGTACACGAGCTAGCTAAGCGTGGATGGAAAACTAGAGGCCTTGAGGACAGATATGCAGATGAATGCTCTATAGAAAAAATGGTAGTTTGTCGTGATGGCGGGATAGATGAATCGCTGGATCTAAGAGGAATATGACAATAATAAAAATGAAAAGTGGGCGGAATCAGGAATATCGAAAGAAAAGGAAAACAAAATTTTAGCACCAAGACCATAGTTTAAGGTATTGGATCATGAATCTTGTGATTTTCGAATCCTGATGAAGAAAGGTGAAAAATAATAGTTCGTCCCAGAAGTAGTGTTTGTAAAGAGATACCGAGCCATGAAAAAGAAGCAGACAACTAAAAAGGAACAGAAAAAAGACATAAACAGAGCTATATTTCAACTTTTAGAGCCAAGGACATCACAAAAGGGAGGACAACCTTCGAAGTGTAGCCAGAGAGACAGATAGCTCAATGAGACACTTCTTCACATTATGAGAGTAAGAAACACTCTTGAGC
>Ga0100378_1006951_pt1 | contig 10159 bp, 22 predicted proteins | sample CryGeymeta201502_FD_81535 | JGI IMG/M metagenome (GOLD analysis project Ga0100378, IMG submission 81535) | Groundwater microbial communities from Crystal Geyser aquifers in Utah, USA - Crystal Geyser metaG 2015-02 | ecosystem: Environmental > Aquatic > Deep subsurface > Groundwater | place: USA...
ATATTACATATAAATGTAATATTTTTTTATATAAATAAAATAACCCTAAAAAGTTATTTTAATAATTAAAATAATATATTATATAATTATAATAATTATATATATAATTAAAAATAAATTATGGGAAAATGTGATTTCCGATAATTTTTAATTTATACCTTTATTTCATCTAATTTTTCCATTTGAAATTTCTTTTGTATTTTAAATTCTCCCTTTTTAATTAAGTAAATTCCATTCATTGAATCACCTTCGCTATATACTATTTCACCATATTTATATTGTTTTATTTCTAAAACGTTTACTATTTTTATGATTTGATTAAGAGGACAAGTATCGAAATAGTATGTTTTACGCAAATAATTTTGGCTTTGAATAATTCGTTTAATAACTAAACTATTTGAGATATGTTCATCATAGTCTTTACATTTAATAATAGCTATTGTGCATTGTGAATCGCAAACGGCTGAATATTCACTATAAGTTTATTGTTTAAATATTAATAAATATTATTATTACTAAACACTATTAATTGTTGTGGTTTCAAAACTAGAACCTATTGTTTCTCCAATCGATAAATTTTGGAATCGCTTTTGGTTATTATCTAAAAGACCCATTACTCCTTTTATTAATATGTAATTGTTAACTTTCTTTTCACCTACAAATATTATTTGTTGTACTTTACCTATTTTAAAAAGATAATCATCTTCATTTAAATTCTCTAATGATATTATATTTGCAATTTTAAATATTCCATTAAAACCAAGTTCATCTTTAATTGTTGAAAACGGAGGTAAATTATAGAGATATTGCAAAATCTCCATAAGTTCAAGATTATTAAATTCATTAATTGTTTTTGAATTAAATGTTTTTATAAAAATACTTGATTTGTTTTCTATTTCTTTTATTTGTGAAAATTTTAAATCTTCGAATTTAAAGTTTTGCAAGAAAGGAAGATTGAATTTGATTAATGATTTTGGAATGTAGTTTTTCATTTTTTTAACTTTACAACTATAATTAATTACTATCCCAAAATTATATAAGTACTTATGATAATATAAAAAATTTTAATCAATAAACTTACATATATTATTTAATAACAATTAAAAATTATATTTATTTAGATTATTCTCTTTTAATATATAGTAATAAAAATGGGATTCTCAGAATATTTGAAAACAAAAGGGTTTACACTAATGATGATTTGTTTAACTATACATAGTATACTAGCAGCTTTATTCATTATACTCCATTTTGTACTCGAATACACAGAGGAAAATACAATTAGATATAAGGTTTTTTGTGCTCTAGTGCTTTTATTCCTATTAACATTTATGTTTTATCTAAGGCATCATTCAGTAATACTATTAAATATTTGTAATCTATATATAAAACTAAATATATTTTAATATAGGTTAGTAAAGCAAATGTTTTAGAATTGATATCGTTTTTAATAATGTCGACTATAGCTACCTTTTTTCTTTCATATAATTATATTTTTACAATATATACACAAAGAATGACAAATGATAATGATGTAAAATAGAAATAAAAAAAGATAGGTATTATTTGAGGTAATTGCTATTATATCGAGTATATTACTTTTCCTCGGACTATTAGTTTATTATTATGCATCATACCTAGCTTACAATGATTTTGAAGAGAAAACCGTAGCAAAACTAGGATCAAAAGTTAAATTACATGATGTTTATAAATGGATTCTATTTAACTTATCTATGTTTAAGTCTGATTTAGCTTTGATATGTTTCCTTACGATTATAACAGTAATCTTTGATTATAATGCAACAATATATTTAATATTTGATATAATAACTACGGTTATTTCAGTTGTTTTTATAAAATTGATTAATGACGCGGTAAATAATGTTAATAATGTTAATAATGTTAATAATGTTTAGATTAAAAAAACAGAAAATAAGACAATAGTTTTAGTAGTGTTAATTTCAAAAATAGTAATACAATGTTATAGAATATTCAGGGTTGTTATATTGTTGAATAGTACTACAGTTTATGATGATTTTCATAATTTGTTTATGCTGAAATTAATTGTTTATATTATAAGTAAGTTTAACTTAAATCTATAATATTGTAAATATGAATATCAATTTAATTACTTTTTACTTAGTTATCTCTGATATTTTGATTCTTTTTGCAATTATATATGCATCAATTAAAAATATACAAAATTTTGGCATAGGGTTAAAAGAAGCGTTACTTTCACAAAGAGAATTAGATGATCCAAATAAATTAAATTCAAACGTAGACAAAGACATGTCTTTACACAATGTTTTATAATTAGTATTATTATATAAATGAAGACGTGATTTTAGCTTATTTAAGATTTAATATAGTAATGTAGTGTTTATCTATTTAACTAGATTATAAATATAATCAAAATAGTATTTATAATACATAGAATTATCATATAATTAATAATAAATCATATAATTATTAATAAGATCATATAATTTATACGCATTATTTCCATTTGATAAAAGTATAAAAACAAATAAAACATAATTATTCTAATTTTCTTAGTTATCTAATAATCATATTGCTAATTTATTTTTTATTAATCATATTCAAACTAACACCTCCGATATTTCCAGTAACTACACTCATTTCAGGTGTCCAATTTGGATAAGGAGCAGAGTAAATATAACTACTTCTTACACAGGCTTGTTGAGGTCCTAAATTATTTCCCAAAATACAACTATTAGAAGCACCACACCATCCACAGTTTGAATGTGTCAAACATACTTTAGGGTTAGAATAAACAGTGCAATTAATTTTGATTACATTAAGGTTTCCTGTACCATCGTAAAAGTCGGTTGGGGATGGAATTTCATCAACTGTTTCTGATTGTCCTGGAGGAGGTAAATCAAATTTTTCTGGGAGATGGCTTACCATTTCTGGTTTTCTATATGGCTAATTTTTAAATAATTTAAGTACTTCTGTGTCTCCTGATTCAATTCTATAACCTCCTACTGATGCTGCACCATATGAAATGGCACCTTTTGTATTTTTACCATAATTGAAAGATTCACCTAAACTATCCATTGTTGGATCACCTATAAAATAAGATATAAGTTATTTAAATACCATTTGTTCCCATTAATTTTGATGAACATATTGATAATAAAGCTAAAAGTGTAAGTTTATACAAATAACTCTTCATTTATTTAGTAATTATAAAGTATGTAAAAATTAATTAATAAACAAATATTCTAATTTAATTGTGTGTTGCTTATATATAATTTAATTATAATGTAAATAATGTAAATAAAGAAATAAAGTAAAATTAATTTATAATAGGTTATGCTTATACTTATTTATTTACTAATTTTAATTTATTTAATAATTTGAGTTATTATATTATTATGGTCAATAGTTTCAATATCATCAATTTCGATTAATTTTACACTATCATATTCTAGTTTTATTTCATTGATAATTTCATTTTCGGTAAATTTCATTAAGAAATTATTTGTTTGTTTTATTACAATTGCAAAAAGTTTTATTTTTACTGTAGATTTTGAATGTTTAAACACTTCGTCTTTTAAACTTTTTAAGTTTTCAATTCCTCTCTAATATTAAATGTAAATAATTGTATTGATTGTACTAATATAACTATTATAACTTATATAATCTTTACTTACTTTATCGTATAGATTTACTATAAACACAAAATGGTCACAATATGAAATTCCTTCCGATTTAAAATAGGAAAACTTTTTTGCTAGAATATAATTATACTCATATAAATTCAGTTTATAAAATGATTGGATGTTATCAGTTGTATTATCATTTTTGGTGTATATTATGCTTGTAAGTTTCTAATAATGTAACATTAAAATGAATAAAATTATTTATACTCTTAGACCAATATTTTTATTATTGAGACATGTATAATTCTTGAAAAAGGCATTACTAACTTTATCAACGGAATCATCACTGCTGGTTTTAATAAACATTATATTGCATTCTTTTTCTATTTTTGCTTTTTTCTCAAACTAAATTGAATGTTAGATACATTATATAGTAAGTATTATTGTATGTAAGTTTTATTACTTGTATTTTCTCAATTAGATAAAATGATTTAGTTATATTATGATCATTATCAAATACAATTTTATTAGTTTTCATTATTTATTAAATTGTTTAATTTTTAAAATTTATTATTTGTTTATTATTTGATTTATCTTTTAATTTAAATAAAAAATGAGTTATGCCTTTAAAGATTCAACAGCTTTTATGAAAGGAGTAATAGATATCAATATAAAATTTATTAATAAAATTAATTCATATTTAAATATAGGCAGGTAAAGTAATCGCAATTCAAGGAGAAAATGCTGAAAAATGTCTTAAACAAGATGTCTATTTTACTGTATGATTAATGAAATTTATAAATTATTTATTCTTAACTAATTAACTTATACATAATACTTTAGCCACAAACATCTACTCCAGAAAAAGTTAAACGATTTAGACAAAGTACAAGACAAACTCCTGGAGTAAAACAAGTTCATTATGGAATATATAATGATAATAAAGATCACGAACAAAAAATACATGGAGTTAAAACTTTAGATTCAGAACATGTTGATAATTGTATGCAATTAGAACATTTAAAAGGAATAAATTATCACCTAAATGAAATAAAAGAAAAGGATTATGTTAGAAATATAAAGTAAATATATTGAATATATATCTACATTAAATTATTAAATATTATTAAATTTTAAATCTTTTATAGAGAACCATTAGGTAAAAAAATGAACAGAAAATATGAATTTCCTGAAGAAGTTAAGAAAAACAACTTTCAATTTGGACAAAAGATTGGCGGATGTAAATATAATATCTTTATTTTTACCATAACTAATTTTCTTTAGATATTGATATGAAAGAAGTCATAGGAAACGGTGACAACATCAGAGAAACACAAGAAGTGAAAAATTTATATAATAAAACACATGGATTAACTGACCCAGGACAACAAAAAGAAAGAAACTACAATTGGCATGTTGATAAACATAATCACGTCTTTGGATATCAATTTGATAAAGAAGTTGACGGAGCTAAAAAAAGTTTACAAACAGATTATTTAAACACTAATTATCCTAAAACTGTAATTGCTAAAAAAAGCTTTGAAGACTTTAGACAAGCTAATAATGAGATGTTAGGAAAAAGTAAATTTAGAGGGGCATTAAATCATAACTTACCTGATGATCATACATATGGAAAGGAATCAATTATTGGAGCAAACTGGAATGTTGGTAAGAAATATACACATAACTATATGATATATTACATATAATAACTTAATTTTAACTTATTTATTAGGTAAATGCCTAACTGGTGACCCAAATCAAATGCCCCCTAACTACAATAATATCGATAAAGACTTATCAACTGAAGAAAGATTCAGTAAAAGAAGAATACAAACTGCCCGTCCTTCACATGTTGACCAAGATAGAATATTTGGTACTCCTTCTATTAGAAAGGATATTCCAGTTCCATATAAAAAGATAGAAGATAAATCATTGACAAATCCAAATGTAATAATAAAATTAATATAACCTTATTGTTTAATTTGTTCATCTTATTTACTTTATTTAGAATTACGGAGATGAAAAAGATGTATATCAATTATTATATCCTAATAGACATATAAATAGAGGAGTTGATAAAGATGACTTAAACAATTATTTAGATGCTAAACAAGTAAGATATTATTTTTTATCGTATAAATAGATTAAAGAAATTATGATTAAATACAAAAATAATCTCCCAGACAATGAATTTGATATGATATTTACAATGGCATTACAAAAGTATCCAAATCAAAATAATAAAATTACTATTACAAACTTTATGGATGTGCTTAAAAATCTAAAAAATGAATTTACAAGATATAATGTTATTTTAAATAGATAGAATTATCATTACGATTACGATTAAGATTATAATTATTATTATTTATAAAATTATTTAAAAATTAAACAAAATTTATAAATATTAAACTAATCAATTAGTTAAATAGTAAGTTTATGGTTAATTTAAAAATTAATTAATTAATATTGTGATTAATAATACATTTGATCTATTACGATATATTTGCTTCATTTTTGTTTACCTTGCTTAGTTTTACTATTATTATTTTTGCTATTATTTCCATTACTTTCACTACTTGGATAAAATAAAAAATTATGAATGACTACAATAACAAAAGATACTCCTAAGTTAAACGCAAGCAACTATATAATTATTATTAATAATTAAGATTTAACTTACTTTATCAACAGAATTTGATGTTTCAACTGATAATAACAATATTACAACAATTGCATTTAGAGGTAATCTAAATATATTCATAATCGTTCCTCTGTTTTCTTGAGGAATATATTCAGATTTAATCATTGAATATGTTGGAAAGAATATTCCCACAGAAATCTAACAAGTGGTTAGTTATATATAAATACATAAATAGATTAAATGCAAATATAATTTACTTACTTCAAATAATAAAAAGGCGAATAAATTATAATTGTATTCCTTAAACAAGTATGTTATTAAAAAACATACAAAACTTATAAAACTAACTACCTTAGCAGTCTTAATTGCACTGTTACCAAGGAAGAGATAAATAGCCTATAATTAGTTACCAAAAAAAATTTACTTTAAATAAACTTCCTCCTACTGTAAGAGAGAACATAAAAAGTGTAAATACTTCAGTAGTATCTGTTTTAGGGTAGGATTCTTTTAATCTCGGTGTCCAGCAGAAAATAAAAATGAACATCATACCAAGGAATAATGATTCCGTTAATCCGATAAGTATCATAAATGTATTACTCTTAAGCTCTTTGAAGCTATTATTCAAATTTGACCAAATATCCATTACATTACTAGGAATTTAATTAAGTATTTAATTTACAAATATTTTTAATATTACAATGTTTTAGACTTTTTCTCTACTTTATCAACTGGTTTATCCTTCTTACTTTTATCAATTAATTTATTTGATTTATTGGTATTATTGTTAACGTTATCCTTATTATTATCAACATCATCAACTGATTTATTAATATAAATTGTAGGAACAAGTAGAATAACCATTATTAAAGAAATGCAACATAAAAAAGCAGCAAAGAAATATGGAGCAGTTATTCCATATTGTCTCTATTAAGGAATTGATATTATTATAAGTATTGTTATAAGAATTATTATCAATATAGTTACATTTAGATATCCAGTAATAATAGATGTAGAAATAGCAACTAAACTATCAACAACCATAGATCTATTTATTAGAATTAGTAATAGTATTAGTATATTAATCTATTTATTTTACTTTTCAAAAGTACCTGATAATATAAAATTAAAAGTATTTCCATCTTTTATTGATTGTTTTGCTTCTGATACAAGCCAATTTTCAAACGAAGAATAAAGCATTGAACTTCCAATACCATAAGAAATTTGAGAAATATACAAAATTAACACATTGTGTTTAATCATTCTACATAAACATGAAAAACCAATAACAATTCCATATATAATACATGATACTTTTTTGTTATCTAAATCATTAAGATAACCAACAACAGTTGGTCCTAGAAAAAAAGATGCCATATATGAAATAGCAATAAAATGCGCAATTTCCTTTACTGGTAATTCGTGATAACTCATAAAGAAATCAAAAACAAATGGCCCTAAACACCAATCAGCCGCTTTTGAAATTTGAAAAACTAATATATATCTTAATTGTAACTTTTTTCCGTATTCTAGCTCAGTTGGATTTAGTTTTTCTTCGTCCTTAGTAGAATTTTGGATTTCTTTTCTTCTTGAAAAGAATTGTGCTATAAATATTATAAAAAAGAGAATTATATGTGGAAGAGTTTTATATGAATTATCTATTTGTGGATTAGAATTGGGATTTATAATTGAACTTTCGATATGTGATGTTTCATTCATAGTTTTAATTATGATTAAATGTTTTAATTAAAATTAAATGTATTAATTAAATTAATTATACTTAACTTTAAAAGTATTGAAACATATAATGAATAAAATACAATATATTAATCATAAATATATAATATGTAAAGTAAAAAACATAAATTATACAAACTATCAATTATATATTTTATTTAAATTAATAAAAATATTTTTATATTCAATATTAGCAATATTTTATGATTATGACTTAATTTTAAATCTTTCTAAGTCTTGGGTAAATTGATCTTCAATTCCTAAATCTTTCAATTCTTTTATCATTGCTTGCTTTTCATTTTCTAATCTTAGCCTATCTATTTTTTGTTGTTGTTTCCATTTCTTTGCTATTTCCATTTTTTCTTTATCTTTATATCTTAAGGCTTCTTGTCTATCTAATATTTGTTGCCTAAATTATTAAAATAATATTATACTTGACGTTTTGTCCATTTACAAGTTTTTGACTCTTTAGTTCTTCCTCTTTCTTCCTTTCGATTTCGTGATCTCTTAGTTGCCTATCCATTATTTTATTATATTCGATTAATTCTTCTTTTGTCTTTTCTTCTAATTTCTTTTCTTTATTTTCAATATTTTTAGCATTGGCTACTAATAGATCATTAATTTTTGTTTGCTAATAAAGTTTAATTAGTTATAAGTTATGGAAAATTATGTTACTCTTGTTAATATATCATTCCTTTCCCTTTCTCTGGCTTTTCTCTCAGCATCCTCCATAGCACGTTTAGCACGGGCAGCATCTAAGCCGGACTGTTTATCTTGTGCTCTTTCTTGTTTCTCTCTCATCTTTTGTGTATTCTTTTCTTTTTCTGCTTGTATACGTCTAATATAAAATAAATAACACTTACTTCTTTTCTGCTAGTTCATCCTCTTCCTTTTTTCCTTTCTCTATTACATATTGAATCATTTTAAGATCAAGCTCTAAGTCTTCATATTTTCTCTGATCTTTTATTTCAGCCGCTTTCTTATTAGACAACATAGTTTCTACTGCCATTCTTGCTATTTGTTGTTTTTTCATTTCTTTATTACGCTCTTCTTCGTCTTTTAGCTCTTTTATTTGTTTTAACATCATTTGCCTTTCTTTTTCTTGATGTTCCTTTGCTCTTATTCTTTCTATTTCTTTGTCTTTGATTTGGTCGTTGATTACTAAAGCTCCGAGATATTGTTGTTTTCTTTTTATTTCTTTTTGCTCTTCGTTAAATTTAAGTTCTTTTAGTCTGTCTAGTTCCATCATTTCGGCCATTTTTCTGTTTTGATCCATATATTCCTTTTTCATCATTTCAGTTTGTTCGATTTGTTTTTTTCTTATACATGCTACTTTGGAGTATTTTTTTAATTTTTCCATTTCCTTTAAATCATCAAAGCCTAATTCAACATTATTTTTAGCTTTCTCTAATAACTTATTTGTTGTTTGTTCATCTAAATCAGCATTACTTGATTTTTCTTTTAAATGCTTTTCGTAATCAATTTCTTTAATTCTCTCTTTCAAGTTACGTTGAGTTGAGAATTTTTGATCTGTTTGAACTTTAAAAATTTTTTGGTTATTATGTTCTTCTTGAACATTTATTGTTTTAGTAGCATTTTGGATACGTTGAAAATCGTTTAATGAAATTACAGCTACGTCAGCAAATGGGTTTTTACTTGTTGATTTTAAACTCGCGTTTTTAGTTGATTTAGTTTTCATTTTTGAGTCCATCTAATATTAAAGTTTTATTTACCATCATTTTTATTATGAATTATAAGTTATAGTAAATAATAAGTTTATAATATGTTTAAATTTATAAAAAATATAATATATAAAAATATTAGCTTTAAACTAAGTTCTATTATGATTAATTATTTAATAGATCATATTATTTATTATTTATTAATTACAATTCGAAACAATGAATCTTAAATTAAATTTCAATAGATTTAAAAAGAAAACACTAAAATTACTTTACAAATATTTTGAAAATTCTCTAAATACCGATCTTACTTAGAGGCTTAAAAAAATCAAATATATAACGATATTCAATACAATACTAATGACTAACTTTAATTTTATAGTTGAAATGAAACAATTTACTCAACAAGAATATAATGACTATATTAACCTTATTAAATTAAAAGTATATTGCCTATATTGCATTCCCGA
>Ga0100378_1006952_pt1 | contig 10157 bp, 18 predicted proteins | sample CryGeymeta201502_FD_81535 | JGI IMG/M metagenome (GOLD analysis project Ga0100378, IMG submission 81535) | Groundwater microbial communities from Crystal Geyser aquifers in Utah, USA - Crystal Geyser metaG 2015-02 | ecosystem: Environmental > Aquatic > Deep subsurface > Groundwater | place: USA...
AGAAGGTTATACACCTAAAGGTAAAAGGACTTCATGGAATCGTATTGTTTTTTATCAACCCAGCGTAGGTAAACAAGGTGTAGCCATACGATTTAGGAAATGGCAAAAGACTGAACGTGTAAATGAAAGATACGTCAGTAAGTAACACACAGGGTATTTAGAAAAACACGGAAGTTCTTACATTTACAAAAAGCATTAGTAGTTGTTGTAGTTAGTAAGTGTGAATAGTTGTCATTACTACAATAAATACAAGTGACGCTAAAACATCAATAAGTTTATAGTGTTGTTATTAGAGCATTATAGTGTGGTGTAGATAGAAAGTCACTTGTAGGAGTACTTAAAATGTTGCGTATGAGAGTCGCATTTTAAAGAATTACTACATGTAACGCTCATCTATAAAGAACAATTTTAAAGATCAGCCTAGGGTTATGCGTATTCTAAAGAACGCAGAAGAAAAACGTGTAGTATGTCTTTCCTTACATCATGCATAGTCATGATGCTAGGAAAATGCAAAACAATATAACCGCTAAGTTTACTCTATGTAGACTTAGCGGTTATATTGTTTTAACTCTCCAAACATTTTACTAAAAGAACTAAAACTATGGAAAGCCAAACAGCTAGAAAAGGGTACGTTGTTGATAGTAACGTCATTGAGGATGATCCAGAAGCACTCACCATCTTATCTGATAATGGTAACAATGAGATAATTATACTGTACTCTGTATTAGCAGAGCTGGACAAAAACAGCGCAACATCATTTCAAGCTAAGGAGGCTTTGAAGTTACTGCGGAATTACAAAGGAGAAAATATTATTTTTGTCCCTATCCCTAAGGGACACACAGGAAAAGTTATTACTCATGAAGATAAGATACTTGAATTTACAAGGGTTTGGAGCGTTATACGTGACGATAAAAAGCTTACCACTGTTTCACTAGTCAGTACCAATACAAATTTCCTGTTAAAAGCTAGAGCATGCGGACTACATGCAGAGATGTACAAAAACTCGAACCCTTACTTAGGAGACTCTCAAAGATATTCAGGTACATATAAAGAAGGTCAGGTCCCAGATGACTTAATGTATATTAATGGATTTGAGTGGAAAAGGGAAGGGGACATTCCGTATACTTTCCATCGGAAAAAAGGACACACTGAGCGAGTACCTCCTATGGAAGTGTGGGGAGTTGCACCACTCAGTAATTATCAGAATATGGCGATGTATTTAATGATGCATCCTGATATTTCACTTGTGTCAATCCAGTCATGTGCAGGGATGGGCAAGACATATCTAGCCTTAGCAGCAGCTTTTTCGTTAATGTTTGATCCTAAGTATAAAGATACTAGTAAATATTCTAAAATATTTATAACTAAACCTCTTATTGAAATTGGTGAGAAACTAGGATACTTGCCAGGGACTAAAGAGGACAAGACAGCTCCATATGTAAGGAACATCCTGGACTTAGTATTTAAATTACATGAAAAACGTAGTCTTAGTAAACTATTTAAAAAACCCAAGGTGTCGGAATTAAGTGATTCAGATCCTGAAGATAGTAATGGAAGTAAGTACACATTTAAAACAAATAAGTTTGAAGTCCTCCCGTTGAACTACATCAGAGGTATGAACATAGATAATGCCATTGTAATTATTGATGAGCCTCAGAATTTAACTAGAGGTGAGATGCGTACCCTCTTAACTCGTATGGGCCAAAATGTCAAGTGTTTTTGTATTGGTGATACATCACAAGTAGATAACTTGAATCTTGATGAAGGTAACAACGGACTGAACTGGATGGTACGTTTATTACGCGGTGAGAAGGAGTATGCCCACATAGTACTGAAAGGACAGCGTACTAGAGGACCAATAACTGACATGTGTATAAAAAACGGACTGTAATACTTTTGTCTTGCATTTTACTACAGTTCCGTTTATCATATGTGCTACAAAATAACATTAATACAGAGAGGTACACACTATGACTGATTTCACTGTAGCTAATACATATATCTTTTCAACCCGATTGTATAGTTTACTTATTACTAATCGGAGGAAAAGACATGAGCAGAACAGTGAGAAGAAAAAATGCAGTACCAGAGGTATACGAATTATGTGATTATGTTCGTTTTGAGGGGCTTAATTGTTGGACGAGAGTGAAACTTGAAGGTAGCGCATTAGTGTTAGCTATTAACAAGTTTCACTCAGATTCATATGTTTCAAGTGGGATGGTTCCCTCTACATTTAAAAAAAAATACATACACATACATTCAGAGTAAAAAATAAAGCTATCCTGAATGCTGTTAATAAACAGGCAGTCTACGAAGACTACTTATTCATACCATTTAAGAAAGACACTCTTTACGAGTACTTATAAAATAAAATGTCTAATACTACTAGTGTATATATTCAAGCCAAAGATGACTATCATAGGGCAGCAGAGCTAAAATTAACACAAAAGAATAGGTGGGAAGAAGGGATTGAGCACCATCCTATGTCTGAAAGAGCTGTTAGATTCATTGCAATCCATGACTTCAAAGACTACAATGACTACTTTGGGTGGAACGTGGGGGCGATGGTGATAACGGTGAGGCTTTGATGTACCAGTTAGATGCATTTTTTGAAATGTTAGATAAGTGTAAATAAAAGAATATACTGTTAAAAAGAGCGACATTATGCAAAAAGCAATGGATGCAGCCGCGGGTAAAGTCACTGCGCCTACTGCCAGTATTGCCGACCGCCTGGCAGCATTGAAGAAAAAATAGTTTTTGAAGCGTCATATATAGCAGTAATGGTAAATGCTGCTCTACAGGACGTATTTCTGTAGAGCAGCATTTTTATTTAAAAGGACTTGCTGGTGCCTATATGGTAGAGAAAAAGACAGCTTATACTATTAAGTATGTACAACAACGCACTTCAAGTGACTGTGGTATAGCTTGTATTGCTATGGTTACAGGTGAAACGTATGAGAAAGTCTATGAGACATTACTTTCTATATATCCAGAACATGAGGGTGCACTAAACCAGAGACAATTGGATACTGTCCTTATAAGACTTGCGACTATTCCAATAAGAGGACTAAGTGAAAGATATGGAGAACTCCTTCCTGACAATGTATACATTATGCCAGTGTTACCTTCATCAATTGATAGTGCTGTCGGACATTTCATTGTTGTGGATACGCGGTGTGTTCCCTATGCTATATTTGACCCTAGCATAAAAAAAGATATTGACTACAGTAAGAACCCTCCTAAAATCTGGGGCGGGTTAGTTAAGATAACAACTCCACTAAGGTATATTGCATAATGAAAACTAAGTACTTTTTAGACACTGAATTTATTGAAAGACCTGGAATCCTTAAACTAATATCAATAGGGATAGTTGATGAAAACAACAGACAGTATTATGCTGTCTCAAATGAATTTGACTACCACAATGCTTCTGAATGGGTGAAAGAGAATGTAATAGCTTCTATGTACAAAGACGCTGTACTAGCACACCCTTCTCTTGAACTTAATCTTGAGACTTTCAACAAAATCGTAGGTATAAGTGAAAAACAGATAGCCGCTGAAGTTATCAATCTTACCAAGGGTACTGAACCAGAATTCTGGGGATATTATGCTGATTTTGACTGGGTGATCTTTTCATGGCTCTTTGGTCCGATGGTTAATCTTCCAAAAGGGTACCCGATGTATTGTAAAGACTTAAAGCAGCTACTTGATGACACTAAGGTCGCTACTAAACTACCTGATCCTATCGGTGCGCACAATGCATTAGTTGACGCATTGTGGAATAAAAAACAATACGAGAGTATCTATACTGACATCAAGAAAAATAGATTTAGACCCGCACAATAAATTGTAAGACACAAAATCCTCTTGCATTTATATAGCTCTTTGTGTATACTGACATCTCAAACAACAAGGAGCTATACAATGCAAATAGTCCATAATGATAGATACAAAGCTTTAGTTTCTGATGAAGTGAACTACCTTTTTGACACAGTCAACGGTAACTCATTTGTATGGGGGAAGACGTACGAGGATGATCCTGCTTACTCACCTTACGGGCCTTTTATTGCTGATATAGAGCTCACAACTATCTGTAAGGGTCCAGGAGGGGTTCCGTGTCCGTTCTGTTATAAGGCGAACACTCCAGAGGGCCACAATATGAGTTTTGAGACATTTAAAACTGTATTCAGTAAGTTACCCAATACATTGCAGCAAATAGCGTTTGGTGTTGATGCATCATGTACAAGCAATCCTGACACGTTCAAGATATTTGAGTATTGTAGAGAGAATAACGTAGTACCTAACGTTACAGTAGCTGACATTGATGATGAAACAGCAATTAAACTAGCTTCAGTATGTGGGGCTGTGTCTGTGTCTCGGTATGCTAATAAAGATATATGCTATAATAGTGTTGAGCGGCTATCTGACTGCGGATTAAAGCAGGTGAATCTACACGTACTTCTTACACAAGAACTATTGACATCAGCCTTAGAAACCGTATATGATGCTGTACATGACCCGAGACTTTCAGGCCTAAATGCCATTGTATTCCTTGCTCTTAAAAAAGTTGGTAGGGGTGTTGGGTATACGCAAGTAACCCAAGAACATTTTGACATAGTTGTTAATCACTGCAAACGACATGGAGTACGTTTCGGTTTTGATAGCTGTTCAGCGAATAAATTTCTTAAATCAGTTAATAATGAAAAGCTTTTTAAGTTTTACAATATGTTTGCTGAAAAATGTGAGTCAACGAGATTTAGTGCGTACATCAATGTTCACGGAAAATTCAACCCATGTAGTTTCCTTGATGACGGCGAAGGTCTTGATGTACTTACGTGCAATGACTTTATTACTGACATCTGGAACCATGAGAAAACTGTAGCTTTTAGAAATAAGAACATCGAGTGCAGCACTACTAATAAAGCATGTCAAATATTTGAGGTGTAAACATGAAAGCGCGATTAGGCTTTGTTTCAAACTCTAGTTCAAGTAGCTTTATCATTTTTCTTCCCAAAGACTTTAAAGTGACTGTTGAAAACATAAAGAAACTTATGTATGAGGGGGAAGGAAGACATAGGCTCCATGTTCAATTATGACAATGACAATACGTACTTCAAAACTACTGAACTGGCCACATGGGTTTTTAACGAAATTAATGAAGCTCTGAAAACTTCTAGTGAAGATGATGTACTCCAACAATTGCAGATGTATATAACTCTTACTGATGAACGATTTAGTTACGACCATGAGCGTATACATGCACCCGAAAACTGGGACGATGAACAAGGGGTGATGCGGTATAGGCAGTATCTTGAAAGTCAAGATCAATTGAGTATGCAATTAGCTGTAGTAAAATACGAAGAGCTTAAAAAGCAAAATGAGGGGAAGACACCCATTGTTATTAGTTTCGGTGATCACACGTTAATTGGTTCTCAATTAGAACACTCTGGGATCATCCAACAAGCTTTCGATGCTATACATGTAAGTAATCATTAATATTTTCGACACAATTAATAAAAGGACAACATGAACTTTTCCCTTAGGGTAGTTTCAGCTACACCTCATCAGTCATTATTAGATAATTTCACTCCTCCGGCGGGTATACTGTATTTTAAGGAAGTGCTTGAAATGTATAAGCTCCCTAAAGACTTCCCGGTGGGTGGCGTGTTTATCTCCGATAGTTGTCATATTGGAGGGATTGTATGTATTGAGTTGGATTCCATGAATGCATTGACACATGAACACCTTACAATTAACCAGGTGTTTGACAAGTACCCTAAACTCAGTACTGTTGAATATTTTATGCACAAAAACACAGTTGATATTATGATGCGTCCAGGACACATTAGTCAATACATAACTGAGTATCCTAGCTTTTGTTATACTGATAATGCCCTCCGTGAAAATAAAAAGTCTAAGGGCATACGGAAGTTCTTTGGTTACACTATCCCTACTCTTATTTGCGGGGAACCTCAAATAGCATCAGTTAGACTCGAATACAAATTTGATGAGTATGCATTCGTTAATGATTGGATTAAAAATGACTTCCCATTGTCTATAGGGACGAATACTGAAGCTGTAGTGTGATGTATTGGTAGTTATAGAGCTCTGACAGTGTGTAGGATGCGTCAAAAAATAATATTACAAAAGACTAAGTAAGGTGAATAGTATATGTTGAAAACTTTGAAAAGATTTAAATCTGAAAAGAAAATACACCCACCTGAATGGCTGATTGACAATACTGTGTATCTATGTCAGATGGGTTCAGTTGCCTATGGAGTATCAACTGATTATTCTGATATAGATGTATACGGTTTTTGTATGCCAATAAAAGAAGTTGTGTTTCCGCATAAGTTCGGGTATATTCATGGATTTGATGTACCAGCTGATTTTGCACAATGGCAACAGCATCATATTAAAGATGATAGTAATGGAAAAGAGTATGACTTTTCTGTTTTTAGTATTATGAAATATTTCAGGTTAGTTATGGAATGTAATCCAAATATGTGTGACAGTTTATTCACCCCTAGGGAATGCATCTTACACTCAACCCAAATTAGTGAACTTATAAGGGAAAATCGCCATCTATTTTTACATAAAGGTGTATGGCAAAAGTACAAAGGATACGCATTTTCACAGATGCACAAAATGCAGATTAAAAACCCTGAAGAAGGATCAAAGCGGTATGACGATGTGCAAAAATATGGATACTCAACTAAATTTGCATATCATGTTGTACGCTTACTTTCACAGGTTGAACAAATGCTAACTGAAGGCACCTTAGTACTTAATGAAAAAGGACGGAGGGAACAACTTAAAGCTATTCGGAACGGTGAATGGTCAGCTGATGATGTAGTTCAGTGGTTTTCTTTGAAAGAGCTTGAACTTGAAAAAGTATATAACAACTGTACTATTTTACCATACAGCTACAAAGAAAACCTACCAAAAATCAAGAAGCTTTTATTTCAATGTTTAGAAATGTGGTATGAAGATACTGCTAAATTGATTACAGATGAGTCTTCCAGTATAGCTGAGAAAAAATTAAAAGCTATTAAGGAAATACTAGATTCTTAAGAACTATAAAGGACACTACTATGAGAAAAACGCTACTTGAATATTTAGTAAAAGCACACAAGGTAGGAGATTTTACGTTAACGTCGGGCATTAAATCAGATTTTTATATTGATGTAAAATCTTTAATGTTTAATGCCCGGTTCATTGCTCTGTTAGGACAAGCGATGTTCCGCTATATTGATTCTGAGTGGCATGGTGCAGCGGTAGGTGGCATGGAGCTGGGCAGTGTTCCTATATCAACAGCCATAGCTATTAAAAGTACTAATTACCTTGTTGATCCCGTTCACCATTTTGTTGTCCGTAAAGTCCCAAAAGGGCATGGGATGGGCGCACAGATTGAGGGTTTTGAATACATTAAAGACAAACCAGTAGTGATTGTAGATGATGTGCTTACTACTGGCGGATCAATTATTAAAACAGCTGATGTATTAACCCAAAACGGTATTAGTGTAGTGGGCGCTGTAGTGGTTGTTGATAGAATGGATATGCGACAGCCCATACCCTTCCCTGTGCATGCACTCTTTACTAAAAAAGACATACTCAGTGCTATTTAAACACAACTTTACTATTGTAATTAATAGAGTTTATGTGTACAGTTACTCATGAATATTGATATAGATAGATTACATAAAGTAGCTGATGGGTCACTAGTCGGTAGAAGACAAGGTCATACGCTACTGTCTGTTACAAATCTAGCAGCATTAGTATCTGTACATACACCAGTAGTGTACTGTGTTCTCTCTACACTTGATGATACTGAACATATAAAACAGTTGATAACTAGGGTTTTCGCACATTATGAATTACCCAGAATAGAGTGGGTAGGACGACTGCATTTTAAATGTATATTGACCAAAGTGTTTTTTATTTTTTCAAATGATATCGCACATGCGTTACGTGGTGTTGATGAAAAATACCCAGTAGTTATTTTATTTGAAACATAGACAGAGGTGTGATAATGGTTAGAAGGAATGTCCAAAAAACAAAAGTTAGAAAGATTAACCGTATGTCCCTAGTCGAGACCAAAGAATACATTAATCGTTTAGTTGAAGCAGGCGGTATAACCAGTAAAGCATGCATATGTGCGAACGTACATTTGTCAAGATTACAGCATAAATAAGTACTGTAGGTGGAACGTACATAGTATGTAATAAAAAGATAGGATCACACAATGTTACAACAACAAATAGTTAAAGAGATGCAAGCTTCCACTGATCTAGTCAGGAAAAATATCCTCAGAATTATTGTTGGCGAATTTCAGAGATGTGCTAGTAAGGAACTCACTGACGATGCTGTAATCAAACTACTTAAGTTCTGTATAAAAAACGAACGTATTTTAATCGCCAATACAAAACCTGGTGTTGACACTACTGAGAATCTACACTACATCAAGGTGTTATCTGAGTACATACCTGCTGATGCTGATGTGTCGATTGAAGTGGTGAAAGAATGGGTTGAGAGCAATGTTGACTTTACGAAGTTCCCAACTAAGATTGCTGCTATGAAAATGATTATGCAGAATTTTAAGGGTAAAGTTGACGGTAATAGTGTTAAAGAATTACTTTTATCGATGTAGTATTCGTTGATAAAACATGTATAAAGGTTAAATATAACTATGCCAATTTATGAGTATCTCTGTAACAAATGTGCGGTTGTTAGTGAACAGATCTTCCCAATACGCTCATTTCCCCAAACCATTGAATGTCCTTCATGTAATGGGGAAGCGCATAAAATAATCTCTCGCAACTCGTTTGTTTTAGAGGGTGGAGGGTGGGGTAAAGATGGATACACCACTAATATGGAGAAGTTTAAATCCAATATGAAAGCAGTTGATAGTTACTAATGTTTGAAAAACTTAAAGCCTGGTATCAAAAAAGGGTTGAACTTAACGCTCTTGTTAAAGCTGATAAGCTTTACGAGGACAAACGCAAAGCTATAACTGCAACCTGTACATCGTGTATACATGAATGGGATACACATGAGTTTAAACGTGTGTGCAAGAAGTGCAGTCGTTACGAAATAATGACATACTCCAAGTTCGGGAATATTAGATATAGCTGGGTGTCAATAGATCCTATTGAACTCCCTTAACAGCTAGTCATTTTTAGTACAGTATATCTCTGTTTCAGTCCATCCTACTCTAATTCTGCAGAATTGGCACTTGTCAGACCCCATGCCCCCCTTACTCACTGAGTAACATGTGGACTGACAAGTGTCTATTTTGTAGTCGTCAATCTCTTCATCTCTTTGCACTCTATCTGGGTCTATACGCTTCATACTCATCTTATACTCCTGCTATGTTATTATGGAATCCTGGTTTAGCTAACCTTGAGTTACTTCTGTTACTAGCATTTGGGAACAAGTCAATATATGCAAATCCGATAGGTGCAGGGTGTAACGCTAGCTTTTCAGCATAACTCTCTTTCCACTTCAAGCAATGTCCTGTTACTACTGAATGTGACAATATTGTACGTATAGATCCGCGTTTTCTGTCTACTACTTGTTGCATAAACGGAACATGACTGTACGTGTGTGTATGTCCGCTCATGTATATATCAGCGCCAAGATAATTGTGTGCTATGCGCATAGCGTTATTAACTTTACCTCCATACGTACCGCCGCCGATACCGTGATGTAGACACATAAAATACGGACTAGTGCATATTTGAACTCTAATAAGGCCCGTAATTCCTAAAAAAGGTATATTGAGATTATGCGCTAAAACTTTATCAATTGAAATACCAATTTCCTTGTCAACACGGTTATGGTGATTTGATGCTACAAATCCTAAACACTTGTCACTTATTACTGAAAGTTCAGTAGTTAGCGTGTCCAACTCGTATTGCAGATTCGATGCTTCATATGAATCAGATTTTGAGTTTTTAGTAGCAACTTCTAATAAGTCACCTGTACTAACCCAATATGCATTTGGGTTTTCTTTAATTGTGTTAATAGTGCTGTAGAGAAAAGCAAGATCACAATTCTGATTCCCTCTATGGATGTCCCCCATATTGTATATACGTATAGGGTTTTTGAAGTCATACCTTTGTATCGTGTGTTTAGTCATGAGATGCTCTCCGAAT
>Ga0100378_1006955_pt1 | contig 10153 bp, 9 predicted proteins | sample CryGeymeta201502_FD_81535 | JGI IMG/M metagenome (GOLD analysis project Ga0100378, IMG submission 81535) | Groundwater microbial communities from Crystal Geyser aquifers in Utah, USA - Crystal Geyser metaG 2015-02 | ecosystem: Environmental > Aquatic > Deep subsurface > Groundwater | place: USA...
ACTGGAAACTCAAGATTTCTCCTACCAGGTACCACTGCTTGACTACTATGGTACTAGCTACGTAGTAGAATAGCTACTACTAGTACCATAGCTACTAGAGCTATGCTGGTAGTAGTACTACCTGGTAGTAGCTACTACTAATAGCTTGTACTCAACTAGAGTAGCTACTACTAGCTAGCTAGTAGTATTTACTACTCTAGAGTAGTAGTAGTAGCTAGTAGTAGTAGTACTACCTGGTTCTTGTTAGCTATTCGAGTACTCCAGTAGCTACTAAAAGTAGTAGTAGCACTACTGTAGTACTAGCTAGTCGTAGCTAGTAGTCATGCGGGACCATTCGAATGCCAAGCCTAATATTGGCTCCTCTTCTTGAGGCGGCCATTGTGGCACGAGAACAGTTTCAAGTTTCAAGGAGTATGCTAAATCAAATAAGGACAGCTACAGCTCTAGTGGAGGGCAAAGTAAACTTCTGGTTTGGCTTCGTCAGTGACTTACATGTCGCCATGGTCAAAGTCTTTGAGCTTGAGGGTTGATTTGAACCAAATCAATCGATCATTAGTCATGCGATTCCGGCTCTCTTTCCTCGAGTCTGTGTTTCCTGAATTAGATGACATGATCGCTGATAACACATAAGTGCCTAATGCGGAGATAGATAAATATAGGGTGTATTGGGAGTGAGCCAAGTATGTCCCTGTAGATAATACTGTGTAAACGACTTGAGTCCCATGAGCCATGAGTAGTAGAGCGACAAGTCAAACTGCCATAGTCCACCTGGACATACTTCGAATTGATATCATCGTACCATCGAACTCTACTACTAGCCAGTCGACCCTTCTAGAAGTACCATCGAACTAAAAAAAAAAATAGAATGTCTAATTAACGGGGATCACAACACTGGCCCCCCACTAGTAAGTCTAGCAGTCTAAAATGTCATGGAGACAAAAGATGACGCTCGACAGAACGTGCTACGAAGTCCTATGAAGAAAATGAACGTCTACTAGACCACTACTACTAATAATAGTAGGCTACTACCGACCAGTTTGTTCTCTCAACTAGTAGTAGTAGTAGTAGTACTCAGGAAATATTATATGCCATCACTAGTAATTTTGCGATCAAAATAGAAGTTGTTTGTCTGTGGTTCATCTAGCGCCCAGCACTCTGCTGGGCAACTGGAACTACTGTTGTACATCGTTCCTATTTCGTTCATCAAGCAGTCTTAGGAAAGTCTCGCCTGCCTACGACTGCACAACTACTAACTTAGGTACTCAGTACGGTACTCCCGACTCCTCAGTCCTCAAGTAGTCTGTGGGTTCTCTTCAACAACACAAGCCTTGCCACTAATCTTTGGCAAGTCAGTAAGTCAATAATCGGCTGTGACACGATAAACTGGTCGGGGAAAGGGAAGAAAAGTATTTTCTCACAAATCCAATTCATATCAATCTTGGCGTGAGTTACCTAATTATCAAACGGCCCAAGATATTTTACTTCTTCTACTGCCAGAACGAGTTCTCCTGCTTGATCTTTGAACCGCGAAATACAATGCTCAACTTTGTACCTTTCGCCAAGCGGTCAAGCGAAGAGCTGCGCTAGGAGGCTAGCGGCTGCAGAGTTGGGTTCCTGTGAATTCCAATGAAACAATCCACGACCTACCGAAGCAGTAATAGGAAGGATTGTGACTTGAAAGGGAAAGCAACTTCTAGTGATGCAGCAGACACTTGGTCGACGCTGGCAGTTTATCATGAGTGACCTGTGAGACTTTATCACCACCTCTCCGGTAGGAGCTACCATATTGCATTTGTATAAGTATCCTACAAGATAGCGAGTGAGGTCTGTGTTAGGAAGGGAACTTGATCCTTCAATATGTCTCGGATGGATAATGGGATTCGATCCAAGATGGGTAAAGTACCATTGTCAGATATTTGTTGTTGTGGCTGCTGCTGCTGTTGACTATATCTACTGGACATAATCACCAATTCTTGTTCCATAGCTTGGGCTGCTACCGTTGTCATTTTCTCAGGAATCAGTACCATCATTTCCGATACGAAGGATCTGCAAAGTGCCAATTCTAAGGACGATGGTTCCCGAGCAATTATTTGTGCTTCGGTCATGTCAATAAACAATACATGTCCGGTCGTGGCCGAAATCAAGGGTTGGACATCTGTGGTGGCAACTTGTGCCGCAAGCATTTGGAGCATGGTCCGAATCACCTGTTGCGTAGCTTGTTGCTGCAATTCATTGGAAGGAATGAGGCCTATCGAATTGACAAGACTGGCCGTGTCTTCCATGACGGGTTGCAAAACAATCATGGTACGCTGTTGTTGCTGTTGTGTATTGTATGTCTTTGTTACAGTTCCAGGATATGTGTCCATGGCGAGACACTGTTCTACACCCGTTACATGGTGTTCCTCCAATCTTTGCAACATTTTACACTCATTTCGAACAGATTCAGTACTCGATTCCCAGCTTACTTTGAGAGCGACCTTACTGCTGATGACGACTTGATGATCATTACTACTAACTACTACTATTGATTTCGGATGACGACGACACGAAGGCAGCAAACACTGCTCCTCCACTTCCACTTCCTAATAAAACGAAATCTTTTAATTGGAAACTTCCAACCATCGTGAAAGGTACTGGAAGTTGTACATTGCCATTTCCAAGATTCCATTCTCGGTAGGATGAGTTGGAAATGAGAATGGAAGGACTACTATTGTACAATAGTGAAGTTCTTGTTGTAGCATCATTGGCATTGGCATTGGTGTAGAGTGTAGTAGAAACAGTGGCGGCATCTGCATCACTAGCCAACAATGGAAATGGAACAAAAACAGCCATGCTGAAGATAAGGACCGGCGTCACCAAGTTCTTCCAAATGTGTTCTTCCTTCATGAATAATAGATGACGATGACGATGATGTCGATGATGTTCTTGGCTGTATCGGGTGTTAGGAGTCTGTAATAGAAGGCCATTTACAGTCACGATGAACGGGTAGAGACTCCAAAAGCAGACACATAGCTTCGCTATGATACCGAGTGCAGAGTGTATAGTGTATACACCGCGCATGGTGGTGGCTGTTGCTGTTGTTGATGCTGCGTTTGTTGCCCACAACCACTCCCCTTCCTCCCAAAAGAATACGAATCCTCAATGATGCAGCAGCAGCAGCAGGTCTAACAATATATTTTTCTGTGGTTCTGCAGAGTTTGTACTACTGCTGTGTATGTGTGTTAAAATTTGTAAAGAAGATATTGTAATAAGAAATGTTCATGAGGTGTTTGTTAGCAAGATCCGGAATGTGAAGATATTATTATTGTTTTATTATTCGTAGACTACTAATAGCTAGTACTCGTACCTGGTACTACAGTAAGTTATGTGGAAGTAGATTAGCTCTACTACAAGAGCTAGCTAGCTAGCTACTACTAGCTAATACTACTACTACTAGAGACTCTACTACTAGAGTAGAGAGTAGATACTACATCAGTACTAATAAGCTACTTAGTACCAGTGTCGCTCTACTAGTAGTAGAATTAAAAGTAGAATAGAGAGAGCTACTCCAGCCAGTTTTCGAATCTTTAAGAATAGAGTAGTAATAAGTAGAGAGTCTTGCTCATGACCGATTAATTATTTCAAAGAATCGCGCAAGTAGACTCCTCTTCTACTACCATACTGCTAGTAGTAGCTACTAGTAGTACACTACTTCCTACTACTGCTCCTATTAGTAGCTACTACTACTAGCTAGTAGTAGTAAAGTAGTATGGAGTAGTCTCTGCTACTACTCCGAGCAGCTAGCTAGAGTAGCAGTACCAGAAAAAAAAAACTGTAGTCGACGTTATCTTTGGCTCTTTATTAGTCGAGAGATTAAATAGTAGTAAATCCTGCCATGGACGACGTTACCGTACCATCACGAACTGGTAGTCGCCGCCAACAACTCTTCGTGGGACTTCTGTCGGTGTTGGGCGTGGTATTGCCAGCTCTTGTTTGGATATTATTTCTTGGAGGGAGTGACAACAACTACGTTCAGTACAAGATCAAGACCGAACAGAAATCATCACTCTTGCCATCGTCAGAAAATGCAACCGTTTTGTCGTTGACGGATAAAGAAGCAATTGCAAAACTAGAAGCAACAGCTTCTCCTTCGATTGTTCTCTCATCTTCTACATCAATACCTACTACAATATTACCTACCACAATATCACCTACATCATCATCGCCTACACCCCTCATCATGGGCTCTGACCAAACCATCACGTCAAAAGTAATCATCCGTGGGAAAAGCTATCATAATTTGCTCTCGATGAACTCTGCCAGGCTCGAAGAAGAACTGGAATCTCTCTTACCTTTACCTACGCCGGTCATTGTAGTAGGCATGCCCAAAGCAGGAACTTCATCCATTACCGAATTTTTTCGACAAGCATTTTCAACCCAAGATGTCTCGCATTGGAAGGTCCCAGAAAAGGAAACTTATATTGGTATATGTTTGGTCCAAAGTTGGAACGAATCCCGTCTTTCCTCAAAACCTCCCACTGCACTCAGGGATTGTGGAAATTACAAAGTTTGGGGACAGCTTGATGTGGCCACTTCACCCCAGGACTGTTATTTCCCCCAAATTACCCATCTCCAACAAATCCACGATGAATTTCCCAATGCCACAATCATTTTGAACCAGCGCAACGTTACCAAATGGTATTCTTCCGTCAAAAGATGGCAGGCCGGGACGGAATTGGGAAGTTTGGCAGAACGGCTCGGCAACTGTAGCGTTGGACCAGCATCGACTCATGAACAGGATCACGTACTGTGGTATCGTAAACAAATTGTACGAGTTCGACAGTTTGTTGAGCACCATCCGTCTCATGCTCTCGTCGAACTGGATATCGAAGATCCCTTGGCGGGACAAATACTGTCCAAGGCCTTCCATACTTCGGCCAAGTATTGGACACAAGCGAATCACAACGTAAAGAATCCTAATAGAAAAACGCTATAGTTACTAATATTACTAGTATTACTAGTATTTTTCTACTTGTTGTACTAGCTATGGATGGCGGCTGTGGTCGCCTGGGAAAAGTTATCCAACTCTCCGGTTAAGCAGAGTACCGAACCGTCTAGTAGTTTACTGAATACAGTAATTATAGCTGGAAACTGCAATGACACTGATGGTAAACGCAAAAAAGAGAGACAACGATGTTAAACGCATGGCGCTGGGTGGAAGTGGCCACTGGCAGTTCCTGTGCCGCCTAAACTACTTCCTGTATTCTCCTGTAGCTACTACTAGACTACGAGAGCGATTTCTACGACCTGATGGAGCTTTGCTTTTCTACACTCTACTACTAGACTACTAGTAGCAGCTTTAGCTAGAGTAGTAGCAGGTATTTCAGATATGACACGTTTTATTAAGTAACGGTTCCATTTTTGTCGATCTATGATCACTAGTAGTACCGGTCCCGTTCCAACTTAGTGCTTGTTCTTGCATTTTTGGCAGAATGTATCACAACATGAGGAGTAGACTAGCAGGTAGAATACTAAATAGCTACTGTACTCAGTACTAGTAGCTACTAGTTTTGTGTTTCACCACTCACTAGCTAGCTAGTAGACTACTCGAGTACGAAAAATAGTCTACTAGCTAGCTAGACTAAAAGGTTCTACTCTACAAGGTACCAGGTACCTGGTTGTAGTCTTGTTGATCGTCTATTGTACCTGGTAATTATCTTTGTCGAGAGGGAATTAAAGACGTGCATTCAAATTAACTGCCCAGGATTACACAATCAAGTATTGGTTCTTCCGTGACATGAAGCATTGCGTAGTACTTAAGTAGTCTAGTCGTACGTAGTAGAGTAGTGTTTCTGTTTCAAATACAAAACACAAACACGAACACATACAGCAGCGATGCAATGATAGTACAGTACAGTAAATTAGTACAAATCTTGTTTTAAAATAATAATACTACTCCGAGTATTTACATAAAAAGGCAGCCGATATGCTTGGCCAGCCGAAAATCAAGAAATCAAAACTTCATAAACACAAAAGAAAAAGCGAAAAAGTACTAGACTACTAGAGTACAAGTATTAGGAAGAGTAGACTGTATTGCAGCAGCTAGAGAGAGAGAGAGAGAGACCAACTTTCGCCAGAAGAAGGATAAATTAGCAGGACATAGCTTTGGAAGAGTAAGCAAGTCTTACAGCATACTGTAGTTCTCTTGATCCTTTATTTACCAATGCCTATGACGAGTTTACTGTTGATCTTTCTGGCGCCCATTGTGGTCTCTTCCACTGCCACTGCAGCCACTACCTTTACCAGTACCAGTACCAGTACCAGAACCGCTATTGAGTATGATTCGAAAGGTGCCCTCGTACAAGAACAAGCACGGAGGAAAAAGGATCTTACAGCCAGAAACATTACAGGAATCGTACGGACGCCTCTCTCCTCCCACACCAACACAACAACGTCGACGACAAAACCTGCTACCTCCAGTATTCTGACAAGAGTGATCGGAGGAGAATCAGTGAAAGATGCTCTCGACTTTGCTCCCTACTTTGCTCAACTTCCTGATCATGCATGTGGAGCAGCTGTGATTCATGACGATTTCTTGGTGAGTGCTGCACACTGCGAACGGGTGACTCATCCCTTCTTCAAGAGAGTATTATTGGGTTCCAATACGATCAATACAGGTATTGAACGGCAGATCGAATACGTCCAGGGACATCCAGGCTATCTTGATACGTTGCAAGATTTTGATTTTTTGTTAATCAAGTTGACTAAGAGTGCCCTGGTAGATTCTGAGGGAAATCCGACCGGTGTCCAATCCATTGCCATTAATCGGTCTCCGGATATTCCGGCCTCCGGTGATCCTATTCTGGTCATGGGATTCGGGAAAACAGATGCCTATGGCAGCGGTGCAGGTCAATCAGATATTATGCAACAGGTTCAAATTGAATACATCGCAGATACGACCTGCAGAGAACAGTACGGTGCCGATCAATTCTATCAGCCACTTATGTTTTGTGCCGGTGTTGCAGGAGGAGGTAAAGATACCTGTCAGCGCGATTATCTTGGAACAGTCGTCGCTATTCACAACAGCAACATCATCCTCGTCATCAACAAAGACAGTCGACCAATCTTCGACGTTTGTAAGCGTCGCAATTCGCGAGGAAAATAAAACAGAAGTGGTTACCAGCAGCAATAGCAACAACAACAATGATTATGATGATGTTGATGAAATTGCGCGAAAAGATAGTGTTTTGGGATCTGTGACATTGCGTGGATCAGTGGATGCCTATCCTCAAGAATTTGCCTGGTCGCTTAGTCGAGCCGACACACGAGAAGAATTATTTCTGCAAATGCCGTCCTATGAATTACAGAGTTTAGCCGAAATAAACGAATCAATTAATGATTTGTTGCCGGGAACGTACGATTTGCAAATTGGTGACACTGGACTCGATGGAATATGGTAAGATCTTGATAATAAATCAATCAGTTAGAAAGAACTATTCAATGCAGTCATCTCATTTTTGTCCTTTTTTTAATTTTCTTCCCGCAGCTGTGGATACGGAGCCGGATTTTTGCGACTGGTCAATGGACTGACTGGGGCACCCATTTGGACAACAGATGGCCAATACGGTGCTTACCAAATGGTACGCTTCGAACTGGACGACTCCGGGAATACTGAATTGATAGAAGATACAACTACCTACGTCCCTAGTTGGGCCAGAGAGCGAATACCAAATCAACCAGAACTTTACGACCCAGAATTCCCCGGCCCTTTGCCTTCTACAGCAGTATTTTCCTTTAATATCAATGTTCGATTCGATGCCTTTTCTTTTGAATTTAATTACGTTTTGTATCACATTGATCGGCCCATCGAAGCCTACCGCACAGGCGATTTACCGGTTAACAATTTGAAGAAAGAATGGACCCAGTGGTGGCGCATGGAAGGAATAGCAGATGGCGCCCCAAATGATATTAGATCTACAACACATCCAGAATCACCACCAGGTTGGTATTGGCTGCATATAACAGACACCGATGGGGATGGTATCTGCTGCGAATACCGGAGGGGCTGGATCAGCTTGACTGGTCCCATTCACGAGAAGGGAGAACTCGGTGTTGCGTGGAATAGCGATGGCGACTTTGCAAAGGGATTGGTGGTTCATTTTTTTCTCAATGAAAAAGGTTACATTGCCGAAGTTCATTCGATGACCACCGAAGAAGCAGACACTGTGGCTACAGCTCGCACCGCTGGTAGTCTGGCGGGAAAACCCGACGGCGGGGAACGTCGATTGCGATCCACAGTAGATGCCGTTGTCTCTGCGCAACTCTCAAGATCTCTGCGCAACTCTCAAGATCTCTGCGCAGGCGACCGAGATGAATCGGTGACAAGAAAAACAATGCACTGCGATGGAGACGCTGAAGCTGAATGACCCACTTGCAGGTCGCTTGCGGGTCGCTTTTACAAGACTCCTGATGTTTTGCTATTAGAAGCTGCTTGCAGGTCGCTTAACACGCTTTAAAGATACTCCTGATTTTCTCGCTATTAGAAGCTACCACCTGCTAGTGTGGATGCTATCTTCAAAAGACGTCCGAGAAAAGTTCCCGAATTGCATGGCGGGGACTGGTGAAAGTCATATTATAGCATTTCTACTGTACTCCGAACAATCTACTTTGTTTTTCCCTTCAGAGCTAGGTTATTAATTGTCCTGTTACGTTCAGTGGACACAAGCCTTCGCCTTTGACAAGGGCCTTTGAGCTATCGAACGATGAGACAACGGCTGTTCCGACGATTACAGACACAAAACTTGTTATCGTGCCCGAGGAAGGTGATGCCCTTGAAGCCGGAGCGAGCAGCTTCGATCAGCCCCACAGGGTCCTGTGTAGTGAATCCCTTCAGAAAAGCTGATTGGACCATATACACTAATCCTGCCACTCTGGATCGGAAAGGTTTCATCAGCATTCTGCATTGTTAAAATGTGTTGTGACGACAACACCACGGAGGCAGAGTTATGGTTGAAACGTTCCAACAAAATATGGAACAGGAAGTTGGCAGTCCAAGGTCGCCAGTAAATAGGAGCACGAGGATGGTGAGTTGTGGCGGGAAATATGTAGATTTTGATCGTAAGATGGGACCAACGTGGACTATCTTTGTTCATAATTTCCAAACTCCCCATGTTACCACGAAACAAAGGAAGGAGCATGTGCATAGCTAAACATGTTGCCGTCACGATACACCAACGTGGATCGTTTCATTGCCCGTTTTCCGGTTGTCAACAGTTCTTCGAGGTCTTTCAGTAGCATACCATTAAGACTAAATCCAGAGTGACGTAGGCCAGCAATGTTGGAATCTAAGCCGGTCATATCCACGCAGTCCATATCAAGCCAATCGACATTTTCTTCCTCATTGGCACTTCCTGGACGGGCTCCGACAATGGAGCTACGTTCTTGAAAGACTAGATGTTTCGAGCTACCGTCCCTCTTATTTAAAGCAGGAAAGTGGAGCGAATCAATGCTGCGGCCAACTCTTTCTTGGAGGCGAAATGGTTGTCTCTTTTGCGATCGTGGTAGCTCTGGTAGCAGTGCATCCCAATGCTGATATCCCCTTCGTGCTGCTAGACCATTGATTAATGAGCTCCACCACAGGGCTGGGGTAAGAAGCGAAAAAATATGCAACGGGTGAGGATATAACTTCGACAAAGAGGTAGCACCACAAACAAAAAACCGACCTCGGTCGTTCCGGTCCCCTATGACGGTGACTGTCCGACAAATCCTTCGAATGGAAAGAAAGCCACGATCAACAAACGCCTCCAACGGGAAATCTGGGTTTAGCAAAGTGATTGTCTTGCAAACAAGTTTGTGCTCTACATTTTCGGAATCATCGGTCTGCTTCGTTTCACTGAAGGAAGGGTCTAGCTGAAAGCAGCGTGAAAATTTACTGCGTCCCATTCGTATCCCATTGGCATCGTACTCGTCGTGTAAGGCACCCAATAAGCCCTGTGCGCCCATGGAATGCGTCATGAAGTGGACAGTTCGGATGCCCGCAGCACGAATGGATGCTACGAGTTTATGTAGGTTGTCGAAATTCTTGGCTGTTCCCGAAATTTCCGATGCCTGGAAGACGCCAGGGCCAATGCTGCCAGGCCAACAGTATAAAAATGGATAGATGCGTGTTGCCAGT
>Ga0100378_1006957_pt1 | contig 10151 bp, 10 predicted proteins | sample CryGeymeta201502_FD_81535 | JGI IMG/M metagenome (GOLD analysis project Ga0100378, IMG submission 81535) | Groundwater microbial communities from Crystal Geyser aquifers in Utah, USA - Crystal Geyser metaG 2015-02 | ecosystem: Environmental > Aquatic > Deep subsurface > Groundwater | place: USA...
GGCCAGATAGTAGTGACTCAATTTTTCCATGTTTTCATCAAACTCATAAACGAGGGGAATTCCAGTTGGAATTTACAATTACGTCACACCTAAATAAAACAGAAAACTACCTTGATCTCCAATCTTGTCTAACAGCTTTATTATTCCTCTTAGGCTGTTTTCATGAGCCACTACCAACACTGAGCGTCCTGCTTCCACTTCAGGCACTATTTCCTGCTGCCAGTATGGAATCACGCGTCGCATCGTTTCCTTTAAACTCTAACTATCATCTATCCTACCTCTCCAGTGGGGAGTTATTCGCATGGTATTCCCTTGTACTTCCTTTCATGCGCGGGATGTCTTTTGTCGAACAGATCGACGGCAGGTGGAGGGTAGTCATAGTCCCTTCTCCATCTCTGAACGGTTTATTTGCCATGCTGCTTGACAGCCTTTACCTTGCTCAATCCTTGGAGAGCACCATAGTGCCTTTCGTTTAGCTTCCAGGACTTGACCAGAGGAAGATGGAGAGCACCCATTTCCTAGGCAGCATGATTAAAGGTTTGAATGGTCCTGGTCAGATAGGAGGTGTAACAGACGTCAAACTCGAAGCCTTCCTTCTTGAGGATCTTTCCTGCCCTTCTTGCTTCTTTTATGCCTGAATAAGCAAATGATTACCAGTCTCCGTTAGTGGGATATCGGACCACCCACTGAATCGTTTTTCTCTATTCCACTCGCTCTCACCATGTCTAAGGAATACAACTGTTCGAGAGCTGATATTACGAGCATTAAGTGCACGTTGACAGTAATGCTGACCCCTGATAGCAAACTTCTTCATCCTATGATGTAATATAATGCCTAAAACTTAGAATACTACTCGATTTAACTAAGATGTCCAAACCTTGTGCCACTTCTGTTAACATTTCGGATAGTCCCACCTCAAAACTCAACTCCAACTAGTCTTCTTAATGATAGAATTATGATTCAATTATTTTTTATCATTTGTTACATTCAAACTCTGTTTTTGCTTAGAGCTGCATAGCCTTGAGATTGGATTGAGTTTACGCAGAAAGACTTCTTTGTTGGTCTGAACCCCATCTTTGACAGCTGTATATCAGGAGTTGCCTTCTCTCTGTTGCGCATTGCTAAGACTCGGTTCGATATAAATGATTGGACAGGCTTCATGTCCTTATATTTTTCGAGTTACCACTATTCCTCACAGGAGTTTTCATTTATAATTTTATCATCAGTGATGATCAGGACCTCCTGATTCTCAGATTCAGGATTGCAGGTTTACAAGCTTGGGCTTCCTTTTCTCATTTTGAAGGGATTTTTATACCAATCGGAGGAAGTTTTCGTTCTTAAGCTAAGACATTCTTGTTTTTATCTTCGCTCTATCTGCTAAGAATCAAAGGCTTTGAATTAACTGGTTCTGCATAAAATTACGTCAGATTTGTTGTCTTGAGTTTTGGACCTGTTTTCCGCTCTGCTGGTCGCAACTTAACGCCTGAGGTTGATTCTATTGAAGTATTTCAAAAAATGAGAGTGTTAACTTTCCTTGACTGATACTGCCTGTTTTAGTCTGAAATGAGCTTTCTTCTCAACTTTCTTTTTTTCATCAGCATTCTCTGCCAGCTTTTCTTTCTTTAATTTTTCGGCAACAGGTTCATACTCCTTCATGTATTCTTGGTAAGTTTTCTTGATGTAGATATTCCGGTAGTTGGAGTCCTTCAAAAGTTTGCCTGACATTTTCTAGTAGAAGGACTTCAGGTCATTCTCTATTATTTTTTGCTCCTCGGAGTTGACTCTGATTTTAGGCTGTTCCTCCAGATCGGGGATACAATCCTGGTAGTTTTTGACAGTTGTGTTGATGTTTTCCACAAAGTAGGCCAGTAGTGCTCGATAGGTCTTATGGTTGATTTCGTTCTACTCGAATCCGGAAGAATAAGCCCGTCTATGCATTCTTAAATTTTATCGGCTCCAATAGGCATACATTGCTGATATTATACGCTTTAAACCAATTTATCAGATCTACCAATCATCAACACTCCAACTTATTTCATGTATAAGATCAGGTCACTTTTTTTTGATGAAATGAATCGAAACGGGATTAATTAGACTTAAGTAGAAAATTATAATGTTCCATGCGTATTCGCAAATCGAAGAGATAAACAACATAAGCCAACGAAAAGTGTGCAACTTTTAGGATCAGCACTATCACCGAAAATCCTATACATCGTTACTCTTCTTCAAGGCTGCCCTTTCAGGACCAGAAAAATAAACATACCAACCACTAATCATCAAAAAGTATTATGAAGCTTTCCACCAAACGCACTATTCCTCAGTCCAATCGTCTTGTTCGTCAGCCTTCCCTTGCTTTTTAAGCCCTAAACAAACTAATCAAGCTCAACTCTTCTGAGTTCACTGACATAATTGTGAGATAGATAGATAAGTAGAAGAAACGCCGTTTGGTCAAGTAGTTCAATGTCAATGAAACATTAACAAGCATTTTTAATTTGAGTTAGCGCATGCACTAGGAGGTTTATTCTTATAGACAAATTTAACATGATCTCAAGGATCTACACCTTCTTGTCAAAAAAATAGGTTCAAGTACTTTCATATATCGAGCCTATGCTTTTTCTGGATTTGTTCTGTTCGAATATGGAAGTTACTCCCTTTCATTATTCTATTTCGACAAGGCACTCAAAGCGTTTTATGATAGAGACAAAATATTTTCCTTTGATTTTTAACGCAAACTCGAGATCCAACTCTACAAGTTCGTATGCAGAATATTTATGATCAAAGGAAGATATAACTAGGCCAAAAATTTTGCTTACAAAGTTTTAAGAAAGGCATGGTATATTCAGAATATTGATGAAGAGATGGCAGCATATGATATTTTGGGAAAAATATACATGTAATTACAATGCATGACTTTGTGTCGGTACTTTCACTGGAGGATGAGTTCAGGAGAGAAATAAAGTCCTGATATATTGATCATGAGTAGGAACGAAATGCAGGCTGAGACACACAAAAAGATGGAATTTGTTTGCTATGAAACAATCAATATTTTCGTTGAAAAAGATGCCCACTTCAATGATATCCTTGAGAATCATTATCGAGTCAGAAGTCTCTAACATGCTAAAAACTGTGATAGAGATGACCTCGATAAGAAAACAGTGTTCATCTACACCCATCATTCTCCCAACCGAGAGCTCAAAAATTATCATCTCCTCTAAAGAAAAATGATTGAAGCCAAATAAAGCAAAGAGCTGCACTTCATCAAACAGAAAGATTCACATCGAATCAAAAAATTATTTACTGATTTCAGCGCCCTAATTCATGAGTTGACACAAAAGATGACGATGAAGACCTACACCACAGTAATAAGCATACATGATGAGAACAATCCCACCTCTGATTAATGAACTATTGTGTTATCTGACAATAATATCTCTGCAAATTCAAAATAAAAATATGTTTATATTGGATCAAAGATGAAGGAGAATTCTCATAAGAGGGAATATATTTTCTCGATCATGAGGTATTATTGGTACTTGAGGTCCTTATTGTCACTCAGTTCTTATAAACACTCGCTTTCTTTGAAAATCTTAACCCCTTTGTTCCTGAAGAATTATAGCTAAACCTAACTCAATGGATAGAACAAGACATATCTGTTGCGACTATTTAGGCCTGAAGGACTCTTTTCTAAGGTCACTTTCGCCATCAGTGCCTCGACTTGGCCTTTTCCTAGACTGATGTTCCAGTTAAGAGAGTGACTCATTTTATAGTCTTAAGCCACAGTCCGTAATGCAGCAATCAGGAGCGGGTCTACTAGTGCAAATTAGTGAGATAACTTGAGTATGGTGTTGTGGGTGTAGCCATGGTTTTCCATTTTTTTGGCCAGTTCGTGCATCTAGGCATGAAGACCTTCCATCGAGCTGGGAAGGATCCTATCGACAGATGGAGGCAGTTCCTTGAAGCAGAGCTCGTCCCGACTGATCTTTATTTGACCAAGCTTGGCAATGAGATTTTGCATGTTGTTAACATTCTTCTTCCCCATCAGCAAGCTCAAATACAGGAAGCGGAGTGACTGATTGCAATCCTCCTTGAGCAAAATAGCCTTCGATTCATTGTCCATCTTGACTATTTTCGACAAGAAGGTGTCTTTTGATTTTTCTTTCCAGGGTGACGTAACCTCAATGACACTAGACAGATGGAGCTCGTTCTCTTCCATTTATCTTTATACGACTACTCAGAGCTCAGAATCGTAATCAGAGTCATTTATGACGTGTATTCCCATATTCCTAACAAATGGGTATTTTCTTTCTTCTCAAAAGCCTCATCCTTCTTGATCGTATGAGCTGTCGCTTGGGTTAAACTGGGAGGCGAATGCTGAAACTGGTCTCTAAAAATGTTATAGGGAGGCCATTAAGTTTACTATATAATTTTTAGACGGCTTGTCCTCCAAGCAATGACTGAAAAAGTAAAGCTTCCAACTAAACAATCCCACAAAACAATCAAGATCGGTATTTGGGACGAGGAAGAGCATAGCCGCTTCCTGAGAGGTAAGAGCTGTCTTAATACAGGAGTAGTGTAGCATGGAAAGGACTGGAAACTAGTCAAAGAGGTGATTGCTACCCGCCAAGAGAAGCAGATTCAGTCTCATTTCCAGAAATACTTGAGAAGAGTGGCTAAAATGGTCAAGAAAATCAAGAGGAAAGGGGTCCACCATCAGACGCAAGATCCTGACCTCGAAGCAGAGACGAACCTTTACCGACAGCTCTTCAGCACCACTGACATCACGATGCAGACACCTTCACAGATCAAGTCCATGATTCTCTGCTCATGTCTCGCTGACACCAAATCCTCCCGTAAAAAGCGCAACATCATCATCACTAACTCTATCAAAGACACTCTTCCAGCGCCTGCAGCTACTCTCCCTCACTTCTAAGTCTCGATATATACTTCTAACAGCCTTCCTGAGAGATAGGAAGTAGAAGCAAAGAGTATCAGTTAGGGGGTTCATTGGAGTCCTAGGGCCAGAAGCTTTAACATGCGGCTGGGGTAATCGTTAAATAATTTAGCGAATGTGAGAGAGTGGAAAGCGAGTGGAATGAAGAATCGGCCTGCCCAAGATATGACCCTCCCTCGCAGACCCTAGATGCTTTATCCTTAGCAGATTACTTCCTTGGCAATGGGTGGTCGTGATTGCTAACTATTTTTTTGAAGTTTATATAGCAATAGAATACGTAGATTTGAACATGTAAAACAACCCAGCCATCAAGTGCAAGATTGTTCTCCTCGGCGACCAATCCGTCGGAAAAACATCCATCATCAATCGCTTCATCTTTGATAACTTCACCGGCAATGAACAAGTACCCCTCACCTCACCCAGCCTACCGTCGGAGTCGATTTCGTCTCCAAGACCGTCAACGTCGAAAACAAGAGTCTCCGCATGCAGCTATGGGACACTGCTGGTCAGGAGCGCTTCCACTCTCTCATTCCTTCCTACATTAAGGACTCAAGTGCAGCAGTGATCGTCTTCGACATCACCAGTATAACTTCCCTTATACAAGACCCTAACTCATTCGGCAACCTAAGTAAATGGATCGACAACGTACGTGAAGTCAGAGGAGAGGAAGCTCTAATCATGATAGTTGGTAACAAGAGCGATCTTGATGGAGAAAGAGCGGTAGAGCAGTCTCTCGCCAGCTCTAAAATCAGTTAACTAGGTCTCACTTATATGGAGGTTTCAGCCAAGACAGGTCACAACATCAAGTAGTTCTTTAAGGAAATGGCCTGTGTGATAGCAGGCGGCAAGAAGTCAAAGTAGTAGGCTGTGCCTACCAAAACAGCCCAGAATGCACCAGCCCCTCAGGCTCGAACTGCTAACAATGCAACAACAGGTAGCGTGTCTTTGGGAGCCGCCAGTCAGAATAAAGAGGAGAGGAAGAAGAAGAAATGTGAGTGTTGATTTGTTCGTGATATGATCATCTATTCACTGTAAAATCGTAATTACTTTTACTATAGGAAATTCAGCAATAAAAGTTCGTATATTTTTGTAGTTTTAGCTGAGAGGGTAAGAGCATGCCAATTTTCATTATTATTTTATTTCTTTTCAAATAATATCGAATCTCTTTGAACTATTTTAAAAAATGAGAATTGCAGTAGACCTGAAAACCTATTTGATATGATGTCATTCATCCAATGATCCTTGTTCAATCAGCCATTACATACTAATATTAGCCTATCCCCTACTACCGAACAATATGAGAGTAATTCATATTGCCAGATTACCATTGTAAATATATTAAAAAATAAAATGCAGCAGACAAATTCGCAAGCTCTTGATAAGACACTCATCCAATACCCCAAATGTGTAAACCAGCAGTAAGCCAGAATGGTCTGCCTCAACAATCAATGCGACCAGCATCCCTTCTTTTGTAACAACTGCGAGTAGCCCTCATGCGAGCTCATCCATCAGCACCAGGACAAGCTCACCTCCATCAGCTACAAATAATTTAGCAAAAGAGTGTGCAAGGAAAGAAAACCCATCGAAAAGCTATCTTAGGCCATGAAATCCTACAGGGCAGTCCTTGAAAAATTGAAGAATGACGTAAACAAGTTTATTGAAAAGGAGCTCGCTCAGCTAGATTCAATTAGCTAGAAGGCTACAACGATAGAGTTAGAAGATGAGGAAGTAATCAATAGACTGAAGACATTAAAGTATGATGGACTAACTGGGAAGGTTATGGATCGGCTTTGGTCGAATTCTGGAGACAATCCTGAAAAGATACAAGGTCAGGAATAGACTTCTGACTTTATCAAAATCAAAGAGGATGAAGTCAAAGGCATTAGTGAACACTTCTAGCATCTCAATCAAATGGATCAATAAAACATAGAATAAAATGATATCCCATCTGATAATATGCAAGAATAGACTCCCCCTGTAGAGTCTGGATTGCCACCAACATCTTGATAGTCTTTCTTTCATGCTATTTCCTAACTGTATTACTATTGAAAACCGTTTTTGCAATTTCATTTTAGAGTAGTAAAATAGACCTTAAAGTATAGAACATCAAAATGCATCGACGACGAAGAAGAGGGCTTCCGAACCGAACCACAATAGAAGCATCGAATAGTAAATTAGCAAACTGATGTTGTGGTACTTCTGGCCAGTTTCTCTCAAAAAAGCAAAGCAGTGAGCAACGATCATCAGAATAAGAACTGCCCAGGCCATAATTGAGCCTATGATCGTACCTTGCAAGAAGTTGAGGCTGAAGAGGCAAACTACCCCTAAGAGAGTCATGCGTCTTCCGAGATCAGACAATCTTTCTCCCGATTCCTTAGCACCTTTGATGAGTCTGAGGATCTGAAAGAGATAATGGGTCTGCATATGAGCGGAGTTACCATGAAGGTGTAGAGTAGAGGGACAGCCACCATCACCTTTTTGGTGTTGATGGTGTTGACAGCTGAAGTATCAAAGTATAGGAGGACATCGTTCGACATTTTCTATAAAATAGATTAGCATTCATTCTTCTAACTTTCAATAAAGTTAGCATCAAAATTATCTTTTGAAGCTTTGGAATTTGAGCTAATATTTTTCCCATTTTCCCAGAAATCCGTCCAGGTAATACTTCATGATTTTTTTTTTTCGAAGTACTTAAGAAATCGATACACGTTCAAATATTTAAAACATGAATCTACTCAACCCGCTCAGGCCGATCGCCAGAGCCTTCCCCACCATAATAAAACCCATCACGAAACTTAACATGCAACAACGAACAGTTTTCACAGCCATAGCTCTATTCATCTACTTGGTCTGCTCCCAAATCCCTATCTATGGAGTTGTTCGCAACCATTAGGCTGACTCTATGTATTGGGCCCGCATGATTATGGCTTCTAGTAAGGGCACACTCATGGAGCTCGGAATTTCGCCCATTATTTCTGCAGGATGGATCATCCAAATTTTAACAGCATTTGGCCTGCTTCGAGTTACATCCAAGGAAGACGAAAAAGATTCGGAGGGATTGGAAGGAGCTCTAGCTATGATAATGTGCTTTGGCTAAGCAGTTGTGGCCATTCAATTTGGTACATACGGCAGCCCTTCTCAGATGTCATTGACAACTATGGCATTAATTGTGGGACAGCTAATGGGGGCAGGTTTGATAATCATTTTGCTAGACGATATGCTCAGAAAAGGATATGGCCTTGGTTCAGGTATTTCTCTTTTCATTTGTGCCAATACATGTTAAACAATATTCTGGTTTGCCTTTAGTCCAGTCACTATGAGCTCATAATTCGGAGTATAATTCTAAGGTGCTTTCATAGCTTTTATTCACTTTTTGATGACCAAACAGTCTCCTTGGTAGGCTTTAGTTCATGCATTTACAAGATAAAATGGCTACAATTTAGGTCAGTTGTTTGGAGCTGTCATTATCTTCCTTACTCTGATTTATTTCCAGAGATTCACAGCCAGAGTCAAAGTCATTCACCAGCAATACCCAGGGTGGACCTAAACAGTAGACATCAAGCTCTTCTTCACCTCAAACATGAGCGTTATTCTTCAGTCTATGTTGATTAGCAATTTCTATCAAATTTCACGAATTCTGCATTAGAGGTTCCACAAATCAATTCTTATCAAAATCATTGGTAGCTGGGAATAAGATAAGATTGTTGGAGGTATTCTTTGGTACATTGCCCCTCCTTATGATATGACTGAAGCAATTACCTACCCTCACAGGACTATCTTGTATACTGCTTTTGTATGCTTCCTCTGTGCTCAACTTGCCAAGTAATTCCTCATTTATTCAGAGTATGGATCGTTATCAGCAAATCGAGCCCTAAAGATTATGCAAAAATGCTCAGATCTCGTTCATTGACTCTTCCCAATCATCGAGAACAATCGACTATAGGAAAACTAAATGAGATGATTCCAACAGCTGCTATGCTCGGAGGAGTCTTCATTGGCTTTTTGACAGTCGTTGGAGATTTATTTAACGTTGCTGGCTCAAGCACAGGCATACTGCTATCGATTTCTATCCTTTACGGCTACTACGAGAAGATGTACTAAAAGAAACAAACTACAATTTAATTTTGATCTTCTTAACTTTCAATAATTTCAGATAGAACTATCAATAATAGACGCTTGTGTACATTCGTTTCTTGGAAAGAACTTCCAAGCCGTGTCGATCCATTTTTTTCTAGGACTTGCCTCGCCATTGCTGAACGACGCTGTATCTGGTAGGTTGGAGACCTGAGCCAGATGTATCAGTTTTGAAGCGAGCTGTCTTTCCAAACCAATTCTTGTTCTTTGAAGTGTTCATAGTACTGAAAAGTGTGTAATCGGCTGGTTTGGGATTATATGTGGTTGAGCTTGGCCTTTTCCTTGGCCTATTTTTCTTTTCTGCTTATTTATGCTTTTTGCGCATTTCTTCGGGTTTAGTTTTAAACTTCGAAAAGCTAGTATCAGTCTTTGCTCTTCCCTAAATATCAAAAGGCTTTTACTCTGATGTTATACATGCCTACTCCTGGATTTTCAGCAGCTTAAAACTGAACCTAATCGAGATAGCTGATTCTATCTGGCAGTTTTATTTTTCGTGAAGCCATTTATTTCCTTTATTTGTCTAGCTGCTTCAAGGACTTCATGATCTTGTAGTGCCCTGGCGCAGGTCTCTTCATTCTTTTCTACTCCTTGATCAATTCAGCAATATCAGTTAATCTATCTTTGAATTTGATCTTGAAATGTTTGTCCTTCGAGGGCCATTCATCTTTGTGTGGATATTTGCCAGGTCCAGGCACTAATTTATGAATTTTGGCCTAATCTTCGAGGTAGCTTCCTTTCTTCAGAACTCTCTTCTTTGGTCGTGTTGATTTCTTATTGGCATATTCCCGATCCTCAATTATTTTGAGAGGATCAACATAGGTCTTGGTGATCTAATAGCCTTGAACTCCCAATTCCTTATGTCTGCCTTATATGATGCCAAAGGCTTAGGGAATGCTCATGGGTTAGTCCAATTGATCGAGTGACATTTATCAGTTTTAATATAACTATATGAAAAATGCTTATCTTTGTATCTATCCTATCAACAAAAGGAATATTTAGAGTGTTTTATATGATTTAGTAACACAGCATCACTGGAACCAGTTTTCTTTGCAGCTTGACTCGAATA
>Ga0100378_1006958_pt1 | contig 10151 bp, 8 predicted proteins | sample CryGeymeta201502_FD_81535 | JGI IMG/M metagenome (GOLD analysis project Ga0100378, IMG submission 81535) | Groundwater microbial communities from Crystal Geyser aquifers in Utah, USA - Crystal Geyser metaG 2015-02 | ecosystem: Environmental > Aquatic > Deep subsurface > Groundwater | place: USA...
AAGCGGATGCTTGAGCGATGATGGTAGCGGTGGTGGTGGCGGTGGAGGAGGGGGTGGAGGAGGCATATTTCCTGTTGCAGGAACCGGCGGCCCTACTGGAGCTGGGAGTGAGGGCCCCACACTACGATGCGACTGTTCGTTTATAATGCGATTAGCCTCTGCGAGCCTCTTCTTGGAGTCCGTTTCGCCAGTCAGCAAGTCGTGGGCCTGTATCATTTTTTATGTAACCAACAGAGCAAGAGAGCGAGAGAGCTTGTGAATAAAATAAATGAATACAGTGCAAGATCACAAATTTGATGAATCATGAATAATAATAGCAACAACAAGTGGCAAAAAACAAAAAAGGAGACGCACCGTAGTTCCCGATTGATCCCTGTTTAATCGAGAAATATTGCTGGCAATGTCATCACCACTGACAAGATTGCTATCCTTTTGTTTTTCCTGAAATCTCGCCCGTTCTTCGGCCCACTTGGGATCCAACAGTTGAATGCGCATATGCTCGGGCATGTCTGCCACGCGAACACTCTTGCCCGTAATCGGATCAATGACTTCATCCATAACATTGGCATCCGATGCTGCCACGACCCGGGGAGTGTAGGATGGTACCACACGAATAGTTTCTTCTTCTTCTTCGTCATCATAGTCGTCATCGGATTCTTCCATACCTGTCCCCGAAACTCCTGCTGCCAACAAATCTCCACTAAGTGCCTTATTATTAGTGCTACCTTTCTTGGCCATTGTCTCTGTAGTAGTGGTAGTAGTAGTAGTTCCCTTCGCTGTAGTAGTAATTGGTAAGGGTGGTGGTGGAAGCATGGCTAATTCTACTTTTTCATCGACGGGAAAATCAATCGTTTCGACTACAACAAAATCATGCCAATCAATATGAACCATAGTGGCAATAGGATCTCCTCCTGCTATTTCCTTATTGTATCGTGCTTGTTCTTCAACTAAATCACGTTCATATTCGACACGGTAAGCTGCCATTTCCAAACATTTTTGGGGATTGTTGGCTCTGTCCTGAATATTTTCATTATTGTATTTGTTGTTATTGCTTGTGTTGGGGGGGTTGGCAGCACCACTAGCACCAGCATGATTGCTCCACGTTGCCAAAATGGTACGATAGGCATCGACCAATGCCGAAAAGTAGGCAAAATGTCCGTGACGGGCCTGTAAGAACTGGTAATTGGGATTTGACCATTCCCGACGTACCAAAGCAGAATAAAAGGGTCCAGCCTTATTACCATCGAGTGCTGTCATTTGTGCCGCCAATTGAATAATTTCTACTTGTGCAATACTTAACGACGATGGTGCAACAATTTGTGGTAATTCCAACTTGGTAGCAGGAGGAGGCGGTGTATAATGCGCTCGTATTGTTGTTGTCTCAGGTAGAGGTGGCGGTGGTGCTGGTACCGTTCCATCCTCTGTGACTGGCGGAACAGCTTCGGGTTGTTGTTGTTGTTGTTGTTGCTTCTGTTCTTTGGCTATTTGTTCTTGAAATTCTGTACGAGCTTGATGAATCTTAGTTCTTTGCATTAACAGTGCCTTGGCAACCGGATCAATGGCGGCTCTAGACTTTTGACTACTGGTTTTATCATTCTTGGATATGCCGTTCTTGGTTTTGTTGTTGTCGGTATCTTGAGTTTCGTTTTCTTTGTCGTTTTCTTGCTTCTTCTTTTTGTCGTCCTTTTTGTCAGCGTCCTTATCATCATTGTTATTATTGTCGTTATCATTCCCATCGATACCTCCCTGTTCGTAAAATTGAATTTTGGATTCGTAATATGCGTGAAAGGGCGATGTGGGTTGCAAAAACGAAAACTTGGGTGTCTTACCCTTACCACTGCCTAAAATACGAGACTCAAAAGCACGACCATTCTTGGCAACATAACTGGCCGTCTTGTCAGCTACGGCACGTATTTCTGGTGGTGGACGAATAATACCTTCAATACCCATAGCTTTTTCTCTCTGTGTCTTTTGAATGGATTAGTTTTGTTTGATACTGGTAGTAAAGTAAATGTTATGAAATTAAGTAAGGTGTAACTCTGTTGTGGCTACTGCTTTATTTTTCGTTGTTGTGTGTGCTTGGATACAACGAAACTTTGGGTTATGGGCTCATATAGAGATGGGACTAGAAAATTTTGAAACAGCAACACAGGAGTACTACTACTACTAGCTACTCTAGTAGAGTAGCTACTAGAGTACTAGCTACTCTAGTAGTAGAAGTTTAGAACGCCAGTTTGAAGTGTTGAACGCCAGTTTGAATTCTTGAACGCCAGTTTGAAGTTTAGAACGCCAGTTTGAAGTGTTGAACGCCAGTTTGAATTCGACTACCAGAGTAGCTAGCTAGTAGACTCTACTACAGTATTACTACTACTAGGAGATAGTAGCTAGTCTAGCTAGGCAGTCTACTACTAATAAAACGTTGGACAACATGAAAGATACAAGACAACACGAAGAACGAACTAGTAGTACACATTTTGTTATTGCAAGGCTTCTCTATTTATTTTCGTGCTAAAAATCCTAATATTCTTCATCCATACGACCCATACCATCCATACAACCCATCCACTGCCTGCTTTGAGCATCATGTTGTGGTCTCTTTGTTTCGTATCGAGTACCAACAATCAACGCAAGGTTGTCAAAGTGGATCCTACCAAAGAGTCTATTCATGATGTGTATCGTTTGGCGGGAGAAGCCTTTCAGAATTCCACGGCAGCAGCACTATCACCACCAGCAACAATATCAGATCTAAAGGCAGGATTTCCACCACAATCTTTAAATACTCAAGATACACGACCACTGATAGAGTCAAAACAAGTTTCTAATCAAGAACGTATTCATGTTGTATTCGAAACAACAACAGCAACAACAAGGTCAGAAGATAAGCAATCACCAGAATCATCAGTACAAAAAAACAAAAACAAACGTGCAACAGAAACAACAACAAGTACTACTATTGGTCGACGATCGAAACGAGCAGCTGCACAGGTTGCCAATGATTCCTTTGCCGATGTGATTCGAGAACAAGATCGACTCATGAAAACAGAAGCCTCTAAAAGCAAGAGAAAAACACGACAACGAGTCAACAACAACAACAACAACAATAATAATAAAACTTCTGCTGCCGGTACTGCTGCTGCTGCTGCTGCTACTACTACTAAATTTACCTCCTCTACACCGGGTCGTCGTTTAGTCGATGGAGCCGTGGTAGCAACATCTTCTCCCAACAACAACAACAACAGCAGCAAACAAAAGAAACGAAAATCAGCATCAGGAACGTTAAAAAAATCATTATCGTTACAAGATCCATCACAAGAAAAAGATTTGTCCATGGCCTTATTGGGAGCTTTGAATGATGGGGGTAGTATGGGACGGATCTTGCGCAAGGGCATGTCGAATGCGGTAGCACAATCGTACGAAGCTACGAGAGCAGCCACACGGTTGGCAGCACTGGAATCCAATGTACCACAAAGATCCGTACAAATGACGGAACTTGTTGCTGGTAATAGCAATGGTGGTGGTGACAAGAAATTAAAAGTAAAGTATGAAAAAGGAGTACAAGGACACGGATATTTTGAAGAGACGGTAGATTATATTCCCACCAGTATCTTGCGACAAGTCGTATCTGCCATTTACAAGAGCGATAAGGAAGGATTGCGTGGACACAATCTTAGCTTTTTATCACCCCGGGTTTTATGGGCATTGGCATGGGATCATTGGCAACGACAAGAACAACGGCAGCAACAAGAACAACAGTCAGCAACAACGCCAACATCGTTGTGGGAACCATTTTCATTGGAATTGGCCTATCGAACCTTGCTTCCCGATGAACAATATGATTGGTCATTTTTGCGACGTCGAAAACAAACCTTATCGGCCAAGGCAATGGAAAATCAACGACAAGCAGAAGCAGCATCAGCAGCATCAGCAGCGACCGGACTAAATAACAATGACGAAGCAGCCAACAACAGTCATTGGGAACAAGCTGCAAGTGCTATTCAAGACGTCGAAACAGCCATGCGAGATTTACAACAACATGATCGTTCGAAACGTGCCGAACGCGTTGCCATTGCTGCCGTTGCTCGTCAGCAACAACAGCAACAGCAACAGCAGCAGCAAGAAAAAGAAACGTGGAAACTTTTAACGCCAACTGAATTTGACAAGGACGAATTGTTGGAGTGTATTCAAACGAGTCCCCTGATGAATCCTGATGATTCCAACAAGATTGTTCAACAACTCGTGGAACAAGCTATGATTCATAATTGGCGTGAATTGGCCAATCAGGATCCTAATGCATTGTACACGAAACTTGTCGACAGCAATCAGAAGGCGAATCACGAACTGCGACTATCTCAGAAGCAAATTGAACAGTGGGTTTTGTACGCACGAACACAGTCCTTGGACGAAATTATTTTTGAGATTTGCAATAGCAATGCCGACTACGTGGAACTTCTTCGGGAAAAGGCCAATTGTGGCACACCCAAAGATTTATGCATGTTTCGGACCATGCCGGACATGTTGCTGGAAGAACTGGGAGACGCCGCACCTAGGATGTCGTTGACCGTGGCGGAATTGTCTCGTTTTTGCGAACGATCGCACATGGCTATTCAAGAGTATCCTTGGCTCGATTGGTTTTCTTCCGATATTCCTGAATGATTGGCATTGGATACTAGTATATCATTGTAGTACCGTAGTACTGTAATAAGAGAAAGTCGATCGGCATTCGCGTAGTACGATGCATAAACAGTAATTCAGAAATTAAAAGTAGGAGGCACTGATATCGCTTGTTCTGATACTACACAGACATGCCTGACGATAACTTCTTCGGCAAACGTTCTGTAAGCAGAGCGTCTTTTGTTAACAGTTGAAACAACTGTAGCACCGAAGCACACGACGCCTTTGTAGTTCTCATTGCAACAGCGGCATTTTTAGCCAGTGATGATAGAAAGCTTTAAAGATGCAGGCAAACTCGTGCCAACAAATTATTCCTTTGGAGGTGAGATTGCGATCAACAGCATCCCGTGCTGAGTTGAGACGAGTCGTAACTTTGTTGCCGCAGTGAGCCATGGCCTGCTAGACAACAGGAGAAAATCCAATTTGCTCACGACAGGCCGTATCTCTTTCTCTCCAACAGAGGAGAGGCTGACTGATAGGGACCTTGTTTATTAGGATGTAATCGTAGTGGCCTCGACCATAAGGTCAGTTTTGGACATTGTTCCTTCCGTCAACCGGTTTCTTGTGCGAGTAAACGGGACTTCTCATTTCCTACTACCTTTATCGTACCAATCAGTCACTATTGTTGTTACGTGGTTGTGGTGGTGGTTGTGGTGGTTTTCCAAACAGAGGAGGGCACATACGTGAACCGGCAATGCGACTGTATAACGGTACCACGGGAGGCCATCCCTCATTGGCAACGACCAAATACTTGCACGCATTTTCCGTGCCCCATGTTGGTTCGGGAATGAAAGGAAATTTGTGTGGCAAATAAAGATCTTCATGCCATAATTCAACGATTCCCGTTGACTTGGTGGTGACTCTGTGTTGCTGCTGCTCCTGTTCGTACTTTTGGTAGGCCATCCATAAAAGCCGTACTCCCAACATGTGTTTTTTTGGATCGGGCAACAACCGTGTAGAAAGCTGTATCTTTCCTTCGTAATACTGTACAAAGAGTTCCAAATAATGTCGAAGGATGGGATGATGGGGTGTTGCACCTATAAATGCCTGAAAGAAACCTGGTCGTTGTTTGGATCGTTCGTGAACTTTGACCGTAACAAAGGATGTGCGTGGACCCAACACATCCCACAACGACATACGGACTCCTAAATCGACGTCAAAATATAGACCTCCTGTTTCCCACAATGCCGCTCCTCGACACATATCCGATTTGTACATGCCTTGAGATTCTTGTCGAAAGTAATTTACCAATTTCGTATCATTGCCCAGTGCATTACGTATAGAGTGTTCACAGTCGCTATCCACGAGAAATCGAACCGTAGCTTTGGGGTGCAAATCAATAATATTGTGAATGTTTTGTTGCAGTACCAGTAATTCATCATCATCATCACCATCATCATCAACAACAACTTTTTCTTGTTTGGTCCGAACATTAGTAGTCGGTAACAACAAATTTTGATAGTGGGTAAAAATTAGAACATTGGGAATATCATGATTGTGCTTTCCCAACTCATGTTGCTGTTCTCGATCAATGATGTTCTGTATCAACATCAGATTATTAGATTCTTGTGTGTACGTTGTTGTTGTTGTCGTTATTGCACCATCCTGCCAATGCCATATTCCCAACAGAAACACACTACCCACTACCACCACCTGGACAACTACCAACAAGAGCACACTTCGAACAAGCTTTTTGCTACTTAAAGTGGGACGGTATGGACGCTGTGACATACCAGAATGAATGGAGTATGGACTATTATATAATAATATCCCTTCTGCCCCCCTCCAAAAAAACAAAAAACAAAAAAAATAGAAAATATGTAGACTATGCGTGGCCTTTTCTCTTTTTTTTGGATGGACAAACCTCTCTAATCGCTATGCCATGCTCCTCCTCCTTGTTATGAAAACTTAAAACCAATGACTGCTGCTACCCGAGGTTTAAATAATAGATAGTAGTATGCTCTACTCCTCTGCTGCCAGATCAAAAACAACCCCAGCTCTAGGTGCTAAGCAGTTTTTTGTTTTTGTTTTTGAAAGGTAGAGAGGCTTAAAAGTCGCAACCGGTAAAACGCAATTAAAATTTGGGACTTGGTAAAAAAATAAATTGTAATGAACAATCATATCATGTTATTATTATAAGCGTAGTAGGGTCTAGTCACACTCCACAGTCACGTCATTGTTTGATCAAACAAGCGATGTGATGAAAAAATGAATGGATTTCTCGCAGCATTTTTATTGAATTTCTTTTTTCAAGAAGAAGAACTTAACTGTAGTTTGGTTGGTTCCTACTGTGTGTATATCAATACACCCGGGCATTGAAAACTGCGAGGTTGAAGTGCACGAAAAGATCGCGTGCGATCATCATCATCACCTTGACATCATCACAACACCATGTTGTCACATCTTCTTTTCTCGATTTTATTTTTTCAGAGATAGAGAGAGAGGGCAAATTGGTTCCCTTTTCGCATTTTCGAGAAACAAATCAAAAACAGTCAAAAAGCTAAAAATGAGAGTACCTTTCAAGGCAGTACAGCGGTTGACACAACAACAAAGACGTTGCGGAACGATCCTACCATCGTCGTCGTCGTCGTCGTCGTCGTCGTCAGCGTCGTCAGCGTCGTTGTCGTTAAAGTCGTGCTTTCATTCCTCGGTCGTTGTTCCGGAAAAGATTGCACAGAGACCATGGGCCGATCCGTATCAGCGTCAATACAAATTTTGGAATCGTGAAACCAGTGTCAAAGATTCCTATTCGTACTTGATTGATATATCACCGGAAAGTATCCAACGGGAAGCCAAAATACTGTCATTGGCAGATCCCAAGGAACCAGCCGATGAACCCTTGCACAAGGGAAAATTGCCGCTCTGTACGACCCTCTTGGGCGTAGGGACGTCTCTCCAAGACTTTGAACACTTGAAAGATCAGAAACCCAATGTTGTATTTATGTGTCCCAGCTGTCCAAAGGCTGCGGAAACACTTCCTCGCGTATTGGAGACCTTTCCTTCCATTGAATGGGTTCACTGCCGATCGGCGGGAATTGATTTTGTCGAATCGGATCAGTTACAAACTATCTGCAGTCAACGCGACATTCGTATTACCAATGCCAAGGGACAATTTTCTTCCAGTTTGGCCGAATATGTTATGATGGCATGCTCCTACTTTGCCAAGGACTTGCCTCGTCTTATGGCCAATCAAAACAAAAAAACCTGGGACAATTACGACGTTGAAGAACTAAGGGGAAAGACCCTTGGTATCGTTGGGTACGGTGACATTGGTAAGGCTTGTGCACGATTGGCCAATGTATACGGTATGCAAATTATAGCCCTTCGTCGGCATCCATTTTTGTCCAAGGACGATCCGCTCTGCGATGTAGTGTACGGAACCGACAAGGCCAGTTTGAACAAACTCATGAGCGAATCGGATTACATTGTTTGTTCGGCACCTTCTACTACCGATACGAGAGGAATGGTCAATGCTGATGCTTTTGCTTCCGTTAAGAAAAATGCCGTCTTTATCAATCTCGGAAGAGGTCCCGTCGTTGACGAAAAAGCTCTCCTGGAAGCTTTGAAGTCTGGACGGCTAAAGGGAGCTGCTCTGGTACGTTTTTGCTTGTTGAAGTTGCAGATTGTTGTTCTTTAGTAGTTTCGTCCCTTTTTTCTTTTCAGTGGAGGGATGCTAATATAATAGTGGGTTCTATTTTTTGGCTGCGAACACAGGATGTGTTTATTGAAGAACCTCTACCTGCAGACAGTGAGTTGTGGGATGCCCCCAATTTGCTGATCAGTCCACATAATATGGACCAAACTGCCACATTCATGCACGAGGCAACCGAATTCTTTATCAATGAAAATATTCCTCGCTTTCTATGCAAGGAGGACCTTTTGAACCCAGTGGACCCATTTCTTGGATACTAATGAATCAAGACTTAGCCAGGCCAGGGATGCGCGTAGATTTTGGAAAGAATCTCACACATGTTGCTGAAATCTTTTCCAATTGTTATACTATATTTATTCATTCATTCATTCATTCATTATTACTCGTAGATTGTCCATACTTTTCAAGATCGCTACCTATGTAATAGCCTGTACTGTCACTGAAACAAGTCTTTTGCTTTAATATAGTTCATGTAAAGTTGTTCTTGGATTCACAACAGTCTGATCCTGAAATCTTCCGAGGAAGGGGTGGGATGCATGCTGATTGGACCTCAAAACTATGGCAGCTGCTAATGAATGTGCAGCTCCATCTCCGGTTATTCACCAGCCCCGTTTCAATTTGCTTGAGTCTGTTGGATAGTGGCTCTTTACTAAAAAAAACTGTTTAGGCGCCGTTACCTATCCCATCGATTGCGTTACATTACAATCGTTCGCAATCAGCAGTCTACGAATGCTTGTGCGAGATCACCTCCAACGCCTTCTTAACAATAGCTTCTTCCCACAGCTTTGTTCCCTCTACTGAAAGATGGATTCCATCCTCAAGAAATAAATTCGGATCGACGGCGCCTCGCTTAACAAAAATGGCTGTGGCGTTGAAGAATTCAGTTCCCTCAGTAGTCTCTGCATAGCACTCCAACCGACTGTTGATTGTTTGAATAATAGGCCAGAGTGGATCTTCGTCAAGGTTTACTCGTGGAAAAAGTGAATTGATGATGACATGTGCAAATTCATCGCGTCGATTCATTCTATCTTTGCGATATATTTCGTTGGCGACAGTCACAATTCCTGCTACGACAGCATCTACATCACAGTCCGCCTTGACAACATCATTGGTGCCAATCATGAGCCACCATGCCATGGGTTTGAGACCCTTTTGCATTTCGCCGTTCGATAATCTGTACATGAGAGTATGAACCTGCACAGAGCAAAGAATGGCAGGTGTCAGATACTAGTAAATTGAATAGATCTTTCTGTGGACTGTAATGTACCGGTGCTTCCAACATTGCTGCCTACCTCATCACCCGCAATCCCCAACGGAAGGGCATCAATTTTGCCTCCACCTTTTCTGGTCAGCAACTCGGTTGTCACGTCCAATTGGTCTTTTAATTCTGAAAGTTCTTTCCCAAAAACCATTCCGTTCATGCGCTCAATAATGGAATCTCCATAAAGAACAAGATCGTACCGATCTCCTGCTTCGAGAGTCTTGTTAAGATTCTCCAAGTGGCCGTTAAAGACCCCCTGCCATCCATCTGGCGCATTGTCGACAGATATTGTGAATGGATTTATGCACTTACAATCGTCAAAGGATATCTCAGAACGACAAAGTTCGTTGCCATCTGTTTTTCGAATATGATGCGTCCATTGTGAGAATGGTTCGTCACTGGAATGCACAATGCAAGTAGATTCGTCAGATTCGCTACCACTGCCACTGCCACGAGCGCTGCCACTGCCACCGCTGTGTGGGATTATTGCGATTACTGCTATTACAACCACGAGACACATCATGATGCCTATACAGCAAACTCCTCTAGCCTTTGGGTTCATCATGG
>Ga0100378_1006960_pt1 | contig 10149 bp, 15 predicted proteins | sample CryGeymeta201502_FD_81535 | JGI IMG/M metagenome (GOLD analysis project Ga0100378, IMG submission 81535) | Groundwater microbial communities from Crystal Geyser aquifers in Utah, USA - Crystal Geyser metaG 2015-02 | ecosystem: Environmental > Aquatic > Deep subsurface > Groundwater | place: USA...
GATAAGTTTTATTCTTTTATTAATTGTCCAGAAATATCATCGACAACATGTTTTCAGCATCATCATCGACTGCTGAATGTTAGCAAAAAGGTATCTTTGATGGCCTGAGTTGAGCATACGTCGAGATGCATTTTGAACATTCTAAGATTTCCTAAGAGATCTGTATGTTTTTGATCAAGAGTAGTTCCCTTGTACCTCCAATGCTCAATCGGACTACTTATATATGGCTCAATTTTCTCTTAAATGGTTTTCACAGTTTCCGCATTGCCACTAGCAGAAGAAACGATGATGGCGAGACCATTTGTGCCAATGTTACAATTATACAATTTTAGAAGAGATTCTAACTCCTGAACCAGCAGTATCAATGTTTAAATATAACAGTCGAGGGTTTTTTGTGTTCATTGCTATTCGCATATCATCGAGAGATTAACTTATCCAAGTTTAGACCAGTATAACTGGCCGTGTGCGTGGCTCCCTATTCCGGAGAGCCACCACATTTTAAATTAAACAAAAGAAAACTTAAAATCATCTCTTTAATCACTATTTGTTGGAATGAGGGTATTTGATAGAATTAATGTGTTATTGTTAGTTGTGTGGATGGATACGTTTTATTCTTTTATTAATGGTCAGGTGTTTAGAAATAGCATCTACAACCGACTTCCCAACATCATTTTGGAGTGCTAAATATCATAACAGGGAATCGCCGATTGTTTGAGTTTAGAAATGAGTAGCGAATTTGTTGTAAGCCTCTAAAATTTCAGAAATCAGTGTGGTTCTGATCATCAGACTTTTTTTCATCAATCAATCCTCAAACGCACGACTTGCCCGGGGTTCAAGTTGCTCCTGATATGGTTCTCATAGTTGTAGCCTATGACTGATAATGGGAAGGGTGGTGGTGAGACGAATTTGTGTCAATGTACAATTATACAATTTTAGAAGAGATTGTGACTCCTGAACCAGCAGCATCAATGTTTAAATATAACATTCGGGGGTTTTTCTGTGCTCATGGCTATTCGCATCAATCAAAGATTACTTATCCAAGTTTAGACCAGTATAACTGGCCGTGTGCGTGACTCCCTATTCCGGAGAGCCACCACATTTTAAATTAAACAAAAGAAAACTTAAAATCATATTCATAATATATTCCCATGATATTGATTAGTCTATCTGACTGTTTCTTGTAGCAATTATAAAAATTACCCGCACATATGAACCAGAACACCCAGCACAGAAACAAATGCCAAAATTGCTTCAAAAATGTCGGCAAATTCATCCTCGATTGCTACTGCTTCCTATGTATCGAATGCTTCGAGAAGCAAAGGACCAAAGGCTACAGCAAATGTATGGTCTGCTTTAAACCAACTTCAGGCAAATTCATCGATACTCGTGACCAGGGAGGCCTCAATAAGGTTAATCATCTTTTTGGAAGTTTTGAGACCACACTTTCCAGATGCATGGATATCTACCGTTTTCAAAATGACATTGACCTCAGGTACATTCGGTTCCTGGAATGCCAGCTGGGCCGATACAAAGAACTGCTGAACAATATCATGAGCGAAAATCCCAGACTGAAAGAGTATGCCAACAATTTCTTCAAAAGAAAGGCCACACCTTACAAATCCAGAAGTGTCTCTCACTCAATTCAGAATCACTCGAAGGCTCACCAAGGACATCCAACTCCATCCCGCCAAGATGCCAGGAAACCTCGAAGTTTAAGCAATCAAAGCGTTGAAGCCTACCACGAAAGGATTGTGGATCCCCAGCCTGTGAGACAGGGGGAACCTCGAAGATACACAGCCAACGTAGGCTACAAGATGCCCAGCATAAATTACAGTACTGCTCTGAGAAGCAGCAAACGCCCCAACAACCGAGACACTCAGGATGAGGAGATGATGTACTACCCGCCCCGATGATGCGTGATGTGATTGAATAAGTCTGCTTATAACATAATTGCTCGGAATCAGTCATAGACCATCCTCGACCTTATCTTCTACTCTCATTTGTCTGTAGAGCCTCATTAATTCGTCCATCTCGTTCTCCACATGTCTGGGTCCTGTCTTTGAGGCCTTCCTCAATGCCTTCCTGACTTGGTCATTCAGCCTATCCATAGCTGCGGCAAGCCCATCCAATTCAGCTTTCAGTACCCAGTGTTCATTCTTCAAGGCTTCAAACTCCTCTTTCATCTCAGAGGATGCAACACTAGACTCTGTTATATTGACGGGGGTGCTAGGGAGGTGGTTTGTTTGCTGAGTGGTATAGCTGCAGTAGAACATAACGAGGACAAAGATGATGGTGAAGGCAAATAAGCAGTACATTTTTCCTTCCCTCACGTATATAACTTCGTGCCTTTGAAGAGTTCTGTCACCTCCTGGTCTTGACATTGACTCTAATACAAAAAGAATTATATCAAAAACTCATTCTCTCACTTTTATACCTCCCACTCTCTCCTATTCAAGGTTGCTGTGGAGTCACTGTGAGATGTTTGATTTGATTAAATATAACAATATTGATGCGAACCAAAAACGAAGACGATCGTTAGGATTTCTAAGACATCATCAAAAGTAACGAACGGACCATTCAGTAATTCTCGTCGGAGATGCGGGAACAGGCAAAACCAATATCGCCTACTGCTTCACTAGATAAAAAATACCCAACAACATCATGCCCACCATCGCAGTCGAATTCGCCTCTAAGTTAGTGAGCCTTGACAACGGATAGATGACCAAAGTTCAAATTTGGGACACGGCAGGTCAATAGGCCTACAGATCGCTGACGATGAGGTATTTAGGCATAGATACAGTTACTATCGCAAAATGAATGGAGCAGTTTTAGTGTTTGATGTCACCAAAAGAAGTTCCTTTGATCATGTGAGATATTGGCTTCAGAACATCAGATAAAAGGGAGATCCCAATGTCCAAATTCTTCTGCTGGGGCACAAAAGCGACGTGACGAGAAGGGAAGTTCGCTACGAATAAGGGAAATAATTAGCACTCCAATAGCATGTCTTTTATGCTGAAACAACCATCAAAGACCCTCAGTCCATCAACACATCCATGAAGAAGCTAATTGGACGTATTTTAACCTTCACTTAGAAATAAGCGATGTGATGCGAAACGGTGTCGACAATTCGAACAACGACTTCAAGTTAGCACGCGGGTAACGCACTCAGAGATGTGCCTGTTGATATTTAACCTTCCTTGACTCAATATTATAACCATCAGTGCTTGAATTGAGGAGGAGAAGTTCTTTGACTCAACTATTCAATCATGCTGTCCGGGAGCTGTCTCAGTTTTTATTGTATTTTCTGACGAAGGTAGACTTGTTTGGCTCCTTACAGTTCAAGCATGTTCTTTTCGTGCTGAATTTTTGCTTGCTCGAGGTTGATTGCTCTATTTTTCTATGATTGTGGTTAACTATTCATAAAAATAATAACAGAGATAGATCAGATTCCTCACTAAATCTTTATCTCATTTTTTTAAAATTTTACTTGGACAAGCAGGTAGATTATGTTAGAGGAATTTTTATTAATAGTCATAAATCTAAATGTCCTTTACCGAGGAATAGAGATAAAAGATAGCGAAGCATTCCGAAATCAGAGGAGACACAAAAATCCCCAAAACTTTCTTCGACTTGATTTAAAAAGTAGGAGAAGGTGGTACCTATCAGTTCCGACTCATGCTCATCTTCAGCATTGTCAACTTTGTCACAGGAATTGTTCTCATCAGCACAGCCTTCTTCTTTCGTAAAAGAGGCTTCTAGTGCAAAGCGAATGGCCTTCTTGTCAGTGAGTCTGTTTGCCTTGATTATGTATGCGACCTTCCCAGGGATCAATGGAAAAACTACTTTGCTCTCTAAGACAACTCCTATGATTCTTTGGCTTCTGGGGAGGAATTTCACTGCTAAAACCATTCTTTAGTCGACATGTTGAGTAGTTTCACCTATTTTGGAGCATTTCTTGGCTATCTTGTGATATCTTTCTTTGCTGATAACCTTGGAAGAAGAACCTCCCTTTTGATCGGATGGGGCATCTTGGTCATTGGATCCTTCATTGTAGCAGCAAGCGTCAACATTTATATGGCTTCAGCAGGCCTATTCTTGTGCGGCTTCGGTTCTGACGTCTGCATCAATATTGCTTTCTTTTTCTTCGGTGAGGTGGTGGGAGATGAGAAGCGAGAGAAGTACTCAGTTTTTGTGCAGATCTGGTTTCCTGTGGGAGCCATGGTCATCACAGGTTTTTTCTACTTGATGGACAATTGGAGAGTAATATGGATCATATTGATTGTAGGACCTGGTATGCTTGGAATAATTCTGATGTACTTTTGTTGCTATGAAACTCCTCAGTTTTTGGTCAAAAAAGGACCAGACCACACTGCTAAAATCATGAATAAAATAGGCAAAATAAACCTAGGAATAGACAATGTAATCAGCAAGGTCGATGTGGAGTATGTGATGACTGAACAAATGACCTAAAACTTCGAAGGTAAACTCATCACTCCTATTGATCTATGTAGATTTCCCAGTTTGAGGATCATCACTATCTGCACCAGCATCATTTCTTTCATGACCTATGCCATGTACTATGGCCCCGCTCTCATCATCGACAGCATCGGTTTTAATATCTATGTCAGCAACATTGTTGTCAACTTGTCTGAACTTGTCACATTTATTCCCTCATACTTCCTTATCTCAAATATTTAGAGGAGAAAGTGGGGTATGATTCTCATGACTAATTGCGCTTTCTGCTCACTTCTGCTAAACTTCATTGAAAAACCAGAATAAAGTGACATGAGTGTAGAAGCGGTCCTTGAAATCATCATTGTATTTATCTTCCGAGCTTCCGTCTCTTTCTATTTCTGCTTCTTCCAAATATACTTCTGTGAGCTCTATCCCTCAAGAGCTAGAGGTATGGGCTCAGGTGTAGTCTCAGCTATCGGCACACTCGCCTCAACTTCAAGCCCTATCTATCTAGGATATCTGCAGAGAAGCGGTATCAATCCCATGACCGTTTTTATTCTTTTTGGCATAATAGGCCTCAGCAATGTGATGTTGCTATCAGAGACTAAGGGAGTTCCTCTCAAAGAGTAGATATAATAAATCGAAATGGCAAAGGAAAAGAAACGCACATAGATAGCCTCATTCAAACGAAGCCAGGTCGCCTCAATCCGAGAGAGGAACTAGAAGAGCGAGAGGAGCAAAAAATCACTTTTGACGGACTAAAAAATGAATCAGAGTAGTGGATATTCTCGTAGATGATTGTCAATAAGGCAATAACTTTTAAAATATCAGTCAATCTGAATTACCTCCTTCTTTTTGTAGTCACTCAACAAATCCTTCAGTTAGCATTCTGATTCAGCTCCTTAGTCTTCCTTTAGACCCAACAAGTTTCGTAGTTGATCGACTTTCAGTCTATCTGGAACTCCTTCGCCTGTCACGATTCTTTTAATCTCCTCTATTGTGTTGGTGGTTTGCCATCTCATGTTCCCTTTTTATTCGGGTAATTTTGGAACCTTCATGGGAGTTGAAAGAGGATTGATCATCATGATGTTCTGACTAAAATTAGTCTCCACTTTGTTTTAATTGGACTTGACTTGTCGCCTGTCGCCGTTTGTGCTTTTCTCTTTCTCGGAGTTACCGAACTGCTTGTAAATTTTGTTAATAAGATTCCAATTTTCGTGATAGGTCATCTCGGCGACCTTAAACACCTGATCAGGACATACTTACATCGAAGCTAATATGTTTGAAGTCAAGTGAAGTCAATCCCTCCTGTACACGTCTCAAATTGGTTCGATATTCATGATGAGAGCGAGGGTTTTGTGCGATTTTGGAGATATGGATAGTGTTGGGATGGAAATGATTGATGAGCATGCAGTATACAACTCCTGTTCCCAAATTTTCAATTCTGGTTTCATTGATCTGATTTATGCGATTGTTACGTTGAGGGTGCGGTTGATCCAGTTAATAATTTGGGACCTACTGCAAGGCTAGTGTTTAGATTTATACATTCAAATTATAACGTAACTCACTGGCTGAATTCACTCTTAACTGCCTCCTATCTCAGATACCTCTGCAAAACAAGACACCTCTTAGGAAAAATAGTTAATTTTGTAGTACAATAGAGATCACTTGAAGGAAAAAGATCGATGCCGATCACAAATTATTTCCTTGGGATTGTATATTCTTTTCTAGTAGTCTTTGTGCAAAATGGGTTTTATATAGTTGTAATAACGGCTCTACTCAGGATTGGAACCGTATTATCGCAAAGAACACTAAAAATCGGCACTCCACAGACTGCTGCGACCTGACTTGTTGTGCCAACGATGGTAGCTTGTAGCCAGTCGACGGTTTTTGCTCTTAAAATCAGAGACGTTTTTCCTGAATTTCTGGTTGCATGTTTCTTTGGAGGCGACATCAAATGCTTAAGAGACAGTGTTTGTCGGTCTATATATTGATATATTTACGGTGAGGTTCTTCTTCTGTAGTTGCGGAGAGATGCCATGAAAGGCAACTGAGACTTGTCATTGGAGTTGGTGAGTTCGTTGAAGAGATGAACATTTCTGAATGATTTGATTTTTACTGGTTGTAGGTGGTCTACAATTTACTACTTGGTGTATTTTTGTGTCTCGGCAACTCAATGAGTGAGCTGATATTGGTCTCTTCCTGTCTGTAGCGCATGGAATTGTTGAGTTTAGAGGAACGCTGCTGTTTTTTTCTGTGAAGAAGGACAGCTGCTGAGCTGGAAGAGTTTCTATTGCGAAGATGAGACATTTAATTTTTATTATCAAAGCTATAATAATAACAAGATCTATCCTGAGACTCAATAGTCTTGTGTATCAAAAGAAGCTAAGTTGATGCATCAAAGGATAAAAGTTAAAGAGTTTTCCTCTAAAAAATGTCTGACTAAAGCTATGTATGTTAAAATCACTTAAAGAGGGGCATTATTATCTATATTTTAAAATGAAGGACGGCAATAAAGTGTTTGTCCGGTACAACAACTTCGACGAAGGTCCTCCCCCTCCCCGCAGCAGAAACACCTAAAAGCGACCTTATTAGAAGAAAAAGTATGCTGAGAAACACACACGCACCCGATAAGCATTCAAGATGATACACGACTCCTTCGAACCCATCAAAGAATTGCCTCCCGTCATCAGCAAGCTTCTCATAAAGTACCCGAAATTTTTCAGTCGAGAGAGCAAAGTTATCGAAAAAGAAAATCCCTAACTCTTAAATGATTACTTGATCCTGTATCCAAGAAAATTTTTTGAGGGTCTCAAAGAGCCAAGGAAAGAGGCACAGCAAATGATGAGCTCATCAGAGCCAGATTGGAACTCAGATGACGATGTCGATGGAGATATGGAAAGCAAAGTTATCGATGAGGCCATTGTCGAGAAGACTGTTGAAAAGATGAAAGATAAACCTATCCACAGACCGGATAAACTCAAACCTCACGAAAAGAAATTCCTGGAAGATTACTTCAAATAAAAGAGACAAAAAGAGCAGGAACAAGGTGAAGAAAAGTCCTAAGCTATACCTCAACAAAAATAAGTCAAAAAATAAAAAAGTGTACCACCACCTCCCCAACAGCCACAACAAGCTTACTCTCTCTTTGGCAACAACAGCAATGACAACGAAAAATCTAAAGTGAACTGGTCAGACTATCAGGAACGCCAACTTAGCACATTTGTCGATATGGGCTTTATGACAAAGGTGGAAGAAAATGAGGAAGATTTGGGTATCTAGGTCATTGAAGATGATGATATGTTCAACCGATCAGAAAGCTAAAAAGGAGGCAGTTCCGACAAGCAGTCATCAGAAGGCGAGGATGAAGAAGACGATATTTTCGGAGACGAAACTCCCACCACAACAGTCAAGACCAAGAAAGAGCCAGAAATTCCCAAGGTGGAGAGTGAGAAGAAGATAACCCAAGGCACAGTTCTCATCAACGAACATCTATTCAGCAAGATCGCCGAGAGCATTGGGTTGATGCCTTCCAGATGCAACTGGATCATCCGCAGCGATGTCCACAAATACAAGGTGACAACGGACTACATGGACTCATACTATCGCAAGGACAAGATGTACTAGATGTTCCCCTTGATTTCCCTCAACCACAGTCAATTCGTCAGCAACGACAAGATAGAAACTCCTGAAGGGATTGCTACCTTGAGAGATTTCAACTACCGCAAGCAGAACAAGTATCAATACAAACCCAAGTACAACTACAAATAGAAAGCACACACTCATCTTAAGAAAAAGTGAATCATTCTATTTTCTTACCCTATAAACTATTCTTCATGTAAAACTAAACTGATACCATTGTCGTCCCACCTGCGCCCAAAGCTGTGAGAGGGTTCTCCTCTTCTCTTGACGTATCCGACATGTTCATACTTACCTTCAATGCTAACTCGGTCATCTTCCGACCACACCAACACCCTCAAAAATCACTCGTGCTCAACCATGTATCTGATGTGGTCGCAGCCAGGTTCAGCCACGATGGTAGATTTGCTGCTTCGATTGACGCCAAGGGTACCCTCATTATCAGCGAGCCCATTCCAGACAGGATCATTCAGGTCTACCAATATGACAACGTTTTCCCTAACGCAAAATATCTAGACTGGAGTGCAGACAAGAAGAAAGTATGCATTGTTGGCGAGGGAAAAACTAAATTCGGCAAAGTAATCAGTATTGATACTGGAATTACTGCTGGTGACATTGGCTCTATATCTGCTACAGTCAACTCTTGCAGTTTCAGACCTGAGAGACCTTATAAATTGGTCATGGGAGGAGATGAACTATAGCTAAAATGTTTCTAGGGTCCTCCTTACAATTTCGTCAAATCTGATAAGTCTCATGCTGGCTTCATCAACCACATTCGATACAGTACCAAAGGTACCTATATTGTCAGTGGAGGGGCTGACAGAAAGTTGGTCCTCTATGATGGAAAATCTTACTAGAGATTGGGCTAAAAATAGAATGCTCACAATGGCAGTATTTTCGGGCTGGATTGGATCGATGACTAGCACTTCGTGACTGTATCTTCTGACAAACTCATAAAAATTTGGAACACAAAATTTGAAGAGAAATAGACAATTGAAGGAGCGTTCGCCCAAGATATGAACAGTAAGAACTATGGATTTTTCCTGGTTGCTGTCAGAGCCTTCAAAGATAGGATCTACGTCTGCAACATTGATGGCGATGTCATGATTTATTGCAACCCTCTCAGTGGCAAAAAGGCTGAGCTTCTTCACACTTATCCTGGAAATCGAGCAAAAATAGTGAAAATGTGTCAATTTGGCTCAGATAATTTGATTTTGTTGGATATGGGAGGTCGAGTGCTCAGCTGCAACCTCAGCAGTCATGAAGTGTCTGTTTGTGCTACCGAAATATAAATGCATTTCATCCTCAATGGCTTTGTCAACGGTGAGCGACTCTTTGTCATGACCAATAACGGAGCTGTGTGGCTCTATGAGGGTCCCTCTCCAAGGCAGCTCAAATTAGTGTATTTATGGCATAATTTAGTAAAATGTCCGATAAGACTGAGTTCAAACATATATGTCGCTCCCCCAAACCTGAGCATCTCACTGGCATCACCAACAACAAATTATTGACCTATGACGTCGAGTTTGAGAAAGTGATCAATGAGGTAGCAGTCACCGAGGATGTCACTTGCCTTGCCTCAAACGACCAGTATATACTGGCAGGAACCATCAAAGGCACTGTGCTTCTGTTTAATCAAGACTTCAAACTTCTTTAACAGCACACTCTCAATACCTTCAAAATCACCACCCTAGCATTTTTTGAAACCCAACAGCCATGCTTTTATCGTTGTTTGATGGGTGACGCTTGTGGCAAGATGAGCATGGTTTAAATATCTTAGCAAGGTATCAAGGCAGTCAAATAAACGATGGGAGGCCACAACTCAGTGATCACTGGTGCTGCCAGTGATGGCACTAAATTGTACACTTTTTCCATGGATGGAAAAATCTGTATTTGGAACAATGAAAAATTATTCAGAGAAGGAGATATAAAGGACTCGGTCAATGGAGGTATACTGGGAGGACTATGCATTGGAGGATATTTGGCTGTCACTGGAAATGACATGGTTACTAAATTGTTTGGCAAAGGTTCATGATTGTGCATAAATTTGTTGTA
>Ga0100378_1006961_pt1 | contig 10149 bp, 13 predicted proteins | sample CryGeymeta201502_FD_81535 | JGI IMG/M metagenome (GOLD analysis project Ga0100378, IMG submission 81535) | Groundwater microbial communities from Crystal Geyser aquifers in Utah, USA - Crystal Geyser metaG 2015-02 | ecosystem: Environmental > Aquatic > Deep subsurface > Groundwater | place: USA...
CCAACCGCAACCCCACCCCCAACCCCAACCCCAACCCCGAACCCAACCCCAACCCCTTCATTCAAAATATGACATTTCAGCAAAGAGCAGCTTGCGTTAATGGCAGAGGTTCCCCAGGCATGGTGCAAAATGGAGTCATACCTGAAGGTGTTGATGACTGGAGTGGTCACGATGGTGGGCTTTCCAAAGAGGTTCCAGGTCTGTTTCACCATTTTCGGGTTTTCCTTCAAATTTATTGCATTTACCTCATTATTCTCGTTGTTATAGTCGTTGCTCCGAGATTTGCCTACGCTCGACCTCCTGTTGGAAATGTTAACCTTCAGCTATTTTAGATCCCTTATATCTTCCAAGCCCTTTCGAGAGTCTTTTTTCGATCCCTTCTTTGATAGGGACTTTCCTGATCTCACGGATCTTCTTTATTCCTCAATTTCCTTCTTCTCCTATTCTTCATCAGGCACCTCAGGCTGCAGTTTTGATACTTCAGCTTCCCTGTTGTCTTTGTTTGATCCTCTGGGGCTATTTATTATTTTGCTGACTATCAGAGCTAGTTCTGCCTCTTTGACATCCGGCTCAGGAGGGTTGCTTTACACTTTACTTTACTTTTTGTTTTATTATTTTTATACTCTGCTATCTGCTTTGCTATTCTTTCTGCTCAATTCCCTATCGACTCTGCTATTCTTTCTGCTCTAATCCTTTTCCATCTTGCTGTTCTTTCTGCTTTACTCCTGAGTGGGCAGTTTTTTCTGTCTTCTGACTCCGAAGCAGCAACTCATTGCAAATTAAACTAAATGAATCAAACTGCAGGCTTATGAATTATATTTTTGTGATTAAAGATTCAAATGAGTGGACTCGACTACAACTCAATGATGGCCCTTAAGGAGTTGATTGCAGGGGAGGATGAAGCCGATCTCATCGACAACCCCTTTAAGGGATCTTCTCTTAATCCTGGACAAATCAATCCTGATAGCAACAAAAAAGAAACAGCAAAGCCTCATGCCAAAATATAAGCTAAGATAGGTTAAAAATACCAGCCAAAAAATATCAAAAAAGAGGAAGGAACAGCAGAGGCACAGAATACAGCATCGACTGAAAAGGGAAAAGTAGACCCCAAGTACTAGATCTGGAGTCAAGAATAAGTTGCGGATTTGCCTATCAGCAAGCACGACCCGCGAAAACAACCGTTCTTTGAGACAATGTACAGGCAGAAGGTCGGCACTGAAGATGTTTTTCTCGGTTTGGGAGGCTCAGATCCATCCTCTAACTGCTGCCAATAGATTACCTACAAGATATAGCTGCCGGGTACACGGGCCAAGGATATTCAGTTGGACCTCAACGAGAGCCAAATGGTAATTCAGACGAAAGACTACTACCTCAACCAGCATTTCCAGTACAAGACAGACCCAAAATTGTCCAAGGCCAAGTTTATAGCCGAGAAGGAGACCCTCGAGCTGGTGCTTCCCATTATCCGCAACAATGACTTTTGATAGTGGACATTTGTAAAATATTTATGCAATTAATAAGCTTTATTCATGCGTTATTAGTAATACTATAGTTTCAGACAACCGATGAACCAGCTCTTCACTTTCAGCTCACAGCAGTTCTAAGTCATCCAGCCACCTCCGCAAAAACCATCCCTGCGACGCAGGATCGTCAAAAATCAACTCACCAGTCGCTACTCTCACAACTTGGCATCATCATCCGCCAGCTAAGAGCAGCTACAATAATAGCCTCGATTTAACAAGGAGAACACCCCCAAAAGAGTCAGCTTCTACTAGGAACCATCCACAAAGTCACACAAACAAACGCCCAATACCTGTGATTCGCCTCCTTCAGAAGAATTGAGGGCATCTTCTGCTAAGACACATCGGGGTTCCTCGGCCAGGAAGGTCCTTCTGCTGAGGAAACTCTCTTCCATGGAAGAGTATGTGCACAAAAGTGAAGAGAAAGAGCAGGAGGAAGACCCTGCTGCCGAAATTGCCATAAGAAGATCGAGAAGGTTGAAATCAGCAAAACAGGCTCCAAAAGTGGTATGTCCACTATCGGATAGAAAATTGCCGAAAGTGTTCAAAACTCCTAACTGCGAAATCCAGAACTGTCAACTTCCCTCAATCAAGATTGAGAAGCGAAAGAAGTTTGCTTAGCTTATGAACGTTTAGGCTAATGAAGGGGTGGTAGAGACCAGATACAGAGCCAAAAGTGATTTTCAGGCCCAAAACGGATCTGTACTGAGAAGTATCTACAAAGAGGTTGGAAGAGTGTCTTTCACTCCTCTTGTTTGATTTTAATAAGTCTACTCAGATACTCAGTTTCGTCCTTATCAATGTATTTATCGGCTGAAAGCATGTATTTTCTTCGAGATGGAGGTGGGAGTCGTGTGGTGCGATCAAAGAGATTATAAATAGTTGAGCTTATGGGTACAATTTGTGCACATCCCCACGACAGCAAAGAATAATGCAATTAGACTGCAGACACCAACAAAAGGAACTTTGTCCAGCTTCAGGGTACTCTTGGTCACCACGCACATGTCGAACTCGTCCTAGGTGCCTTCCTCCTTATGCAGGACACTATCGCCAGCAAAGAGCATAAAGTCTGTTCGTCATTCTGGAAAACAAATTCATCACTCTCTGTGACCCGATCAAAGAGTACAGTCAGGATTGCAGCAAAACAGTATAGACCATCCAGAACCTCCGCAGTATATTCTCCCTCACATAGAAACCTACTTCAAGCCAGCCCTCCATAAAAATTGTCCTTACAAGAAGGTCCTCCTCTGCATACTTCCGAACTACCGCTCTGAAGATCGATAATAGTACAGACAGCTGTTTTTGAACGTGGTGAGAGAGGCTCTTGACGATGTGAAGGAGATGGCAGTCGAGTTCAATCACACGGTAGACGGCATTAACAATTTGCCCAACCAGATGCTGATGGGCCTGCTTTTGGGAGAGGTCGCTGAAAGAAGAACCGGCTTTAGGTTGTCCCTGGTGACTACCTAGAAAAAAATGATGAGCTTTTACCGGTATTAGCTGATGAAAACAGAAAAGTTTCACACCACTGGCTGATTATTCTCCCTATCATAACATCTCTCACTATCACTATCGCTCACAGTTGACAATATCACTAACGCTCACACAAAAAAACAGAATCTATCACCTATTCCCCTCCTCAATAATGACCCCTTTCTTCTGCAAAAATTCCCTTAGCTGTTCCACAAACTTCTACATAAACTTTGGGTTGTGGCAGCCGAGCTCCATCTTCTTGATATTGCCGTTAAGCTCGTACTCCAACACACAGTAATTTTCAGAAACTTCAGTAGTAAGGAATTTTTTGATCCCGTCGTCTATGGCAGGGTATTGCAGGCTTCTGATATGGAAAATGGGAATAATCTTTCTGTCGTTGGCGTCTGCCGTATTCATTGAAATAAGATGGTTCTCTTCGTTGCTGATGAATACCTTCTTGTTGTGTGGGTTGACCCCGCCCTTTGAATACTTCGTGAAAAAGTAACCTCCCTTGAGCTCTTTTATGATGGCTTCCCATCTCAGCTGCTGCCTCTGTTCCTCAATCTTCTCAGATGTTATCAGTGGTGGGCTGATTACCTCGTCTTCTTTCTCAAGCTCCATGTTTTGAAAATTGACATCAGCTTGGTTAAATTTGCTAGTGTTGGCTCTTGATCCGTGATTGCTGTCCCCCATCGACCCGAACACCATTATTTCATTAAAAGTTTTGTCCTGATTTTCCTCCTAGGCCTGAGGCGAAAATTAATTTTCAAATTCATTGTTGCCATTGAGGGTATACTCGATGCCATTCATCCTAAAAGAGTCATCTTTCTTTGCCGAAGATGCAACAGACCGGTTAGATACATTCGATCGGCTCATTTTGATATCATAAAGTTTTGAACTATTTTTGCGAAGACGGTCGTTTTTGACGCTGAGCATATCTTCCCCCACAGCATCTTCAGCAGGCCGCAAAGATGCTTTAGATGCTTTAGCAGCCTTAGTGAAGTGGGGAGTCAAGGTATCTTCTTTTTCCCGGACCTAAGTGAAAAGAGAGCGATCCAGATCCTTGGAGTTAGAGATGTTGTGGTTGACGTAAAAGGCCAGGTCGAAGGTCTATCGGTCGCTTTTGCTGTTGAACTGAATGAAGGCAAATATGGTTTCATCTGACTTGAAATCAACCCTCATACAGTTATCTCCAATGTACTTAACCTCCACCACATCCACCAACTTGAACTATCTCTGAGGCTTGAGAGTAAGGTTCAGGATCAACTTGTCATGGCTCACCTGTATGTTGCACTCTTCATAGTCTATCTTGTCATAGTCAAATTCCTTTATGAACAACTTTGTTATAAATATACCAGCTTTGTGCTCAACCTCCATGAAAGGTAAGTGGTCCTTCCAAGATTCCTACTCGAGAATCAGCTCCTTCTTGCGGAGGTCCTTCAGCTAGTCGTTTATCTCTATGAGCTGTGTCTCTATTTAGTCGTTTTGGAGTCGGAAACGCTAGATCTATCTCTATATGAAGTCCTTTGAGTAAGAGTGCAAAGACTCACCAGACGAGCTTCTTTCTGGGATGGAAAATTTATCAGCTATTGATTTGGAAGGAAGGGGGGCTATTTGAGGAGATTGCGGATTGGAGGGAGGGAGCAAGTAAAAGGAGCTGCTGTGCGAGTGGGTATGCAGGTTGGACTGTTTGTTCATGACGGCACTGGAGTTATTGAGTATTTTTGAGTTCGTTAGGGTCATTTATGGATGGTTGATGCCCGATGTTAGGACAGATGTATGCTCCTGGTCCCTGTTGGGGATGATGGTGGCGATGATGTCGTTAATGGTGTCGTAGTTTATCTTCGGGTCGTTGAGCACCTTTGACTTTAACTCGATGGATGCCTTCTTGAGGCTGCTCAGTCTATTCTTCAGTGATTCCCCCTGCATTTATTATAGCAATAAAGTCCGTTCTATTAAGGCTAGTTATCTAAAAGTAGCCAGATTAAAATAAGTAAGAAAATCACCAGAAAAGAACGTCCTCTATCTACTCGGCGATTCGTTATAGCTCGGCCTCGTTGCAATCCTCGTCCGCTGCGAATAGGCCCTCCATTTATAGCTATATTTGACTCGATTGAGATTGGCTGGGGAGTTAGCGAGATTTTTAGGGAGTTCTCGTTGCTCTATCAAGTAACTTTGTTGTTTCTTCGGCCTACAGTCTCTCCATGAGCCTCTTCCTGCCTGCCGTGGTTCTGAATTGCTCACTGAAGGCTCCGATGGTGCTAGAGGTAGAATTCAAGGCAAATATTTTCTTCCTTGTGATTGTCAGCTCGATTTCCTCAATCTAGACCTCATCTCTCTGAGCTTTGGCAAGCAGAAGCTCAGAGTTGTGTCTTTCCAGCTATGATCCAGGAGACACATAGCTTTTTGTGGGCTACCGACCGATGTTCTCTAATTTTTGGTAGTCAAGATGTTGCGAGTAAGAGGTTGTTCCTCGGCATTAGAATTCACTATTGGTTCCAAAGGTCACCCTCGACTCTTCTGGCTGGTATTGAACCTCTCTGCTGGCGTAGACAGCTGTTCTGCTGCCCCTGGCTAGCCTGCATCGCCATTCTAGCATTTTGAGGACATCGTCAACGGTATATATGAGAGAAGCTCTCTCCCATCCTGAGAGGTAGGTTTCCATTATTGCTAGGAAGGCAATAACGAAGTGCTTTTCGGCATTATTATCCCCGTAGATGGGCATCATGGGGACGTTACTGAAGATGTCTTCGTGGATCCAGACTCGCACTTCTCTTCCTTACAGGAAGATCATCTTTTCTGTCGGCCTGAAATAACCGAAGACCTTTGTAAGCGCCGCGAAACTCCTAAAGATTTTCAAAACCAACTATTATCGGCATTCCAGTTTGCCTCTGTTGGCTTTCTAGAAAAAGTCAGGCCTGACCTGGGGAGCTTGCAGCAGTAGCCATCGAGGACTGTAGTGCACGATGTCCACTCTCGGCACTTATGCTCCAGCCAGATGTCGCCGAGCTGCGAATGACTCTGGCAGTCCAGGGAATGGATTGAAGATGGATTTTCTAAGCTGGGCGTTCTGGAAGGGGAAGGAGTAGTTGCTCTAGTCGATAGTTTTGCTGGAGAGAGTATTGAGGTCGATGTTTGCCTTTGAATGCTGTCTACTTTTGTGCTTCATCAGTGTTTGTCTAAATTATTTTATCATCAATAGGATTGAAAAAGCAATTTCTCCCAGCTTCCATCCCTTCAGAGGTATCTCCCTACGTTTTCCAGCAGAATATCCTACCATCTACACCTTTTGACAGTCTGGCATCCTCTAAGAGATCTGCTCCAACGAGATTATACATAGTCAAAGTGTCTGACTGTGAATGCATGCTACTTTAAGCAATAATTTTAAACTGCCATTACAGTTAAGCTATTTTAGCAGTAGAGCTGCAATAAAATATATTATTCACCAATATTATCAACCCAGTAGCTGTAAATCAGCAAAAATATGGGAAATGTGGAAAAAGTATCAGTCATTCAAATCATTGTCTACCAACCACCCAGTCAAGCTAAACTTGTCAGTGCTTTCCCTCCTCAAACGAACATCCATATTCTTCATCAGGTCTGAAACCTTTCTCCCTTTCCGCTGCAGTAACCTCACTCCCTACCAGCTCTGCAACTTGAATGGCATTCTCTCAGAGGTTTTCCTTATTGCCAATTTTTCAACCATGAACTACCTTCCGAACTTGATCATGCATTCTTCATCTTTTTTTGATTATTATCTTTTGAGCCATCCTCGAGGTGCTCCTTTCGATATTTTTTATATTGATGATTGTCCTTCAGACTTTGGGGACTAAAAATTGCCAGTTTTTTTCATAATGTCCTTTAATCTGTCCAACTAGTGATTTGAAATTCCCTTGTTAGTCCTGCTTTGGGACATGCTCCGATCAGTCACACTCCTGTTTTTCCTAAATACTGCCATGAAGTGGTTCATGCTACTTCTCTTCCAAGTCTGCCTTCCAGGTGAAGTCTTGATACCTGTCTTGACATAGCTGTGAGAAAGATGACTCGACTGATGAGAACACTTGGAGCTATACTTGGATTTGTTGAACTTCAGAGGGCCAGAAGAGGGAGCTGCAAGGTGGTGAATAATAAAGATGCTTTGAGGTTGCTATAGGGGTGCTGAGGGTTCTGTTGCAATTTTGTTCCTTAATGGGGACGACCTGAACTTTCTTTGTCTTGTCTTGTTCATTATTTTCTCAAAATACTAGGCAATAAAAACCATAAAAAGATCGTTCAAGTACAGATAATATTAAATCGATGTCTACAAATCATTTCCTATGAGTTTTCTTCTTCTCCCTCTCCTTTCTCTCCTTTTTCTCCTACCTCTCCTTCTTGTTTTTGTGTCTATATCTCTTCTTTTCTGCAGCTTCTTCCAGTATTCCATCGAATAGGTCATCGGGAATGTATGTTTAGCGAGCTTAGTCCTTCATCATCGAGGCTTACCTTTTCTCGCGTTTGACGGCTTCTCCATATGAAGATCGATATCTTTTGATTTAGCAGTATTCAGCAGGATGCTACTTAACCCTTTTCTCCATAAAGCGCCCTTTCGATACTTCCAATAGTTCCAATCTTTCATTGAGGTCTTCTGTCTCCTCCTGTACCTGGTACTGCTTCTTCCTTTCACTTTAGCTCTCAATTTATTCCTCAGTTCTAAGAGCCCTCGAGTAGAAATGGTACATCTGCAGAACCTTCAACCTTTTGGTCTCATCAACTTCATCACGATCTTTCATTCTGTAGTTTTTTTTGTATATGAGCAAAGATTGCCTCAGCTGCTCATCGTACCTCCTGTTGAACTCGTTAGTGACTGCCCGAACCTCAGGTATGTTTGGTGCCTCTGAGGTGATGAACTGGTGCAAAAGTAAAGGAGCGTTTCTGTTCTTCCTCTATCTATCTTATTTTTCTTGCTTGATGTCCACCAAAAAATCGGGGTCATCTTATGGACCCAGTTAGTCATCAAGTTCCTAGGTGTAGTAGTCGCAGTACTATTGCTGAAGTTCGGAGGATACCTGTTGCTCGATTTAATTATTGACCATTTTCATGAAAAGATACTCTCCGAAAGAGCAGCCATCGAGGTCGATTCCAAAGTTGGAAGGGTCGAAGTAAGGATTAAGAGGAGGACTGAAACCTCCGAATTCAAGAGGAATGCCATCATTTAATTTTGTAGGAAGCTCACCTTTGGGTTTGTAGTAGGGAAACTCCCCAGATATTTCTCGAGCCGTGATAAGTCTTTTGATGGTCATGTTGTAGATTGGCAATGTAAGCGAGTCGAAGCCGTAGTTGAACTCGTCAGTGAGCTCCTCCTAGTCTTTTCTTGTGTTATCTCTGGTGATCTTTGCCTCAAAGAGATCATTTGTTTGTCTATTGAGAGGCGACTTGAATTAATCTCGAAAATTGGCTTTGGCATGCTAGGTTAAAGGAGCCAGCTTTTTCTTTCCAACGTTGAAGTTGATTGGTGCAGCATCCACACAGTACAGTCCATAGTACTTGTACATCTCCCTTCCCTCTTCATCAGGCTTCTCCCAGGCGTACATCCGATTTGATATTCAAGCTAGTCAACTCTCCACATAGAGTGAGATGATGCTTATAGAAGTGAAAAATTTGCTCTTTTTTAATCATTTAATCAGGCAGTCTGTCATTGCATCATAGCAGCATACTATTTATTAACAAGTAAAGAAAAATAATGAACTTCGAGTTCTTCAGCAAATAACGCACCTATGAAAAAATATAGTGGATCAAGGTCAAATCTGTCTGGTGCGTTGTCAGCCTGCTCCTCACAGCTACCGTCTTCCTCGCCACCCTCTTCATCACCCTTGCCATCTTCTTCTACCTCCGGCCACCTCCCTACCAAGCCACACTGGCTCCTGAGTTTCAAGTCAAAAGAGGAAACGGATTCAAGTTATTTGCAGTCTTTGAAAACCTGGCTCTTAAGGCGGATCTGTGCAATCAGGAGGGATACGTATACTCAGGCTCATCAATGAGTCAAAATTAATTTTGTGACTTCAAGTATCAGACTATTCCTCGCCTCAGTAGTCACTTTGACGTCTCTATGCTAGGACTCAGTTCGCTTCAGGTCAAATATGCTTCAGTCTGCATTCTTAAGCTGCCCAAGCGCCAAACCTTCCACTACGTCAACTCAACCGAACAACTATAAAGGCCTCCACCAAACTACCGCTATGTTTGCCAGAAGTACAGAGTATACAAAAACATCCACATTGGCAACAACCTCGACGGATAATCCTTGGTCTTCTTTGAAATCGAGATATAGCTAACTGACAAGGGTTTTTAGGAATTTGAAGGCAGCGATGCTGCGATCAAATTGGAAGAGGATACTACTTCACTGTGGAGGTTCATAAACGATTATTATTGGCTGCTGGGCACAATTACATCGATCGTGGTAGCAATCTGGGTCTCCTTTATGACATTTGTCCTTTGTATGACCTACATGCTGTGGGAAATTCTTAGGTAAAAACAAATAGAAGAGGAGAGAATGCTCCAACGCGTCAGAAAACAAGAATGAGCCGAACATTGATCTTTTCAAAGGATATTGAGCCCGTTTTAGGCAGGTTCGGATTCCACTCGAATTTTTGAAATATTGAATCGTTGAATAACCACTGAGGTATTTGATTCAGCAAAATGATCCATATCAATATCATGTTTAGCTACTCGAATTATTGCCCCGCCTGAGCTGTCCTTCATCCCTTTACCCTTCCGAGAGTGTCCTGGTGAAGGGACAGAAGGAGAGTTGCCGGGCTTTTGACTTAAGTGTGCCAAATCTTCAAATTTGAATAGATTAATAAATTCATGGCCTATATCTAATAGTTCCTCGACCAACAACTGCCCAGTCATCTCATGAGTCACCTCCAAGCCCACAGCAGCTCAAACTCATTCCATGATCACTAAGCTTGTCCCAATGTATATAGCATGACCTTTGATTTGCTATCCCTGGCCCATCCTGCGCATGCAGCCTCTTCCAGACAATGGCTGACTGCCTTCATCCTGAAAGAGCTCTGGATCAGTTACCAGGACCTCCAGCACTTCAAGCTACCTGTCCAAGAGATGGATAGCACTTTGGTCTCATTCATGAAAAGGTCATGGAATTATGTACACTTTCTGTTTA
>Ga0100378_1006962_pt1 | contig 10148 bp, 8 predicted proteins | sample CryGeymeta201502_FD_81535 | JGI IMG/M metagenome (GOLD analysis project Ga0100378, IMG submission 81535) | Groundwater microbial communities from Crystal Geyser aquifers in Utah, USA - Crystal Geyser metaG 2015-02 | ecosystem: Environmental > Aquatic > Deep subsurface > Groundwater | place: USA...
AAGCCATCAGAATGTTTGTCTCTAAATTGCGACCTGATGATTCATTTGGCCTAGTCGTATTCGATGATAAGGCAGATGTCGTTATTACTCAAACTAAAGTTGCGAATCTGGATCTTTCAAAAACTTTCAGCATTTTGGATACAATCAACACAAGAGGAGGAACCACCATTCGAGAAGGGTTTGTTACTTCTCAAAAAAATCTTTACGATTATGTCACAGACAATAAGTGCACAAACTCCTAGAATCGAATCATTATGCTGACCGATGTTTGTGATAACAGTCTTGCTGATGAGAAGGACTTCATTGAAAAAGCTTCATCAGAGACTGGAACCACACTGACGATTGTTGGCATTTCAGATGAGTTCAAATCAGATGTATGCGAATCGTTGAAGAATGTTAAGGGTTTCAACTATTTCTGTGCTGTCTAGAAAGATGATATCAAAAAGTATGTATTTGAGAACTTCAACTTTGCCTACTTCCCATCAGCCTTCAATTTGGATATTTCAATTGAGGCAGAAGATCTGAAAGCTTTTAGTGTTTATGGATCAACAGACTCCAAAGATGTTGATGCCTACAACCATAATTTTGCAACATAAAAGGCAAAGAAAGTCATTACAAGAATGAAGTCAAGCTTCCCTTCAGAGATATAAATCATCAACAATCGAGTTCACAACTATGGAGGTTTGATACTGATCAAACTACAAAGAAAATCAAAAAATCCTTTCTTCAACGGTAGCATTTACTTAGAGTATGATGATTGTGCTGGAATACATCACAAGCAATAATACATACTCAAATACGAATTTCATCCTGAAGAACAATTTTTCAGTGATGAGCCATTGAGAACTGCACTCGAAGCATACACTTTTGTTTCATAGATCAGGTTACTCCTTGAGAAAAATCAAAACTGCCAGAACAAAAGATAAATGTATGACGAATTTTGGCCGATGATTCAATAAGTAGAGAAGCTTGTCCCGTAATCTAAATTGAAAGATTTGTAAAACGTCAAGAAGATCCTGAAAAGTTACGAAAGCTAAGAAGAAATGGCAAAATGGAAAAGTGAAGGTGATTATATGATGTACGGTTGATTATCAGTTCATTCGAATGAATATCACTTTCTATTGAGCTATTCAACCTTCGAGTTGAGGCGAGAGTTCATTTGCTTCCAAAATTATTCACTTTCATCAAAATCTTTGAACAGAGGTATATTCAATCGTTCTTTCAATTCTTTATGTTCAATCTGCTGATCCAATATTTCTAAAGATTTGGACAGACCTGATTCGCTGAAGATTGATTCGTGCTTGGTCTTGATAGATGCAATAATACCTTGGCAGCTGTTCTGAACTCTTCCTGTGTCTCACAGCAAATCTTTTTGATGCTTTTGATATCTTAGCGTTAGAAGTCATGCGCAGAAAAGAACCTAAAGACTTTCTCAGGATTGAAAAGATCTTCCATATTTCCCAAGAGAATCTTCTGAAGCCTTTAGCATTGTTTGATGGAACCTTGTCGAACCTGGGAGGAAGGTCTCATTTTGAAGTGTTATTATAAGTTTACTTCAAAGTGTGCCAAAAGAGTGAACAGATGGAAAATCAATGGATTGGAAAAAATGAAAAGTCACTGTTTAGTGCTGACTCTCCCTTCTTGCCAGACCATGGCCTGCAAATGATGCTATCGTTCAAGTTTATTGGAGCGTTTCTCTTAGGTGTTCGATTTTTACTCAACTGAAATTTAACTCTGGGACTGATTCTTCTCACTTTCATCTTTTCTTATTTGGTCTTTGGTGAGATCCCAAATACATTGGGAACAAACTGATTGAATTCTCTTTTCACAGGACTTTCTGAGAACATTCTATCGTTTTAAATTGTCTTTGTAATCTGATCAAAATATTTTTGATTATTGACGACTTTTCTTTTACCTTGACTGCTTCTGATATACATAGATCGGGATCGAGGTTTGGTACCTTCCTCTAGAGTATGTATTTTCAACTTATGAGCTTCCATAATTTAAGGAATTGAGGCTTCATGATGTATTGAATCTCTAATTTGATCGCCTGTTGATTTTGATCTGCTATATTTCAGATTATGCTCTTGAGCTTTTCTTTGGTATTTTCTGGTCATGAGTTCTCTCCAATTCATCACTCTTTCTTTCTGATATAGCTTGTTTTGTTTTTGTTATTATTTGTACAATTGATAGGAACTGAGTTGTTTCGGTTTCTATAATTTTTTTGACACATGTTCTGTTGCAATTGTGCGTACTGGTATAGAACTTAAACAGTTATTGTTGAAATGGCTTTTTTGTTAACGATCTTCAGGACTTGCTGTCTTTTTTGTGAATCTCGGACTGATCGCAGCTCGATTAGGCAATCGACGTGTTATTCTTAGATTAGATGTAATACAGGGATTGATTTCAAGTGTAAGAATCTCATCCTCTAAAACGTTCCTGCCCGATGTCTTGACTTGTGTTAGCATAATTTGGTCAGTCAGCAGCTATATATATTTATTAATGAAAAGTATCAGAAGAGCAAACTATTCTGCACCACATATCAGCAGAAAGCTCGAAAGAGGTCGTTTTTCTCTTTAATTTTCCCAAGCTCAATAAAGAGCCCGTTCTTAGTCATTCTAATAAGCCTATCAAAAGCTACCACAGATGCACATGAAAAAAGCCATGAGCAAAATGGGTATCGCCAATCAATAATAAATTCTTAAAGGTAAGCCAAGCAAAGAAGAGAGAAGGATTCATCGAATGAACAAATATATGGAGCTGAAGAAGATGTACCACAGGAGAAAGTTCTTTGATGAGAGGCCTTTTGAAGGAGACTTTGATGAGGTTGTTCTAGATGTTTATAAGCCTGGATAAAAGAAATGCAACTCTGAGGTGTGGAAAATATATAAGGAAAACTATAAATCGTTGGCTTACAAGACTCAGAAAGTTCTTAACCAGAAAGGCATTTTTTGCCCCAGATGATTTTTTACAGGTAAAAGCAGTACTGTATAATTATTAGAATTAGAATATCAGCTACAGCATCCATCTCTGCCTCTCTTTTTGTTGGATGGTACTTCTAATTTCCGAGGCCTTGTCTCAATCTCTTGAATTTTATCTGCTACTTCAAGTGCTAACTACGTGAAAAGCTCTCTGACACCTTTGTTATTTTTAGCACTAACAGTTTTAAAGACTGCCCCCAGTGACATTGCATAATCTCGGGCTTTTTAGAATTTAGCAGGGTCGGTGTATTATGAGGCTACATCTCCTAAAAGATCTATTTTATTGCCAACAATGGCAAGAACTACTCCTTTCGGCGCTGTACTTCTGACTTCCTCTGCCCAAGCCTGCATGCTTTCGAATGAAGATTTGTTAGTAACATCATAAACCAAAATTGCAATTTTTGCGTCTTGATAGTATATTTTGGCGATAGAGCGGTACTTTTCCTGACCAGCTGTGTCCCATATTTGCATTCTGATACTTTTATTGTTGCCATACTCGAATATTTTTTCAGAAAAGGCGGCACCCATGGTAGCTGTAACTCTTCCACTAAACTCATCCTTAACAAATCTATTGCTAATACTCGTTTTGCCTACTCCTGAAGGTCCCACCACGACTATCTTGACTGCTGGTGGCTCAGGGTATTTGCTGTAATTGCTTCCAATCAATTTGCTCATTATTTATACGCCTGCAAGCTCAGAATAAATAGATAAATAACAAGGTATTATAATATTACCCGATAGCACAGATGGAGAATGAAAGGCCCAAAGGATATTTGCTTGTCCATAATGTCAGCAAACGCAACAATGTGGGAAACATCGTTCGTAGTGCATGTGCCTTCGGAATTGAGAAGGTAGTCTATGTCAGCAGTCGACCATAAGCAAAAAAGACCAAAATCCTTAAAGAGTTCAACATGTTCGGCAATCAAGGCACCTATAAAAATATGTAGTACCAACCATATGCTTCTTTAGAGTAGATAAAAGCTGATCTCAACAAGCAAGGAGTCAGTATTTGTGGTGTTGAAATTGGATAAGATAGTCTGCCCATCCAAAAACATCCCTTCAGAGGAAGCACTGCCTTCTTCTTGGGAAATTAAGGGACAGGTATATTGCCTGTTCACAAAAAATACTGTGACTATTTTGTCTATATTCCTCAGTACACTGAAAAGACTGCTAGCTTGAATGTCTCGGTGGCTGCTGGCATCATCTTTCATCACTTTGCCATGTGGGCTGGATATCAGGAGGCTAAGATGTATGGAGAAAAGTATCAACTGCAACTGTAAGAGGAAAAGCCATAAGAAAAACCTGATGCCGAAGATAAAGCGGAATAAACCAAAGAGAAATAAAAAAACAACCTCTAAGCCGAATCAAAAGAAGAGCCAGAAAAAGCATAAAACATTGGCAAATCCGAAGAGTTGTCTTGATAGTTTGATATTATAAACAAATTAATAGTGACAAATGAAGCGCTGGCTACGATATGGTCTAGTAGGTAACTTTCTGGTCTACGGACTTGGCTTTGGATGTGTCGCCTACATGGGTATTTCAATCATAAACAGCAGGATGGATCGTTTACGATATTAGCAATAATCAAAAGACAAAGATGGACGAGGAGCTTGCAAAATAACTATTTACCTTCAGTGACGCCGAACTTAAAGAAAGTGCCAGATTATCCAAACTTCAATTTATGTAGCGCAAATAAGCCAAACTAAGAAAGCAGAAAGAGCACTCCCTCGAAAGGATGTAAAGGAACAAACATGCAGAATACATATGATATGTTGTAATATACTCCTACTCACAGACTTGATATCCTTATTGTAAATTTAGTAAGGGAAAACTGAACTTCCAGTTATAGACCTATCAAATTATCAAATTGTGATAAAGCTAACCATGAACGGAATGTCAGAGTCAAGGCCCAATCCAGAAGGTAAGCGTGTACTTCAGCAACCAGGGGGGAGGAGTTAGTTCACTCTCATGTGGCGATCACCAGAGCCAACGGTGAATCGTCAGCCAAGTGTAAGTGTTTTGTGAGTTAGATTCGTCGGTTCGCCAGCCCCGAAAGCAAGCCAAGAGAGGTCCTAAGAACCATTGAATCTGCTGGCTCTCCAAGAAAATACTGTATAAAGGTGGCTAACCCTCCAGGAGGACGAACTACTCTCAAATTAGTCTGATAGCTCATTATTTTTCTACACAATTTAATTTTACCCCTATTAGCACTTTTTCTCTGTTAAATGATGAACAAATCAATTAGTGGGTCAACGTCTACTTGAACTTCAACATTTTACTCACTAGTAAATTTATTGATATTGAGGTTATTTCATAACTAATCAATTATTTTACAAGAAAAATGTAAAATGATATACTTTATGTACAAATCAGTACAAATTCAACTTTGTAGTCACTATGACTCTCACAGTCTGGTCAAGACCAGTGAGCACTCCTAATCCGAGTTTGTCTCGATTCCAATCAAGACTGCTGATACACTGCTGGCATAGATCACGTTGATTAAGAATTTCAACCTTACCCATCACACCAATTTATTGGCCTTATGAGTTTTTCAAAGATCTCTGAGAAGGATAATGATATTTGTATAGATTGAGTGCTCCATTGCCTCCCAAAGTAACAAATAGATCTCTGTTCTGAGGCAAATGCTTGACACCCCACAAAGTAGCTTTTTGAGCTGAAGTTGTCAATGATGCGTAACCTTCATTCGCATTGAAGGTTCTCATATCGAAGAGAGTAAATTTTCCTTCAAGTGTTGCTGCTCCGAATTTGTTCATCATGATATCTTTTCTGTCGAATTCAATGCCACAAACACCGTTCTTAAGGTTGGTGTCCCAAATGAACATTTGATTCTTGAGATCGAAAAACTTAACATCTCCGTTATCATAGCCTGCTGCCACCACTCTTTGGTCATTATTGTGAGCATTACCGAAACTGAATAAAATATCGGGTACCTGACTGACCAGCAATCGGGAAGTACATCTGCACTTTCAGCAGGATCTAATGAAATGACAGGAGTTTTCTGGCGAGGATCCCACAATCTCACAGAACCGTCTCTTCCTCCAGTTACTATTTCACAGGGACCATACCCACATCCTTCACTTCCTGCTCCATCAACGCAATTTACTATCTTTCCATGAGCTGGAGCCTCCCAGAACACTTTTTATTTTTCTAGATCCAGAATATTGAGATTTCCTCCAAGATCACCAAAGGCAAAGCATATATTAGATGATGGGCTAGCTGCAAATGTTCCTGATTTGATGCCTTTTTTATGATCGATAGTCGAAATAACTTTTAGTTCACCTTTTGTGAGCTGAGTAATTTCAAGGACTCCTGTCGCTCGAGGTCGTTCTCCTGACACCACAAACTTGGTTGTTTATGGGATCCATTTCACATCGTAAGGTGTATAGTTGACTGATTTCATGAGGTGCTCGATGATTTGAGGAGCGTTGACTGTTTCCATCTTGTGTCAAATTATTTTTGAATCGATTAAATTATACAAATAATGACTAAAAGAATGAAACTGGCCTCAATTTATCAATTATTCATCAGTTATTCCCACAATCTGATCACATGATGCTTTGAGCAACAGGGAAGAGTTTAGGACTTATTTTTTAGTTAGGCGGAGGTCTTTCATTTTTGGAATTTATAATAATCGAAAATAAGAATGAATCACCACCTGGAGATACTAAAACCGCATTATTGTAATCGTAATGACTTACCCTCTAAAATTCCCAAATAAAAACATTAAATCATTCTCCATAGTACGAGTAACTCAAGAATAGTCCAGCCTATCATCAATAATAAGCAAGAGATCCTCAGAAAAGATAAGCAGGAAAGAATAAAATAATTCAAAAAGTTGCTATTCAGACTAGTATAAGTAGCAAACGATAATTGGTAAAAAGAGCTGAGAGATAAACAGTTATGGATAAGCAAAATGAAGAAGGATCATCAAGTGAAAATGGAATAGTCACTAAAAAAACTGATCGAGCTGAGGAAAAAGATTCATTAAGAGTTTAAACATTATTGTAAAAACAAAAAAGAAGGAATATGCCGTGACTGCATCAAAAGAGATAAACAGTTCCGGAAAGAAGCCGCATAATTGTTGCTTTCAGAGTAAGAAAATAGTGAAGAAATATAAACAAAAGAATATGAATAAAATGAGGCATATATTGCGATAGGAAATACAAAAAGACAGACGAAAGCACAAAGGATGTCTACAGGATCAAGAGTATCAAGATATTCCAAAGATTTATAACAACAAAGAACCATTAATTATGAATCAATTCCAGAAAATTAAATTGAGGGCGGGTCAAAATAAAATGCAGTCTATCGTTATTTGGGCTTCAGTCAAAGAGAAGATATTTCGAGTGTTTTTAAGACAAGAAATAAATAGAGACTCTAGGCAAGTAGGTCCTTCAACAAAAATAAATCCTTTGCCCGAATAGATCACAGCTAAAATAGTTAGATTCAAAGATTAACAGTCAGAAAGACCACAGGTTACAGCTACATCAACAAGGGGCATCTTACATAGATCGAACATGAAAAAGGATACAAAACAGCTACATTCGAGGAAAACGACTTTAAGCGAAGAACCAGAAAAGAAAGTCGAAAATGTATTGAATTTCTTATTAAGCGTTGTTAAAATTAGGGGCTGTCGCTGCTTAGCGGAATGCACGGAATTCAGGGGTAATAAAATCTCGCTTCCAACAAAATAATGGCTTCCAAAGAATAAATTTCCATGATGCTGATGACAGCGATAAGTAAGATGAGGTAGACAAGAAAAAGTCAAGGTTCGAAAGGCAAAGAGGATAGAAAAAGAAGGACAGCGACAATGTGAATGAGTATAAGTAGGGTTTCAAAGACAGGAATCATAAGTTAAAATCAAGTAAATTTTTAAAGAAGATTTAAGACGATGATCAGCTTGTAGCACTGTAAGATACAGATAGCGCAAGACCTGAATCTGTTGAATCTTTATTGGAAATAGATTCTGCTATTACTACAAGACGCAGGAAAAAGCTTGCAACTGTATCGGATCTTGATACTCAGAAACAATAAAGAACTCCAAAATTATCCCGATACAAGCGCTAAAAGTTGTTTTACAATATGCTAAAAAAAGAGCTGTCTAAAAATATATTTCCCTATTAATTTGAGGAAGTTCAACAAAACGTGCCAGATCATCATCCGAAAGTAACACTAAATGGCAATATGATAATATAGGAAGAAGAAAAAGAGGAAGAGTTTAATTACAAAGTGAAAGAAAGAAAGCAGAGTCTGATCACTAAGTTGAAAATATTCAATCAAACTACTAACTTTTAGGAAATAAAAGGGAAGATAGACCATTATCTCTAAAGAAAAGATTAGTTCTTATTGGAATTTGCCAGCAAGTAAATCCTTGTTTCATAAACTCTTATTCCTCAAAATTAGTAACAAAAAAATAAAATTCTGGAGCTTTTCCTTGGAGATGTGCTCAAAATCACTGATCTTAAAAAACTCCTCAAAAAGAAATTTTCACAAGAAAAATCATGGGGCTAGAAAATGCGATAAATGCATCAGTTTTATACCTACGTTTAATACAGTTTATAAAAATTTAGAGCCAACCAAGCAAAAAACATTTAAGACAACTGGAGAGAAATATCCTTTGAGGGACAATAAGCTGAGATAGATGTTGATGAACTTGTGATTTAATAAAATATGGGGCATTATGAAGGCCTAGATAATGTAGGAATAAATGAATACGAACACCACAGGTAAATATAATGTTCGATGAAATACTACGGCCTTGATGTTAAGAGATAGCATAACACACCATAATTCTTCTACAACGAACCCGCTTCAGGCAGCAAATTCAAGGTATAATAAATCGGTCAGAAATCCTTGAAATCTATCCAATAGATAGCATAATAAAACGACTCAATAATGGATAAGAACTAAGCCCTCGAATTTACGCTCAACGCCTGATAATTTAGCTGTATGATAACTGATCCAATATCATAGATTCATTTGTTTCATATGATCGGTCATCTTCCTTGAGCATACATTGTACACATTCTACTAACGATATTTGGCTAAGTAGATTCCTTCGTAGATGCATTTTTAGAATTTTCGTTGGTAAAATTGCATCTCGAACATGTAGAGATCCATTTACTACTTCTCGCCTTTGACGCATTCGTAATACTAAGGAAATGTGGAATGTTCAAGACACTCGACTTATTATTTTTGCTTGACCTTTAAGAACTTTCTTCTAATTTTGGTATTCATCAGATTCAGCCAGAACACTTCCGAAGCTGACTTACCCTGTAGATCCTCAAACATATATTATTAATTTTAGACTTATTTAAAATTAATTAGAACCGTTCTGTTAGTGGTAGGAATCTTCCCTTCGGATTATATTTATTGAGGCTATTTAATATTTTGTGCTATTGCACTGAATCTATGGAACTTTGATATTAAATTTGTATGGAAAACGATATATTAGAAACATTAACTCCTTGGCAGGACTAAACCTCAAGATAGGCCTCTTTCTATCGTACTCTCAGCAAACCTAGATACACATTCAACCCTAAAGCATCAAGACATATCTCATCTAAAAAATAAATTGTACACACCACTCTACACGACATTCGGATATCATAGTCTGACTCAACAACTAAAACAAAAAAACATGTGAGGAACAAACTTTCCAACGACATTGAATACCTTGTCAAGAAGAAGATAGAAAGGAAAAATGCTCGCAAGAAAAGGTAAAGTTTTCAAATACCTGTGAATGACATGCTTAATGTTAGCGACAAGAGCATGGAGCAGAAAATAAAATATCTCTCTCCATTTAAGAATTTACTTAAGGAGCTCAAGAAAACAGGTATAAAAGATTATTAAAATGAGCTAGGAGCACTGAAAAGTCTCAACCATCGACGATTTATTGGACTTGGATCTATCAACATTCAGCGAACTTTCTAGACCTCTGCTCAAATTTTTTCAACCCAGCTGGTAAAGAAGAAAAAAAGCTATTTCTATTTTAATAGAAATGTGGCATGATATTTATTTTATACCTTTTGGAGAATATTTGCTCGTATTTATCATAATTCTATGGGAATGCCTGATGTCCTTTGAAATATGATATTAAATGTTTGTAGATTATCCTCATAGCCGAAAATCATATGGCCTCGGGGT
>Ga0100378_1006975_pt1 | contig 10142 bp, 6 predicted proteins | sample CryGeymeta201502_FD_81535 | JGI IMG/M metagenome (GOLD analysis project Ga0100378, IMG submission 81535) | Groundwater microbial communities from Crystal Geyser aquifers in Utah, USA - Crystal Geyser metaG 2015-02 | ecosystem: Environmental > Aquatic > Deep subsurface > Groundwater | place: USA...
CAACAACAACAAAAACAAGAAGAAGAAAACGACGAACGTGCGTGGAGTGAAGCAGCAATAACTCAGTCAAATCGTAATCTGTGGCAACACATCCTTCCACCGCTGAAACAATTGTACGATCAACAACTTGAATATTTTCGAGAACACTACGGCAAAGCCTACGAAGACGCTCTCGAGACGTCGACAATAAACATTGCCAGTAAGAAGAAGCAGCAAATGAGCCCCCAGCATTATCAGGACGCTTGGAAGGAAGCTGCTGCAGATATCACAACTGACTTTCGAAAGGCGGCTCAAGCAGCTGTGCCCAGTCTTTGTCGGGAAGGACGGCCCTTGCGAGATGCCGATTTCGATTATGTTCCCAGCCTGGAAGGGCTCTTGTCGGACATGATGCTGGCAACCGAACAACAGGAAGAATTGTTAGGGTTAGACGACGAGGAAGAGGACGATGAAGGCTACGATGATTCTACTGGCATGGAAGGTGGCAGACGAAAGGGACCGGCGAAGTGGTACGAAAAAGTTGCGGCCAAAGCGTTTGTATTTGCCGTCAATTATTTCCAGGGCTGGTTGGCCTACCAAGGAATTAAGCGTGCAGCTGCCCGACGAGATGCCCACTTGCCAAAGTTTCCTCTCTTCTAATAACTCTGAGTCACTAACGTATTTTGCAAAGCTACTACTCTACATCGTTATCAATGAGTAAACCTCATCCCTTCAAAACCCGTATATTTAAACTTAACTCGTAGCCGTAGAGTAGTCTACTCTAGTAGTAGTACTGTACTACTACTAGTCTAGTAGTTAGTACACGACAAAGTAAAAATAATAATGATCGATGACGCGTGCCAAAAAAAATCGATCTTCAAAGAAATCACAAATAAAGCAATCATAACACATAATTATTGAATGAAACAATGAAGATCTCTACCCTTTGTCTTTCCCTGAGCTTATCGGTTTTTCTGGACACCACTGCGGCGTTTCAGCAACATGCTACCAAGACCCAAAGGCATGCACATGCCACAAGAACCCTGACAGTGCTGGAAGGTTCTTCGTCGAATGATGCAGTCAGCTCGTCAGGATTTTTTGGTTTTCTAAAATCCAAGCCAGTCTCGGAGGAAACGGACATTGAGGTTATTGAACGAATGTATGAAGAATCCAATGACAGTCCTCCTGCAACTTTATCACGAGAAAATGATGACATGGATGCTGCCAAATTTGGAATTTGGGCAAGGATTGAATCCATCAAATGTGTCGTCGTGGGAGCACTGGCTGGTGGTATTGCTCTGGCACCTGCATCTTTGATTCGAGATATTTTTATCAATGGTGGAACGATCTCGCAATGGGAACTCGATACTGATATGGGTGCCCTAAATGCAGCCCTCTTTGCAATCGTATATCGGTATTGCATACGAGAAGACACCAATCAGCAGCTCAAGGATGGCGTCGTTGGAGCTTTCTTCGTAACGCGAACACTGTCGCGTCTGCAAGCTCCATCTTACTGCACTCCTGTACCATTATCGTGCGGTGCTCCACTTGATTATTTTGATTGGAATTTGCTGGGACAAATAGCTATCAGTGGCGCTGAGAGCTGGATCGTGTTTTTTGCCGCTGCGTCTGCTATGGAATACTGTTTTGAAAAGGGATACATTAGCAAGTTTCCAGGATAAGGAGTGAGTAGGAAACACTCTGATTGGCTTTAACGTACTGAGCTTAACTGAGTAACGTTGAACGATTTTGAATGCCAATTACCTGCTGCCAGACAGGTTGCCTAACACATACAGTACTGCGTAGTCCAGTTTTTTAAGCAAAGAATCTTAGTGAGGCTACTACGCTATTCGGTTTTCGACTTGTTAGTCAAGTCACTACAGTAGATTATTGCAAGAAATAAAAGATAATGCAAGCAGAGAATTGCATTTGGAGGATTACAATCTACTTTTTAAGAGTAATGAATTCGGTGCAGGGTATAATGCCTATACCCAACGAGCACAACCGGGAAAGGTACGTATCGATTCGAGCCCAATACTTAGTAATCACCGCCACCACCGCCGTCGCCTCCTCCGAACATATCTCCTCCACCGATAGGAGCTTCTTCTTCTTCCTGTTCTTCAACCTTTTCTTCTTCAGCTGTAGAGTAATTATCGAGACAACAAAAAAGAAAGCATTAGAAGTCCGTATAGGGAAATCAAGATCAATCGCAAACACTCCAACAGAAAGACCTCAGGAACAGGGCATGAACACTGCGACCATTGCCCGAAAATTCGTCTGAGTAAAGTGGTACTACAAAACACCCAAAATAGAATGGACGATCTCAACCCAACAGTTGAAAACCTACCAGCAGCACCTCCTCCGCCGCCGCCGCCACCACCGCCGCCTCCTCCGCCGCCACCACCAAAACTGGCGAGAAGTTCTTTTCCTTGCTCCATCAATTCTCCCAAATCTTTCCCGTCCAGTTCAGCCAACAAAGCATCAACCTTGGAAGCATCGACTTCCACACCAACAGACGACAGGGCCGATGTTATGGCAGCCTTATCAGGGGCATCGTTCCCTCCCAACTTCAAAAGCAAGTATCCGGCGAGTTCCTTCATTTTCGACTAGTAGTTTATTATTGTATATATAGAGATTAGAGTCTTGTTGGCAGTTTAAGCTGTATAGCGGCTAACAAGTGATCTCGGCATGGGGATGCTTGAGTTTAAAAGGTGGTTGTTTTTAACAAACTTGCGGCTGAGCCTGAGGATTTAGTAAAGGGGTAGGTTGGGTAAAGTTTAGAGTTATGGTTCATTTCAGAACCTCTCAGACATGGTAAATATTTAATGACTCTACCAAGTAGGATAGGGTATTCGAAATCGAATTAGGCGAAAGCAAGGCCGTAGTAGTAATAGACCATTGCAATACACCACTTTTACCACGGGTTAAAAGTCGTACAGCAAACAACTGTGCATCCTCAAGAATGCTGACTATTACAACAGCTCATCACGTCAGGAGCTCTTGTCAAGGGTTTCCCCCGTAAGGGTTTTCTCCCCAAAACACGACGACGCCAGCCTCGATTCAGAACATACGAAAGTGTGTTTCATTGATATCAAAATGACTAGCCTCTATTGAGCGCTAGCCAGTGGATGGACTCCCAAACAGTCATCGTCGACCAAGGTAACAAGATTACTCGCTCCTCTTGGTCTCCACTAAGGAGACGGTCGTTCTCAAGCATCTGGATCCAAGAACTCGTCCGCATGCTTGGTCACCTTCGCGTAGGGCTATGTTGGATAGGTACATTAGTGCTCAGCCATCAAGATCTGCGCCTCTGAGATTACAACTCAGATTGCTTTATTCTAATCTCATAACGTATATTTCTTGAACACTTCTAAAACCCCCCTCTGTTTTTTAGCGTAGTGGTGCGTCGCGTCCGAAGACCAGCAATTGCACAGGCAAAGCTTGCAAGGTTGTATGTACAGTATGTTGATCATTGCTCGACGTACTGAGTTGAGGATACCGGTAACAATTTTGTTGTAAGCTTTGTCCTTAACTTTGGTGTGTAGCTGGTAAGTTCATACCAGATTGTGAAGTGTCTGATGCACTGATGACAGCATTCAATGATGGCATTAGCCTGAGAGTTACGCGCTGTAATAAGTTTACGGAGAAGTCTGTATTCGTTGCGTACCATCAATAAAGATTCACCCATGAATTGGTGCCTCTGTCAGCGATGACATCAGTACTATGGTCCTGTTGCCCGAAAGAAACGATTCTGCTTTTCCGACTAGCTAACAGTAGTACTAGACATGAGACTACTAGAAGTAATTAAGTAAGGCAAGACCCCTGCGACAAATAATATTACCAGGAGTGGTATGATGTAGGATGGTGATCCTGTTGATTTTTGATACTGCACTGGTGCATTGTGCTTTCATTAGCAATAATGCTGTAAACACTAAAACCTCTTCACTGTAGGTCTACTACTAGAGCAGTCTACTACGTAGTAGCACGGTAGTAGGAGTTGTTTCAGTCTACGAGTACTTTTGATACTTCGTTCGACCGAGCATCAGGAATGATGCCTGATGACCAACGGACAAGTGTGCACACTATTGCACAAAGCAGAACAAGCTGGGCAAGATGACGATAGGAGTGTTAAGTGCAAAATCATTCTTGGGCTCACCGGAGGAAGAATCCTTCTGGTAGGGTTCCGGAAGAAGTTCGAAATGAAAGGAATCCTATCCAATTTTCTGGACGGCGCTTGCCTCCTTTTCCTCGTCCCACAAAACATAGCTTCCCTCTATCCGACATTTGTTGCCAGTGACAATGACTTTTTGCACTCGATTGGACCGACCTAAGGGGAGAAAAACACCAGGTCCGACTGGTATCCACAGCACAGACGGCAGAAATTTTCCCAGAGCATTTGGAATCTTGGATGCCGCGGCATTGACATTGAATCTGCACTCTGGGGATTCAAAGCCGATTCCGTGCCTTCTTTCCAACTCCTTCGTGGAATTGTCGTTCATCCAGGTAGGATTCTTGGCGAGAATCGTTGTGCGCAAGACAAAGTCCAAACGACCGCCATCTCGTGGTAAGACAGCGAAACCTGGAAGCACCCATCTTCCATCATCTGTAAACATTGGAGGCTCTCGTATTTCAAAGGAAGTAGCTGAGAGTAGTTGCGTCAACTGAAAATCATTCTGCGCTTCCACGCTACTATCGACTGGTACATTGAACTTTACTATTCCTTCTGTATCTTTAAGTGTTGAACCATTGCTGAAGTCTTGTGAATATTGCGAGGCAGTTTGAGAGCCTTGCAACCGGCGAGTGTTGAATACATCCCCAACAGCTGCTGCCGCTTTTAGCACCGAGTTTTTCATCAAAGAATCTAGCACCGATTGACTAAATTTTCGTAACAGTAAAGAATGTTGCAGATTATCGTTTGTGATACTCAGCTTGTAGTTGAATATGCAAGGCTCTGGAATAAGATACTTTTTAAACTTGCCAAATACCGGCTGCAATGATGGCCTGATATGTTTGCGATAAAGAGTTGGGACTTGGGTTTTGTTTCTCAAATAATCGGTCAAATAATCCCCATATATCTTCCAAATTGAAAAATACAAAACAAACTTCAAAAAAAGACGAGGTTGCATCAACAGCGCTGGCAGTGCAGCACCAAGTAAAGTGGGAGACCATCTTAAATTTAGCTGAGATGCTTGTAAATTCGCTTTCTGTATTTGCAAAAGTTTCGAGTTAGAGTCTTGTACCTCGATGGATATAACATTAAACTTTCCTTGTAGAACGGCCCTGTTTGAATCAGCCTCTACTTCAATGGAAAGTGCAGCGATGGAGGAAGGAAAGCATAAGCCAGCACGCGTCAGGACATACAAAGTTGCTCCGACCAAAGAACAAAGCCGAGGCTGCCCTTTATGGTTCAATCGCATTTTTGATGGGATTGTGTAGGAGTGAGTTGGCTTCACCAACAGGACCAAAGTGCTCAAAAGGCGTAAATGTCGAAGCATCATGAAGCCGTCTTTCGAAGTGCAGTAATGCCGATACAGGTGAATTCTTTTTGTTCAGTTTTTTTTTTCTTTCAGCATCGTGCTTTTTTCTCGGTGCCGAGAGGCCAAGTGAAGAAAGATTGTTTTGGTCACCCGGGCAGTAAAACATCTGGAGGGTGTGGTACTACTACTAACTACTCCGGAGTACTAAGCTAGCTACTACTACTACTACTAGTAGTAGTAGTACCAGTATTCGGATGAACAAACGACTACTAACTACTCTGCTAGTAGTAGACTATTAGTAGAGTACTAGTAGTAGACTACTCTAGTAGTAGCTACTGTAGTCTACTAGACTAGTCTACTCCACTCTCTACATCGGAGTAGACTACCAGGTAGTCTTCTGTACAAGCCAACAACAGTGCGAGAGTACAGAATTTCTTAACTCGAAGAGGAGTATTTGTTATGTGATGCAGCAACACTACTACTTGACTAAAGCACCATCAGCGCATTAGCTGTCCTTTCAGCATCACAATTCAAAACTTTTACCGTGTTTTCTTTTAAAATCGATTGAAAATCTATTTACTCCGATAGCTGCAGATAATGATAGTGATTCGGAAACTTAGTCTTCTTCATCAGTATAGGACCTTTCGCTGATGCCTTCGTCAAGAACCCAGTCGCTCTGAAGAGCCAGTGTTGCTGTGATTCTCAGGGCAGGATTGACTGTGAGCATTCTAGTAATCAAGTGTTTTGCGTCGTCTGAAACATCCTTCCAGTACCGCTTGTGAAATTTGTATTCTCCGTATCGAATCTGTTTAATCATTTTTTTTGAATCGCCACGAAAAGGTCGGTAGCCTCCCAGTAACAGGTAGAGCACAACTCCCATACTCCACATGTCACATTGCACATCGTATGCTGGTCGATGCTCCAAAATTTCAGGAGCGACATACCCTTCGGTGCCGCACTGTGTTTTCAAGGAATAAGGATGCGCGACTCTCTTCGCAAAACCAAAATCACTGATCTTCACTTCAACATCACTGCTTGCTCGCGTCTGCAGAAACGAGCAATAAACGTGGTAAATTTGAGTCCTCGACAAACATACAAAGACAACGGAACAGCCCCAACTGCAGTTTCCACTTACCAGCAAAATATTTTCAGGTTTCAAATTGCGGTTTGCAATGCGCTTGCTGTGAAGAAACTCGATACCAAGGAGCAGCTGCTTAGCTACCTCTCGTGCCTCCGGTTCTGTGTATGCATGCTTTTGGGTGATTCTTTCGATCAAATCTCCTCCACGCTGGCATTCAATAACAAGGAAGGTATAGTCCGGCTCTTCAAAAACATCGTGCAATTCGATGATCTGTGGACACCCTCTGCACATCTGTAGAGCTGTAATTTCTTCTTGCAAGGCCACAGATTCGCTCGGGCCTAGATCAGTACGAGCTACACGCTTGACAGCATAAATTTCGCGAGACTGTCTGTGCTTGCACTCGTTGACAACTGTGTACTGACCAGATCCAATCTCTTTGCCCCACTTGTACAGAGACTCGAATGGCTTCCCGCTGGTAGAATCTTCGATGACTTCAGCTTCCTCTCCGATCGCATCCATTGCCTGATTTGTCGTGAGCTTCTTGCGCGTTTCAATATCGATATTTATGATCGACGTTGTAAATTCTCGGCTCAGAGAGTTGAACTTGCCACCAGATGGTATTTCCGGGGCCTGAGAAGTCGCAGCAGGTACCTGTGCCTTGTCTTTCAGAGCTCGCTGTGCGCTTGACAGATCCTTGGTGTTAAGCTGTTCGTCCTCAAGCATCATGTACGTGCATTGAAGAGCATCGTCTGCGGTCAAACGAATCTCTGGGTCGATTTGTAGCAGGTTGCTGATCATGTCCTTTGCATCAGCAGAAATTTCATCCCAGTATTTCGGATGAAACTCGTACTCGCCACTGATGATTGCCTGAGCCAAGAGGTCAACTGGCCCCTCAAAAGGAGCATAGCCACCCAAAAGAATGTAGACTACAACACCCACGCTCCACATATCAGCCCGTGTGTCGTAACCAGTATCTTTAAGCTCAAGAACCTCCGGGGCAACGTATTGGGCTGTACCACAAAGTGTACGCAAGCAGTTTGGTCTCGGTACCTTCTTGGCGAATCCAAAATCAGCAATCTTTATACTGGTATCATCGCCCTGTTCGACCAACAAGACATTCTCAGGTTTGATATCTCTGTGTGCAATCTTCTTTTTGTGAATATAATCCATCGCTTGAAATATAATGCGACAGACTCTTCGGGCTTCCCTTTCGGTATAAACCTCCTTGTCTCCAATTCGAGTGAGAAGATCACCGCCTTTCATTTCTTCCATGACAAGGTAGACGTGGTCCGGTTCCTCGAAGACATCGTAAAGTCTCACAATGTGAGGACCTCCGCGCAAAAGTTTTAATGCCCAGATTTCGTCCTTCAGTGTAGCTTCGCCACCTTCTTCCAGCATTGTTAAATCGACATCCTTGACAGCGTAGGTGACACCTCGAGTCTTGTGGGTGGCTTGAAAAACACAAGCGTAGCCACCTTCACCAAGCATTTCGCCGACGTCATAAAAGTCATCAAAGGGAAGGCCGGTAACGCTGTCCTCTACAAACTTTTCGACGGGCTTCTCTTTACGATGGTCCATGTTAGCGACTCTTGATTTGTTCTTCGCCCCGGCAATGTAATTCTCAAACGATTCCCGAAGCATGGTGATCCTGTTATCAACCCCTTGCATCTGTAAGTTGTTACGAAATGTTGGTGAGTTGAAATAGTACGTCTAAAACAATACCTATGCCAATAGAATCTCCAGAGTCAAACCCTTTGCTTACCCTTCGACTGAGTTCGTCCTGCCTATCGCGTGCAAAGATGACACTCTCTTGTAGCTTTTCAATGTTCAACTCTTTCTTGTCCAGGGCGCTGTCTCTCATATTGATCCACTCGTGCCCTAATGCTGCATCTGCGGATATTCGCTTATTGGGGTTGACGGTGAGGAGCATACTGACGAGATCTTTTGCACCTTTGGTAACGTTTGACCAAAATTCAGGATAGAAATTGTATTGACCATTCCTCGTTCGCTCAAAGATCTGGCTTTCCGTAGTATCTTCATCGTCAAAGGGAAAGTAGCTACCAAGAAGCAAAAACAGGATACACCCGACACTCCAAAGATCACTCTGTGTGTCGTAGGCAGGATAGAGTTCCAGGACTTCTGGTGCCATGTATCCTGGCGTCCCGCAAAGCGTACGGAGAGCGTTGATTCCTGTACACTTTTTGGAAAAACCGAAGTCAGCTACCTTGATAATAAGTCGAGCATCTTCATCAGAAACAAGCAATATATTCTCTGGATTCAAGTCACGGTGCGCCACGCGCCGCTCGTGCATGTAGCTAAGTGCTTCAAGCATGCAACGGACACAATCTCTTGCGTCTTTCTCAGTAAAATCTGGCATGTCCATGATCCGATCGAAGAGTTCACCTCCTCTCATGAATTCCAAAAGAAGACTGACGGTATCTGCTTCTTCGTAGATGTCATATAGCTGCACAATACTAGGTCCTCCCCGAACGAGCTTGAGCTGGGCAATCTCTTCTTCCATAATGTTCTTCTTTCCGTGTAACATTTTGCGTCGTGGTATTTGTTTCACGGCATAGTCTTGTCCTGACGAACGATGAATACCCAAAAAGACTTTAGAAAAGTCACCGTCGCCCAGCTGCAAAACGGAAAAGAGGCGGATGGGATCGCGAGGTGAGTTGGCTGAGATCAATAGTCTACTTCAGAGTCTCGCGTGGACGACATCACAAGATGCATACCAACAAGAGCAACACAACAAAACCAAAAACGTACCTTTCCACTCAAATCGTAATAGTCTCTGAAGCGAACATTTTTGATCCTACGAACTGGTCGTTCCAGACATGGAGCGGCATCGTCATCAACGACAAAACCACCACTTCCATCTCGATCGGATATTTCATCAAACTCATCTTCCTCGCTAGAAGATGTATCATCTAATTCTTCACTGCTCGAGCTGAATCCATCTCCCAGGTCTTCACTGGAATCACTCGAGTAACTAGGATCCTCATCTTCTTCTAAAATCTGTTGTCGTTGTGGTGGTGGCTGTGGCTGTTGCTGTTGTTGGTGTCGATTGGAAGAACTGGCTTTGGAACGACTCTTGCTAGTATGTCCACTGTTCGAGCTCTATTGTTGGCAATATTGAAAATAAGTTGTCACGTTTACGGGGAAATCATTGTTGCGAGAAAGGATCATAGTAAGATGTGAGGCGAGAGGCGAGACAAAGGTGAGACAGTCCTTGTCATGTTCATGCAATCGTCGCTCTGCCCTGATGTATTAAACACAATCCATCTGTGCGTAGAAATCAACCAGCACCTTTGATAGAGCACAACTAACTGTTCTTTTTGCAAGTAAGTACACAGAGGGATATAGATTGCCGCGAAAGATATCTAACCTACCTTTTTGTCGCTTTTTTTTCTTTCTCGATCTCGATCTTTATCTCTATCTCGATCTCGATCCCGATCGCGATCACCTCCTCCTTTGGATGCCTTCTTCATGGTAGTGATAATTATTTATCTGAGATTGATTTCCTGCAAAATATTGCCAGGGCCAACGGTTTGTTGGAATCAGTAGGTCTCTAATGCTTGCTCAGTTAATCTCGTTTTCGTTTATAA
>Ga0100378_1006978_pt1 | contig 10140 bp, 9 predicted proteins | sample CryGeymeta201502_FD_81535 | JGI IMG/M metagenome (GOLD analysis project Ga0100378, IMG submission 81535) | Groundwater microbial communities from Crystal Geyser aquifers in Utah, USA - Crystal Geyser metaG 2015-02 | ecosystem: Environmental > Aquatic > Deep subsurface > Groundwater | place: USA...
GTTAAATAATATAATTAATTAATTATTATAATAATATTATTAAGGTATAGTAATTAAGTATTTATTATATTGTTTCAGGTAGTTATAAAATAATAATTAATTGCTCATATATTTTATTAATTGTAATGAGAATAATAATAAAATGAAACCTCCACTAAAATTAATCTGTAATACTAAATTAGAATAATAAACTGAAACTGCCATATTTTTATTATTACTAAATTTCAAATTTAAATATTGTCCAAGTGATTTTTTTAATAACATCGATTAAAAATGAATAATAGCAATGATTACGATTACACTGATTTGTATACGAGGGAAGCATTTAAACTGCATATAAAAGAAATATTTGATAACTATTCAGAACAATCTTTAATAAATGAAGAAATTAAAGACAATCTTAGTGATATACAAATAGATTTTCAAAAAAATGATTCAAATACTATGTACAATATACCAAGAATTAATTTTTTAAAATACTTAAGAGACTTACCTATATTCATTTCTGACAAACTTTTTAAAAGTCTTGACATCAACAAACGAGGATGCATCACATACGATGATTTTGCACATATGTTTATGACATTGAAATACTCAACCGAGGAAGAATTACTAGATTTCTTTTTTAAAATATTTGTTTTTGATATAAATGACAAAGAAATATTTGTTTCTGATATAAAACTTCTTATGTCTTATATTCCATTTTCTTCAAATAATACAGAAAATACCGAAAATGACTACTTTGAGTATCAACTTGAAAATACCTCAGAACTAGATAAACTTATTGAAGATACATTTCATAAGCAAATAAAAGTAAACTCCAGTGAATTTAAAACTTTACTGCAGGAAAACGGTGATTTATTCCTTCTCTTTATTAATTACCTTTATTTGTTTATCCCAGCTTTTAAAAAGTCATTAACATTTTATAAGATAGTTCTACAGGCTTCCAATCAATCAAATAATTTAAATCATTTAAATGATTTAAATGGTGTAAGTACCTTATGTTCACTAAATCGTAGTTTAAGCATAGGAAGTAAGATAGATTTACAACTAGAACTAAAACCAGATCGAGAAATATCTTCTAGATCGTTTAAGTTTACTTTTAATTCTTCATCTTTATTTGGAAGTAAAAAGAATAGTACTAAATCTTACGATAGCGAATCGATTAAAATTAAGGACTTTATAGAAGAAGAAAACTATAAGACTATTACTAACATTACTAACAGTATTTCAGATATTCCTTCAATAATTATTGAAAGCAACCAAGGTTCAATAATTGACAACAACTGCCAATATAAGTCTATTATTACATACGAAGACTACATTTTCACTACATCAAACAATACGGAAAACAAAAAAAGAAATACTTGTAACAACAACCTTAACAATAAAACTAAAACTAAAACTTTCAATGAAAACCTTCAAGAAAATATCAATGAAACTAATGAAAGCACTCTTCTCTTAAATTATATAAGATTTATTGATGGTAATCTTTATCTCTACAAGCAAAAAGATGAAAACATTGAAAATTATTACAAAACAATTATACTACATGGAAGTAATCTTATGAAATCTCCAAAGAAAAATATTCAAGGAGAAAGCTACTTCTCATTAACTTTATTTTTAAATAATAATCTCGAAGAGGTTCTTTATACAAAATCAGAGGATATTTATAATAGTTTAATAAAAGTCATAAGAGAATCTATACATTATACAAATTTCTTCGACAATTATATTATAAGATCGCAAATAGGAGCCGGTGCTTACGGAGATGTATTTTTATCTGAAGATAAGAAAACAAAAAGAATTGTCGCAACTAAGATAATAAGTAAGAATAAAGACAAACGAAATAATTGGATTCAGGTCAAAACAGAAATTGATGTTTTAAAAAAAGTTAATCACCCCAATATAGTCAAGTTAATTGAAACATATGAAAATTCAAAATTTCATTTTATTGTTATGGAATACTCAAAGTACGGAAGACTAACAAAGTTTTTTCAACAAAAATACTACAAAGTTAATGAAAACATAATCATAAGGATATCTTATCAAATCGCTCAAGCTTTAAAATACTTACATAGTCTTGGTGTTGTCCATCGAGATTTAAAACCTGATAACATTTTAATAGATTATTACAATAACAACTCAGAGAAAGATATTAAAATTAAGCTTATTGACTTTGGTTTTGCAAAGATATTAAGCAAAAACAACACAGTAACTGAACGTTTTGGTTCACTAGGCTTTTCAGCTCCTGAATTATTATTAAGAAAGCAATATGCATTCTCTGTAGATGTCTGGAGCTTTGGTATAAATATGTTTTATTTCTTTACTGGGAAATTTCCATTCAAAATCTATAAAGATAATACAGAAAAGACAATAAAATCTATTTGTAATAAGGACTTTTTGTTTGATATTGATATCTTATCAGAAAGAAGTGTTGAAGCAAAAGATCTTATTTTGAAGTGTTTAGTTAAAGAAGAAACTAAAAGAGTTACAATTAATGAAGTAATAAATCATCCTTGGTTTAGTAATGTAAGAAATGAGTAATGGAGAAAAGATGTAAATGTATGTAGATAGATATAGAAGATATGTAGTGGAGTTGATTATAAGTTTATTTAATAATTATAATATGGTTTTAAATTTAGAATATTTATTATAAAATTAAAGATTGGTTCATATTATATTAATTAAACTATAGTTTTACTATAACTCTACAATTTTTAATTATTTTAAGGAGATATATATACATTTTGGATGTTTCAATATTCAATATTTATTACAAAACAATAACTTCTAAAGTAATTTTCATATTTTGGTTATCAATAATAATAAAATAAATTTAATAAATATTTTAATATATTAATATTAATGAAATAATTATACTTTACATTTACATTAATTATATTATATCAATTATTAATTACTTTAATTCTTTACAATAAAATGGATAAGGATAATCCTAAAACAACTCAAGAGATGAGAGAAATGCAATTAATAGAAAGTGATTACTTCAGCCCGGGACCACAAAGAGAGTTTTTAAAGCCCCCTACTGAATTACAAGTATGGGAAAGATTTGACTTTTATTATATTTGCTTTGGAGGTTTTTGCCTTGCATGGATTGCCGGGTATTTAAACTGTGTTATTATAATTCAACATAAAGGAATAACAGTAAGTCATGCAACTGGTACTACATCTAAGATGGCTATATCAATTGCGAATTTCGATTTTACTGATGTATTTCATAAATGTTTTTTACTACTGGCTTTCTTTATGGGATGTGTGTCGGTTGGTTTCGCTGTAACAAAAGAAAAGTTTTATTATAGTAGAAAATATGGAATTATATTACTAATAGAATCTTTTCTATTATTTATTGGAATACAACTATTTGAAGAAAGTAAAGATGAACTTGCAATGTTATTTACTTCAATGGCTATGGGAATACATAACTCATTATTTACTAACTTTTCAGGTGCTGTTGTTAGAACAACACATGTAACAGGATTAATAACGGATATAGGATTAATTATTGGGCATTTTATAAGAGGAAGAGAAGAGAATAAAGATCTGTGGAGATTAAAGGTCCTACTCCCACTTTATATCGGCTTTATATGTGGTGGTATTTCAGGAACATTATTATTAAAAATGTTAGGTCAGTCTTGTCTTTATATTCCTTTCTTTATATTAGTTGCTATAGGAGCATTATGGACACTATGGAGAGTTGTTTATAAGAGTAAATCCGATGAACAAGTTATAAAATTACAATCCATACAAATGCATAAAAAGTAATAGTTAAGTAAGAATAAAATAAAAGGATATAAGATTATATGAAATACATATTTTAAATAGAAAATATTTTTTTATATTAATTATAAAAATTATATAAATATTAATATATAACAATATTAAAGTTATTGAATTTATTTTATTATTAATGAAATATTTAAATTATTTTAATAATTTCTTAATTATTATTACTAAGTTAAATATACTAAGTTATTTAATAAACATAGTCCTTAACGTGTAACGATTCGTGACTACCTTTTCCTCCTACAAATTTTCCTAGTGTGGCTTCTGAATTGTTTTTAGCCATTTGTAATAAGGTGTTTTGGGCACTGACTACATTTTCTGGTTTTCCTAACCAAGCTCTTAAACAAGAATATTGTAAAGCTCTTCCATAAGAGAAAGAAAGATTCCAAGGTTTCTTAGTATCGAGTTTATTCATAGCATTTAAGTTATCAGAGGCCTCTTCTTCACTTTGTCCTCCAGATAAGAACATAACACCTTGACATGAGCTAGGGAGAGTTCTTTGTAAAGTTCTAACAGTTTTCCAAGCGATTTCAGAGGCGCTAACTTTAGTAGTACATTCAGTTCCTGGGGTAACCATATTTGGTTTTAATAATGATCCTTCCCAAATGACTCCGTAGTTTTGGCAAGCTTTTACAACTCCGGCAAATACTCTTTCGCTTGCGTCAGCGCATTGATCAATTGTGTGAGTTCCATCTACGAGAATTTCAGGTTCGATAATGGGGACTAAACCGTTTTCTTGGCAGATAATGGCATACCTGGCTAATCCATGTGCATTTTCTGAAATGGCTAATTCGGATGGTTGTCCGTTTTTACAATCGATTCTGAGGACAGCTCTCCATTTTGCAAATCTAGCTCCATCAGCATAGTATTTAGCACATCTTTTGCCTAAATCATCAAGTCCTTGAGTTGCGGTTTCTTTACATGTTCCTAAATCAGCGACACCTTTATCAACTTTAATTCCAATAACAATGTCTAATTTGTTAAGTAAGTCAACGAATGTAGTTCCTTCTTTTGTCTTTTGATATAAAGTTTCTTCAAATAAGATAACTCCGGAAATGTAATTTTGAATTCCTGGGGTTGTGAATAATAATTCTCTGTATGCTCTTCTATTTTCTTCGGTGTTCTCGACGTTAATTCCTTTAAATCTACTTCCGATAGTTCCAGTACTTTCATCGGCAGCTAAGATTCCATGTCCTGGTCTAGAAAGTTTAATAGCATTTTTAATAAGCTCTTCTTTATATTTCATTAGTCCTTTTAACTCAGTGTCCATTTTAATATATTATTTATTAAGATTTGTATTTATAATGGAGATAATGACAGTATTAAATTAAATATTAATGATTAATAAATTTTAGCAGTATAGAAATTAAATTTATTTTATTCATATTACAAACATTAAATTAAATTCATTAATTTAATGTTGGGAGTATATATATAAAATAATTATCATTAACTATACTAAATTTATATAAGAGTTATATAAAGTTATTAAGTAAAATATATAAGAGAATATTTTACTACTTTATTAGTTTATTTTTATTTACATATTAATTTACGTAATTTTAATATCTATTCTAATATTATATCATCAACTAAGTATTCTATTCTAATCAATTCTAAGTCAATTATAGTCTATTTTGTTAGTTGATTAAGTAAATCAAAAAGAGTAACATTGTTCCTAAAAATGATAATTGAACTTTTGATCCACTATTTGAGATTACTCCTGTTGGAGGACATACTCCATCTGTTACTTTTTCAACATTTGTCATTTTGCAGCCTTGGCAAACATTTCCAGTTGTAATCGCACATGGAAATGCAAAACATTGAACGGTTTTATCAAACCAAGCACACACACCTACATAATCAGCTGAACAAACGGTAGGCCTATTACTAGGATCACATACTGTGTCAGATTTAACATTACTTAAAGATAAAACTAATAATGTAATTATGAAAACTTTTAACATTTATATTTCTACTTAAATTATTATAATTAATCCTTTATTTTTCTTATATAAATTTTTTGCAATTTTATTTTTTAAATTTTATGACAAAATATAACAAAATACATAAAAATAATAAGAAGTAAACTAATTATTATAACTACAAAATATAATTTAATGTTAATTATTATATATTTATTCATTGTACTCATCTTCTTATATATAGTTTGATTCATTTCTTATTTTTATTTATTGTTTAATCGTTAGTCCAACCTAAAAAAATAAGTATTAAATATCGATTAATTTACCTTAGCAGGTCTTAGTACTCTCGAATGAATTTTATATCCAGTTTGTAAAACTTGTCCAACAGTGTTATGAGGCTTTTAATTTAAATAAAATATATAAACTTATATATTATTATGTCTAATATATATTACAACTGAGTCATCAGGATATTTGAACATTGCTTCATGATCATCAGGATTAAATTTTTCATTTACAGGATTATATTCAACTACACCGTTATTTTTCAATGTTTCAGTTGTTATTTGCTGAGCCCTTTTAGTTTCTATATAGATTATAAGATTGATATATGATTGATATTAGATTAATATCATATTAAGTATTTTAATTACCTTCTAATAATTTACTAAATACTTGATCTTTATCATCACTAGTTAATATTTCTTGGTTGTATAATTTATTTACATTTTCTAATCTTTGGAATTCATCAATTACATGTAATAAATCCTTTGAGAACTTAACTAATGACTCATTTCTGGCTTGGGCGGAGGATTTTTCCATTCTTGATCTAATAAGCTCGATTTCTTCGTTCTTTTTAAGAAATAAGTGTCTTAAGTCTTCAAATTGGATACGTAACTTTTCTAAATAGTCTTGTTTTTCATTGTATAGTAATTTTAGATCTTTGTATGATTTAACTTTGTTATTATTTAGTTCATCTTCCTTCTTTTGAAATGTATTAAAATGTTCTATTAAATCTTCATCTTTTAATATTGCGTCTTCTTTTTCTTTAATTGTTTTACTATTATAAGTTGTGAAGTTTGATTTTGATATTTTTAAGTGGTTAAAGTAGTAACTTGGTTTTAATTTAGAGAATAAGGATGGACTAATTATATTAGATCTAGTAAAAAAATGTTTTAATCTATTGACAATCATTTTTTGAATGTTAATAAAAATATAAATAAACAATATATGAAAATATTAATATTACTAGAATTATTATACAATAATAGTATTATGTAATATAATATATAGTTTACATTTTACAAAGTAATTTATATATAGTTTACATTTTACAAAGTAATTTATCAATAATTCTATTACTTACAAATAATAAACATCATAATACTTTAACACATAATTATACTTTAAATTTTACACATAGAATTAGTACAAACATTTATATCATAAATACAATTTCCATAATTTAAGTGATAAAAATTATAGCTTATTTTAATTTTTTTAAATATACTGAATTAATTAATTAATAAAATTACAAGATAACATACTATTGAATGCTTTCAAAAAAAGAAATCAATTTCTAACAACGTTTATATCAAAATAAGAGCTTTTTCGCAGACCTAAATAAAATATGATCAAGTTTGGTATATATGACCATTTTTCAAAAGCTTAAAATCAATGGTTTGGATTTAAATCATGAGCAAAACTACGATATTCTAATGAAGGGGAATTTTCAGTTTGATTATGTCAATAGAAATTTAAATGATATACATTCTAGTTAGATTATCTTTTTGACGATAATTAAATGGTATTCTTGTTAAACAACTTATCTAGCATGAAAAGTGATAGATGAAAGATTTAGTTATGGCTTTGATTTTAAAAGATTATGATGAAATATTATATTTAAGACTTATTTTCACTAAATTTTTTAGTTTTGGTTTATATTTGTGTGAGAATCGCAATAAACCTTAGCTTTTCTTTTCCTACTGCTTTACTAAACGAAGATTTCAAAAATACCACCAATATAAAAACTAGCAAATATACCCTACTATTTCACCGAAAAACAAAGAGTAATTAGAATAATTTCATATAGAGGCTAATTTTACCGAGAATTAAACAATATTATCAAAAAATACATTATTCCATAGTATAAATACGTCTTACTGATTATTAATTATAATTTAAAAAATAATGAACGGAAATGTAAAAATATATTTTAGAAAGAATAGGATTCTGATGTAGTTGTTGTAAATCCATCATTTTCACTTTCATATTGCCAAGGAAATCTTCTTAATAAATTATTAAAAGATGGCTATAAATTGGAAATTGAAGAAAATGTACATAAAGGCGCTGAGGATATATTTAAGCCTAAAGCCGCCAAAAAGCAAAGAACAAATGTATTTCTTTTGTTTAATATGATAATTTAATATTATTTAATATAGCTTAATCAATACAAAATAACAAAATCTGAGAAAATAAGTAAAGTAAGAAAAGTTGATAAATTAATTGCTAAATCAAATCACTCATCATCAAATTTGGATCTATCTGATAATAATTCAAATAATGCAGAAAATCATACAAACGATAATAACAATGACAATAATGATAATAGCAATGAAAATGCTCCTATGATGAATTCACCAACTAATTCTCAAGCTTTAAAATTACTACATAAACGCTCTTTAAGAGAGAAAAAAGCTACTATAATAGAAGATATAGGTTATATTGACAAAGATAAAAGTGCTAGATCAAGTAAAAACCCTATTTCCTCAGAGATATTTAAAAAATGCGAAAAGATATTTGCTAAGTTAAAACGTCATTCACTTTCATCTGATTTTATGGCAAGCCCAAAGCCAGAAATACCAAGTTTGAATCAGATTGAAAAGAGTTTAAGAGGGTATACCTATCAATCTGTTTATCAGTTTGGAATGGACGTAAGAAAAATATGGAATTATTACTTCAGCAACTACCCCACAAACTCAGACATCTATCAAAAAGCATTTGCCTTTTCGAACTTCTTCGAAATGATCTTCAAAGAAGTAGACAATAATAATGACGAAAAAAGTGATATTGTTGAATTGAATAAGAAATTAGAAAAGTTACACAAAGAAATAAAGGACATGGACAGAAAAACATCACAACAACCCATACAATTTAAAAAACAAGAAAGTAAAGGTAGCATAAACATTATGGATAAGCCTATGTCAATGCAAGAGAAGAATTCTTTAGGAAACAGTATAAGAATGCTTACTCAAGAACAATTAAAAGGTGTTATTAACATAGTATGTGAAAATATGGATATGCAAAGCACTAATAAGTACTTTGAATTTGATATAGAGATACTCCCAACAAGGAAATTAAGAGAGTTAGAAAAGTATGCAAAGACTTGTTTGAAGAATAAGGGCATTGCAACTCCAAAAAGCGTTGTTTCTAATGTAAAATCGTTCTTTCCAGATGGAAATGATAAAACTGGTTTGAATGTAAGTAGTTATTATTATATTATTATATTACTATATTAATACTGTTTAATTTGTTATAGCTTATTTATTTACTTATTAATATAATTTAGACTGAATTAAGTAAAATGAATACATCATTAAGTTATCCTGGCCAAACTGGTCAATTGAGTCAAGCCTTAAAAAAGCCGGAATTAAATAAAAATGGTAGTACGGCTGATATTATCAAAAAATCAATTTTGTCTGATTCGGATTCATTATCTAGCAGTGAGGATGATTCTGGTATAATAATTTAATAATTAAATAGATTCTGATAATTCTAGTTTAAAAATTGGAGGAAATAAGAAGCATAAATAAAGACTGTAGTTATTGTTTTATTAGATAATATATATAATTTTTTCATTAACAAGCAATTTATAATTATATTATATAATTCATTGTCGTGTATGTAATAATAATTATATTCTAATACTCTTATTAATAGTATTACTATTAAATATAATAATATTATAATTATAACTGATTAATAATACTAATATGTTAATTAAATTATTCATAAGTTTTTCATAAGTTTAAATTTACTACTTTTTCTATTTTAAATATCAATTATACTCCATTTTTCATATTCATTTCATCTATAATAAAAGATTTCAATTCATTTTCCATATCAGCAAGTAAAAGTTTATCCACATCATTTATCGACCTTTCATAAGATCTTTTCTTCAGATAAAATAATAATTCATTAATATTTTCTAGTCTTAATTTCTTTTTTAAGTCTTCATAACTTTCGATAGTTTTATCATTATATTGTTTTTGATTGATAACCTTCAAGTTTTTATTCTCAAGCATAAATATTTGATTTTTGTTTAATAAAATCTTCTTAAGCTTATCTAATTTATCAATATTTGTAAGCATAGGAATTATATCAATTTTCTTTTTGAGTTCATCATTGA
>Ga0100378_1006989_pt1 | contig 10128 bp, 7 predicted proteins | sample CryGeymeta201502_FD_81535 | JGI IMG/M metagenome (GOLD analysis project Ga0100378, IMG submission 81535) | Groundwater microbial communities from Crystal Geyser aquifers in Utah, USA - Crystal Geyser metaG 2015-02 | ecosystem: Environmental > Aquatic > Deep subsurface > Groundwater | place: USA...
GAACTCTGGGTTATTCCGAAGAATTAATAAAAAAAGTTTCGCATTGCATAAGGACACATAGGTTTAGAGGGAATGAACTTCCTAAAACTATTGAGGCTAAAATCCTTTCCGATGCCGACAAACTTGACGCAATTGGAGCGATAGGTGTTGGAAGAGCTTTTATGATAGCAGGTGAATATGGAGAGCCACTATACAAGGAATTTAACCTGAACGAATATGGAATGAACACTTTGAAAAATGGCAAGATCAAAAATTTTAGAGATCACTCTCCAAATATTGAATTTGAAATAAAATTAAGGCATATACCTGAGAGGCTTTATACGGATGAAGCAAAAAGAATTGCAGAGGAGAGAGTAAGAGTAATGGAAGATTTCTTTAATAGACTTGAGCATGAAGTAAGGGGTGAGGAATAATTGAGGAATAAAGAAGTAGCAGATAAGCTTTATGAGCTTGCAGAAATTGCTGAACTTGCCAATGAAAACCCTTTTAAAATAAAAGCATACCTTGAGGCAGCAAGAGTCATTGAGAATCTCACAACTCCAATTGAAGAAATTGCAAGTAAAGGAAAGCTTGAGGAGATAAGGAGGATTGGTAAAGGAATTGCAGAAAAGGTAAATCAGTATCTTCAGAAAGGTAGAATTGATAAACTAGAAGAATTAAAGAAAAAAATTCCTGAAACGCTTATTGAAATAGAGAAAATTCCTGGTCTTGGCGCAAAAAGAGTTAAAGCATTGTACAAGGATTTGCATATACAAACCGTTGATGATTTAAAAAAAGCTGCAGAGGAAGGTAAAATAAGGTATCTTGAAGGATTTGGCGAAAAAACTGAGCAGAAGATCCTTGAAGGCATTAAAGCAATGAGAGATAAAAAAGTAGATAGAGTTTCAATAGGTATAGCTATGCCTATTGCTGAATCTATTGTTGACTCTTTAAAAGTTCATTCTCCTGTCGATAAAATTCTTATATGTGGCAGTATTAGAAGAATGAAAGATACTATTGGAGACATTGATATACTCGTTACCTCGAAAGAACCCTTAAAAATAATGGACTATTTTTCTTCGCTTGATGTGGTAAAAGTGATAATTGCTAAAGGAGATACAAAGACTTCAATTATCACGAAAGAGAATTTGCAGGTTGATTTACGAGTCGTTGAGCCCAGCTCCTTCGGTGCAGCAATCCAATATTTTACTGGCTCGAAACAGCATAATGTACATATGAGAGAACTTGCAATAAAAAGAAATTTGAAACTTAATGAATATGGAATGTTTGACCTTGATACAAATAAAAAAGTTGCGGGGGGTACAGAAGAAGAAATTTATGATTTACTCGGAATACAGTGGGTACCTCCTGAGATGAGGGAAGATACAGGTGAAATCGAACTTGCTCTCAAAAGAAAAATCCCCAAGATTGTGGAATTGGAGGATATAAAAGGCGATGTACATATTCATTCCACTTATTCTGATGGCAGGGATTCTATTGAAGAATTGATAAAACAATCTATAAAAATGGGTTATGAATATCTTGTAATAACTGACCATGCCAGAGCTCTGGGTGTTGCAGGAGGTTTATCTATTGAGAAATACTTAGAAGAAAGAAAGGAAATAGATGAACTTAACAAGAAGTACAAGCCCTTTAAAGTGTTTCTTGGGACGGAACTCAATATTTTAACGAATGGAGAAATCGATTTCAATGATGATGATTTAAAAATTTTTGACATATGCCTTGCGGGTATTCATACGGGCATGGGACAAAAGAAAGAACAAATTACGCAGAGAATTGTTAATGTCTTAAAGAACAAATATGTACGAGTTATCGTTCATCCGACAGGCAGAATTATCGGAGGGAGAGACGAATATGAAATTGATGTAGATGCGGTTTTTAGTGAAGCAAAGAGTCATGGAACGATTTTTGAAATAAATGCATCATTTGAAAGGCTTGACCTCAATGAAGTGAATGCAAGAAAGGCAAAAGATAATTTTGGCTTGAGATTTGAGATTGGAACAGATGCTCACTCAACGGATTCTATGACAAATATGCGTTATGGAGTAGGTGTTGCAAGGAGAGCCTGGCTTGTAAAAGAAGATGTTATAAACACTATGAACCTTAAGGATTTTGAGAAATTTTTAAAGTTAAAATGATAGTGCAGATTTACGCAATGACCTCGGTTGAGGATGCAGTTTCTGTGGCAAAATTAGGTGCTGACTATATTGGCATTGTTGTTTCTTACACGCCTGACTTAACAAAAGGAATTATTTCATTTGAAATTGCTAAAGAAATTATCGATAATATTAGAATTTGCAAGAAAAAAAGTACCGTAATATTCGACATAATAGATATCGACCAGCTAATGAAGTTCATATCCTTAATGAAAATGGATATTTTGCACATTTGCAAAGAAACAGATAATAAAACACTTTTGGAAATAAAAGATTTAATATCTTCTTATGGCATAAAATTGATGTATGCAATTCCCGTAGCTTCGATTGAATCAGTCAAAAAATCACTTGAAATTCAGGATATAGTTGATTTGATAATGCTTGATTCTCCAGGCTTAAGTAAACAAATAGAAGGATTTGTTGGCGCCACGGGCAGAACTCATGATTGGTCAATAAGCAGACAGATTGTAGATTCTGTCAAAAAGCCTGTCATTCTTGGAGGTGGGTTATCTCCCTATAACGTACAGGATGCAATTAAAACCGTAAAACCTTATGGAGTTGATGCAAAAACCTCACTTGATATTCCCGATGGAAATGGAAAAAAAGATATCAAAAAAGTTGAAGAGTTTATTAGAAAGGTGAGGGCTCTTGAATAAAATCCTTGTAATTGGAGATAATTGTATTGACTTAAAAATAAGTTATAATTTCTCATTTAAAAAAGACAAAAATTTTATACCAAAGGATTATTCGCTTACACCCGGAGGAACAGGTGTCAATTTTGCAGTGGCATTTTCTAAACTTGAAGGTGCTTCTTATTATTTTACTCCTATCTCGGATGATCCTTTTGGGAAAATTTTCCGCAAGTACTTTGAAGAAAGTAAGGTTTATTTTGCTGGAGACATTTCCAATAAAAAAACTGCTTTAATTGTAAGTTTCCTTAACAGAATTGGTGAAAGGACAACCTTTGCGCTTATTAATAATGCATCATATACAGATATTTCATATGATAAATTTGTAGAAATTTTTAAAAAATTTGAATATGTCTATATTTCAGGCGGTATTTTGACAGACATAAAAGTCCAGGGAGAGGTTAAGAAAATAGCAAAGTATACAAAAGATGTCGATAAGAAACTGTTTTTTGATCCACAATTAAGAATAGGTAAAGATATCGAGGGTTTTAATCAGTCAATATCAGAAATTTTAAAGCTTTCCGATATTATTTTTGGCAACGAAAACGAAATTGAAGCACTTGGAAAATCAGAATTAGATTCTATGATAAGGAGTGGAACAATAATTCTTGTTAAAAAAGGGGGAAATGGTGCTTCTGCTTATTCAAGGGAAGGTATTTATGAAGCTAATCCTTTAAAGGTTAATTCGAAGGATACAATAGGTGCTGGCGATATATTTAATGCAGCATTTGTAAAAATGTATCTTCAGAGTACCAGTATTAAGGAAAGCCTTGATTTTGCAAATAAAATTGCCGCGCTATCAACTACAAGGATTGGATTTTTTGTCCCGTCAAATTTATGAGTTGTGTACTAAATAAATGTCATTTGTGCTGTATTTGAAAGGTGAATGTTATGAATGAAAAATTCAAGCTTGTTTCTGATTTTAAACCCACTGGAGACCAGCCTGAAGCAGTCGAAAAACTTGTTGAAGGAGTTAAAAAGGGCTATAAGTTTCAGACACTTCTTGGAGTTACAGGTTCTGGCAAAACTTTTACAATGGCGAATGTAATTGAAAAAGTGCAAAAGCCAACGCTTGTAATATCTCATAATAAAACACTTGCTGCGCAATTGTACTCAGAATTTAAAAGATTTTTTCCTGATAATGCAGTACATTATTTTGTGAGCTATTATGACTTCTATCAACCCGAAGCCTATGTACCGCAGATTGACCTTTATATTGCCAAAAAAGCTGATATAAATGAGGATATAGCAAGGTTGAGACACGCGACTGTTAGAGCTCTTCTCGAGAGAAGGGATGTTATAGTCGTTGCATCAGTTTCATGCATTTATGGATGGGATTCACCCGAAGAATACCAGGAACAGCTTTTTACTGTTAGTGTTGGAGATAATATAAATAGAGGAACACTTGCGATTAATCTTGTACGTCTTCAGTATGAGAGAAATGATTTCAATTTTAGAAATGGAAAATTTAGAATGCGCGGAGACATAATAGATGTATTCCCTAAAGAATCAGAGGCAGCTATAAGAATACAGCTTTTTGAAGATGCAATTGATTCGATTACAGAATTTGATCCTCTAACCAATGAATTCTTAAAAAAGCATTCTCATTATACTTTTTTTCCTGCATCGCAGTTTATTACAACGAAGGAGCGAATAAATAAATATGTGGAGGAAATTCTTAAAGACCTCGATATGAGAATCAAATTTTTTAAAGACAGAGAGAAATTTGTAGAGGCTCAAAGGATTGAAGAAAGAACTAAATATGATCTTGAAATGCTTCAGCAAACAGGTTACTGCAATGGTATTGAGAATTATTCAAGGTATTTTTCTGGCAGGAAGCCAGGCGAAGAGGCTTATACTCTTTTAAATTTTTTTCCTGAAGATTCTCTTCTCTTTATTGACGAGTCGCACATAACTGTTCCTCAACTTAGGGGGATGTACCATGGAGATCACAATAGAAAATTAACGCTTATGAAATATGGCTTCAGGCTTCCTTCTGCTCTTGACAATAGACCTCTTCGTTTTGAAGAATTTTTAAGACATGTAAATCAAGCTGCATTTGTATCTGCAACTCCTTCAAATTATGAATTTTCAGTAAGTTCCCAGGTTGCTGAACAACTTGTCAGACCTACTGGTCTTGTTGATCCTGAAATTGAAGTAAGGCCTATAGAAGGGCAGATTGATGACTTAATAAATGAGATTACAGTTCGAGCCAAGAAAAATGAGAGAGTACTTGTTACAACGCTTACGAAAAAGTTTGCCATGGATTTAGCTTCTTATCTTACAGAAAAGGGGATAAAAGCGAGATATCTTCATTCCGATATTAAAACGCTTGAAAGAGTTTCTATTTTGAAAGGGCTCCGTTCAGGAGATTTTGATTGTCTTGTAGGAGTAAATTTGCTAAGAGAAGGGCTTGACCTTCCAGAAGTTTCACTTGTTGCAATTCTTGATGCTGATAAAGAGGGATTTCTTCGCTCGGAAGTTTCGCTTATACAAACTATGGGAAGAGCTGCAAGAAATGTTTCAGGGAAAGTAATAATGTATGCGGACAACCTTACTTATTCAATGAAAAAGGCAATTCAGGAGACCAACAGAAGAAGAGAAAAGCAGTTAAAATATAATGTTGAACATAATATTACTCCACAAACCATAAGAAAAGCTATCACAGATTTAATAGATCTTCCATGGAAGAAAGATGAAGAAGTTGAAGAGATTAACTTCAAAGATTTAACAGAAGAACAATTCAGAGCCTTAATTACAGAGCTTGAAGAAGAAATGCACCTTAAGGCAGAAGTGCTTGATTTCGAAGAAGCAATTAAAATAAGAGACAGAATTGATAAACTCATTGAGAATTACAGGGGGAAAAAATGAAAATAGGATTAGCGCTTGGAAGTGGAGGACCCAGAGGTCTTGCACACATTGGGGTAATGAAAGTGCTTTTAAAAAATGGTATTAAACCTGACCTAATTACGGGGTCAAGCATTGGTGCATTAATTGGAGGTGCGTATGCTGTATTTGGCTCCATTGATGAAGTTGAGCATCTTGCTCTATCCTCCGATATGAAAACTGTTCTTTCAGTACTTTTTGACCCAACGCTCAGGCTCGGTCTTGTGAAGGGACAGAAGATAATAAAGTTCTTCAAAGAAAAAATAGGAAACCCTGATATTGAATCGCTTAGTCCGAAATTTTATCCAGTTGCAACAAACCTCCTCACGGGTGAAGCAGTCGTCTTTGATAAGGGAAGCTTTGCAGAAACGGTCAGAGCAAGCATCTCTATCCCTTTTATGTTTCAGCCTATCAAAAAAGACGATATGCTGCTTGTAGATGGAGGGTTATCTCAGAATGTCCCTGCAAAGATTGCAAGGGATAAAGGAGCAGACATTGTCATTGGAGTTAATCTTAATGCGAGACTTTCCGAATCCTTTTATGGTTTTATGAAAACTCCTGCTGGGCTTTATAAGGTTGCAGACGAATCGATAAACATACTCCAGTACAATCTTGCCAGGGAAAACTGCAAATATGCAGATTTTGTTATTAAGCCCGATGTTTACGGTGTGAGGTGGGATAGCTTCTGGAAGCCTGCAAGTGTCATTGAAGAAGGGGAAGCATCCGCCGAATTAATTTTTCCTGAGATTCTGAAACAGCTTAAAAGAAGATTTTAATCTTTTCTTACTCTTTTGGAACCGCTTTCGCGGTTAGAGAAGAGTAAATTGCTGCTTTTGCAATTTATTGCCACTCTTTTCAGGCGATTTTATAAATCAAAAGCCCCCGTTGTGATTGGGGGCTTATCGTAATTATTGCGTGTTAAGTTATTTAATCTTTTCTTTACTCATTTGTAACCTATAATCTTCACAATAGGTTATTCTTTTGTAATTGCTGCTTTTGCAATTTATTGCCACTCTTTTCAGGCAATTACTTTTCAATGGATCTTTTTCTTCAGTAAATTTCCTAATCTTTTAATTCCTTCTTCAATTTTTTCAGGAGTATTTAACGAAAAGTTTAACCTCATATGATGTTTATCTTCACCATATGGATAGAAGGCGCTTCCTATAACATAAGCAACTTTTTCTTGAAGCGCTTCACGGAACAGTTGATCTGTATCAATGTACTCCGGAACCTCCGCCCAGACAAACATTCCTCCCTGGGGTTTTGTCCACGTTGTTTCTTCCGGGAAATATTTTTCAAGTGCGCCTAACATAGAGTCTAATTTTATCTTGTAGTTTTTTCTTACGATTTCAAGATAATTGTTCAGATGTCCATCTCTTATAAATTTGTCAACAATGTATTGAGTGGAAGATGGTGAGCACAGATCTGCTGCTTGTTTTGCAAGAGACACCTTTTTTGTTACTTCTTTATCCGCAACTATCCACCCCAACCTTAAACCTGGCGCAAGAATCTTGGAAAATGTCCTCAATTCAATAACAATGCCAATTTTATCAAGCTCTAAGAGGGATGGTATTTTTTCACCTTTAAATCTTATATCACCGTATGGATCATCTTCAATTATTGGGATTCCATAGAAATGGCTTATTTCGAGAAGTTTTTTTCTTCGTTCCAAAGACATTGTTACTCCTGCAGGATTCTGAAAGTTTGGTATTACATAGATGAATTTTACATTTACATTGTTTGCTTTGAGTTCTTTGAGCTTTTCTTCGAGGATGTCGACCTTTATTCCCTCATCATCGAGTGGTATTGTAGTAAAGTTTGCCTGAAACGCATGAAATGCTTGCAATCCACCGACATAAGAAGGTGCTTCCACTATAACCGAATCTCCTGGATTGATAAAAATTTCAGCAAGAAGACTAAGGCCTTGTTGAGAAGCTGTGGTGATAATTATGTTTTCGAGTTCCGCTTCTTTAACAGCCTCCTCTCTCGTCATTTTCAAAAGTGATTCCCGAAGTGGCGGTACGCCCTCAGTTGCCCCGTACTGAAGTGCCTTACTAGCATTGTTTAGAAACACTTCCTTTGAGATGTCTGCAATTATTTCCTTTGGGAATAGCGAAGGATCTGGCATACCCCCGGCAAGAGAAATAATTTCAGGATCATTCACAAGACTTAAAAGCTCCCTTATTGCAGATGCTTTTAATGAACTAACTCGGGCTGAAAATTTGTTGCCCCATTCTACCATCGTTTTTACCTCCTTCTTTTGATTCCAAGAAAATTATACTATTATCGTAAAATTTTCAAAGAGAGTGTATAATAATATAGGGGATATTATGAATTTAGAAAAAATTACAAAATATAAATATATGATGCGAAGGGCAGGCAATATGAGGGTTCCTGTTATCTTATACACTTCAGATAAATTACTTCCCTATATAGAAAAAGACCTTGCGCTTAAGCAGCTTATAAATGTCGCAATGCTTCCAGGTATTGTTAAGTTCTCAATTGGTATGCCAGATATGCATCAGGGTTACGCATTTCCTATTGGTGGTGTTGCCGCCTTTGATGTAGAAGAAGGCGTTGTCTCTCCCGGCGGAGTGGGTTTTGATATAAACTGCGGAGTAAGAGTTATCAAGACTAACTTGCGTTATGAAGATATTAAGTCCCATCTTTTAGAATTAGGCAAGCTCTTATTTAAGAATGTTCCAGCAGGGGTTGGTTCTACGGGAAAAGAGAAATTTAGCTTTGAGGAAGCAAGAAGAGCAATGAAGCTTGGTATAGATTGGGCAATTGAAAAAGGTTTTGCTTTTAAAGAGGATAAAGACGCAATTGAGGATTATGGAAGATTAGGGTCCGCAGAACCAGATTTTGCCAGCAAAAGGGCAATCGATAGGGGAAGAGAAGAGTTTGGTACGCTTGGTGCAGGGAACCATTTCCTTGAGATTGATGTTGTTGAAAAAATCTTCGATAAATTTATAGCTTCGAAATTTGGTCTTTTTGAGGGACAAATTGTTATATGGATTCATACAGGCTCTCGCGGACTTGGACATCAGATCGCCACTGATTATCTTTCTCTTATGATGCCCAAAATGGGGAAATATGGAATTCCACTTTTTGATAGAGACTTTGTTTCTTTACCGATACGTGCTGAAGAATCTCAAAAATATCTTGGTGCAATGGCCGCTGCTGCAAATTTTGCATGGGTAAACAGACAGATAATTACATATTTTGTGCGGCTTGCTTTTTCAGACATTTTCCGTAAGAAACCAGATGATCTTGGAATGTACTTACTTTATGATGTTGCACATAATATTGCAAAGTTTGAAAGATATACGATCGAGGGAAAAGAAAAACTTTTTCTTGTTCATAGAAAAGGAGCAACAAGATCGTTCCCAAAAGGCCATCCTGTTTTAAAAGGTGTATTTAAAGAAATCGGACAACCTGTTTTACTTCCTGGCGATATGAGGAGAGGCTCTTATATACTTGTTGGAAATGAAAAGTCGCTAACTGAGAGCTTTGGAAGTGTGGCACATGGTGCAGGGAGGTTATTAAGCAGAAGTAGTGCAGTAAAGGAAGTAAGTTTTGAGGATGTTAAAAAGGAAATGGAACAAAGTAATATACTGCTATTTGCTGCAGATAAGCGTGTCGCACGTGAAGAAGCACCTCGTGCCTATAAGGATGTTGAAGCCGTTGTAGAGCCTATAGTAGGGGAAGGACTTGCAAACCTTGTTGTCAGGACTAAACCTCTTCTCGTTATTAAAGGATAGAAATGCTATTTGGTGCTCATGTTTCAATCGCCGGAGGCATTTTTAACGCACCATTATACGGCAAAGAGATAGGTTGTGATGTTATTCAAATATTTACCAAAAATCAGATACAATGGAAAATTCCATTTCTTCAAGCAGAAGATATAAAACATTTTCAAGAGAACAGGTTAAAAACGGGGGTTATTCCAGTAACTGTTCATTCTTCCTACCTTGTAAACATTGCAGGGCCAGATGACAATGTAACAGAAAAGTCGATAAATGATCTTGCATGTGAGCTTGAAAGGGCAGAAGTTTTAAATATTCCTTTTGTTGTATTCCATCCAGGTGCTCATAAAGGAATTGGAGAGAAATATGCTTTAAAAAGCATTGCAGAGAATATTAATAAAATTTTTTCTAAAAGCAATTCAAAAAGTACTTTTCTTTTGCTTGAAACAACTGCAGGTGAGGGTACGACTATGGGCTATAAGTTTGAACATTTTGCAGAGATTTTTAATAAACTTAAGGATTTATCTCGCATTGGTGTTTGCATTGATACATGCCATATATTTGCTGCAGGATATGATTTTAGAGACGAGAAGAGTTATTATGAGACAATTGAAAAATTTGATAAAATAGTTGGATTAAAATTTTTAA
>Ga0100378_1006990_pt1 | contig 10126 bp, 7 predicted proteins | sample CryGeymeta201502_FD_81535 | JGI IMG/M metagenome (GOLD analysis project Ga0100378, IMG submission 81535) | Groundwater microbial communities from Crystal Geyser aquifers in Utah, USA - Crystal Geyser metaG 2015-02 | ecosystem: Environmental > Aquatic > Deep subsurface > Groundwater | place: USA...
AAATTAATTGTTAAAAGTTTTCAAGAAGGCGGATATAATATATTCAGATTATCTCAAGGAGAGTTTACTAACGATAAAGAATATAATGATTATTTTTTAATAATATTTTAATTAATATAATTAAATTAGCTTAATTGATTTATATTTTAATTTTAAATTTAATAGTATAACGTAAAAATTTAAATTTTTAATTGAAGTGTCTGATTCTGGTAGCAAAATTTTCACCTGAACAATATCAGAAATTCCATTTTTAATAAATTCTTTTGTATTTTTTATATTCTGAAGAAGATTAGATGATGTTCCTGATAATGTATCAATAATTTCTCCCTCAAAATTATAAATGTTGATTTCAACTGCTTGTAACTCTTTTAATAAATAAAGAAACTTAATATCTCTTAATTCACTTTCTGCAACACAGTGATAATTTGTCAATATATAAAAGTAGTCTTGTTTATTAACAGCATCTATAATATATTTTGATCCGGGGTTTATTACAGCATTTCATTTCTTGTCTTCTCCTTCTACTATCACACCTGATAATGCAGATATTTTTTGCAAATCATTTGTGGCCATATTACCTAAATTAATTAAAAAATGAATACCCAATTCTAAAATTGGATGGGTTTTATCCTTTTGTCTAGTAATTTCAAGATAATTGAACTTTATACCTGATATATTTGCTGCTTCATATTTAGGACTTAAAGTTTCTAGGCAATTATTAATTATATATACTGATGGTTTCAATATCAGTAAAGAATTTTTTAATCATAGTTTTTGCCAATTTAGTATCTTTGATACCTAACTCATTTAAAGTGTTATCATTGATACTTGTTTTGATTGCATTTAAATTTTGTTCCAATTGTTTCAGCTTAAGTTCATAACGATTTGTTTTTTTAATATGATTACTAACAAGATTCAAATAATTTTTATTTTTGTCTATTTTTAAAATTTTATTAAAAGTCCTTTTTTTATCCCATTCAATTTCAGTTTCCAAAGGATTTGTATAAAAGCCATTTTCTAAATTCACCCAACTTTCTTGATTAATTGCTTTAATATTATTATAGAACATATCAATATTTTCTTTAGTTAAACCTTTTCTAAAGAAATTATTAGATATTAAAATTACTTTTTTGATTTATTTAGTTTTCTTTTAATAAAACCATTAACTATAAGAATGAGAGTGAGTAATAACAAAATATGAAGCTTCATTTATTTATTTAAAATAAAATTTAAAACAATATTAATATATAATATACAATATATAATTTAATAATTTTATTAATTTATTAATTTATTATTTAATTATTTTCATACCATATTTATTATCTAAATAATGCAAGTCGTAAACACAACAGATATAATATTTAGTAAACTTAATGAAAAGCTTTCCAAATCAAGCCTTTTACTTCACAAAAAGTCACTAAAATTAATAACATTAATCAAAGAACAAATAGGAAATGAAGCCCTTGGCGAAAACGGAGCTAAATTTTACTTAAAAAAGATATTCGAACTATTCAACACATTGATATCAAAAATTCAGGTAGCACCAACAGAAGATGATATTCATAACTCTGAAGCTTTAATTTTCCTACTAGCAGCAGTGCTTAAAAATTCTAACATAAAAACAATACGAAAATCAACTCAATTTGCCTTAGATATATCTTCTTACTTCTTAAAAAGACTATCTAGCCACTCAAAAAAATATATAATTATCATTATAGAAAAACTTCTCTCAACTAGAACAGAGATTGAACTAAAGGATAGCAACGACTTAGTAATTCAATTTTTTAACAACCATATTGTTAAGATGATCGAAGATAAAGATGATGTTATTCAAAAGCAATTAATTAAAACTTTTAGCAGATTGTTAAAAATTGTTGGCTTTATTGAGTATTCGAAAATGACTGTGTTGTTGAATTTTGAAAACTATATTAAAGTTAAATTACATGGATTGAATGATGATTCAGAAAAGTTAATTGGACAGGATGTGTATACAATAACGTCGAAAGAAGGAAATATTGTTATTAAATTTCTCTCGTCTGTGTTACAGTTTCTCCCTTTCGATATGACTAACAACCTTATTATTGAAATATTAAACGTATTAGAAAGTAATGACCCAAATGTAGTAAGATATGCTTTATTATGTATGGAATTAGCAATATCTAGTAAACCATTTGATATTACCACTTTAGAAAAGATAATGACAAGTTTATTAGATCTTAACTTAATGTTAGGCGAAGAAGATAACGAAGAAGTAGAAAAACAACTTATAACTTTTTATGTAAAGTCAATTACTCAATGTTTAAACGCTATAGGAAAGAAAAATCTTTTACAAGGATTAAACCATACTACCTCAGTTATATCAATATTAGGCGAGTATCTTTCAAATGAAAATGGAGAAATTCAAAGTGTTATTTTTAACAGTTTGAATAGTATTATAAGTTTCACTCTCTCAACCTCACACCTCGATTTTATTAAAAAGCACTACTTCGAAACAAATTCTACAGATAAGACCGACAAAGATATCGAAGACGAATTAATCGGTAGCCTATCTTTAGTAGGAACCGGAGATAAATCCACAGCAATCCTCGGTCTAATCGAAAAAATATGCACTAGTGTTTTATACTTACTCGGTGATAGGTTCGAAAATACACTTAAACTTTCTTTTAGCGTAATTTACAACTATATGGAGAGAATCTACAAATACGAATTCTTACAGTACATCAACGAGAAGATTTTAACTATTGTCTCAGAAAACTCTAATATCCGCAAAACAAGCCATTTTAAGTCATTTTTAGGAAAATGCTTTAATATTCTTGATACTAAACTTATATTCAACTTTTTCCCTATTCAATGTTTAGACTATGATATACAATCAGAAGATTATACAGAAAATTCAAATATTTGGATTTTAAGTTATATGGATAAATACCTACGAGAAGAGAAAACACTTAAGGAATTTTTATTATCATTTATAGTTATTATAGAAGATATTGAAAAGATTATTGAAAAATTACACAAGTCTGAGAAAATAGAAACTAAGAAGGAAGGTGCAGTTAATAATGCTAAGAAGAATATGATGGATGTTGAGGGAGATATTGGTGATATGGAAAATGAAAACTATGACGATAACGATAAAATGGATGAAGATGATTTTATTGATGAGAATGATGAGTTAAATGAAAATTTCATGGTTAATAGTTCTGAAAATAAATATTTGATTAAAATGAAAATAAAAAGATACGAATTGATAATCCAACAAATATGGAGACTTTGCCCATACTTCTGTGGTTACAATACTAACACATCCCAAGATGAAAATGACGACTTTAGCACTTTCGTTCATTACTTTTTAGAAAAAATCGATGCAACTCTAAGTAACTATACTCAAACAAGAGTTTTTATTTTCAAATCCCTTTCAAAAATTATTTCTAATGCTAAGTTAAAAAATGATATAAAGGCCTTAAAAGTAATTAAAAAAGAAGGTAAGAAATTCTTTATCAGAACAATAAATTGGCTAATTGCAGTTAATCTTTCAAACGAGGAAATGAAAGAAGGTTTTTTACTCTTTAGTAACTTTTCAAAAGTCTTACCAGAGAAAGAACTATATGCTATAATTTGCAAAGAAATAGAAACACTCAATGAAAAGATACCCAAACCAACAGGGACAAATAATACAACAACTTTAAACGATATTGAAAAAGCAAAGGAAACTAATACAGATAATAACAAGGACAATAAAGCCAAAGAAAAGAAATCAAACAAAGAGAAAGACATCCTTTTTATTGAAAACAAAACAGCATATGGCAAAAGTAAGAAAGTATTATTACTTCGTCTATCTCTTATTAACTACTTAATCAAAAGTGTTAACTTAAATGATACTATGTCTGAGTTAATTCAAACTTTCTTCCAAGCCAACTTTTTTAATCTGATTCTACCTAATTATTTAAAGAAAAACATGTTTGATCTATTTTTAATTATGTTGAATAAAGAGACGAATAATCTAAAAATCTTAAATGTAAGTAGAAATATATAATATACTTATTATATGTTTATTTTACTATATAATTTATTAGATCTTTGATTTATTTATCCAAGCTCATGGTTTAACATTAATTCCTTCTGCAAAACAAAAATCAAAACTTTACGAATTTATGTTTAATAAAATACTTGAAGTGATCAATCAAACTAATAATAAGGCTGATAAAATGAATCTTCTTAATGTAAAGTACAGCAATCTAATTCTTGAAATTATCATACTAACAAAAGACTTAAATAGAAAAGTTCGTAATAATGCCTATGAAGTAATAGCAAATATTACCGATAAGCTCTGGGAAGAAAATCTATTTGAAGAATGGATCTACCATTTACTTAGTAAACTTTCAAGTGATAATCCTTTTGTTGTTTCATCAGGGATTAATTCTTTAGCAAGGGCCTTTTGGCAAAAGAAAGATGAAACAAATATTACAAACTTATTAATTCAAACTTATACATTGATTAACGATAAACTTAATGAAAAAACAGATAAGTTCTTTAATAAAAATAAAGAGGTTATAAAATCGATCTTTCTATTCTTAAGAGTAATTATAGCATATATATTAGTCTTTCATATATTTAATTTATTTTCATATATTTATATATCATTTTATAATAAATTAGGTATTCTTATTCTTAATTAATGATATCAACTCATTAACAAAATATATTCCTAGTATCCTTAATAACGTTTTTGATAACTTCGTTCCTGATATCAGACTAGAATTCAAAGTCAAAATCCGAAATTTAATTAAAAATCTTTTGATCAAGCTAGGCTATGAAGAAATGAAAAAAGTATTCCCAGTAAAACACGAAAGTTTACTCAATTATATTAATAAACATATCGTTAAAAAGATTAAGAAATTTAATCATCAAGACGAATTAATATATGGCTCTGATAAATTAGATGATAGTGTTATGCTTGATAATGATGAGAATTTATTAGTTGATGAAGAAGAAGATTATATCGATAAAGAGTTTAAGAAACTAGAAAATAAAAGAAAGTCCGACGAGGAAAAGTTTTTAGAGAATGTCGAAAAGTTTAATATTGACGAGAATGAAGAGGATGAGCTTGATAAGAAAAAAGAAGATTTAAGTAAAGAGGATGAAAAGAAGTTAGAAAGAAGTAAGAAGTTGAAAGATAGTATTCAAAATATGTTGTCGAAGAATGATGTAATGTTTATTATTAATATGTTTGAATTTATTTATATTTGTATCTGTGTTTTATTTATTAAATAAACTCATATTAATTTTAATGCATAATTTAGGTCGAGCTTAAAAATCACTTTTACGTAAACCCATACGTCCAAGAAAAAATGAAAGCAAAAGAAAATCTAAACACAGATGAAGAAAAAGACAACAACGATGTCTACTACGATAAGAAAAAAGGAAAGTTAATAATAAAAAACGCAGAAGAGAAAACATTTATCCAAAAGAAAAGAATAAAAAGTGACGATCCAAAAGGAGACAATAACGATTCTGATAACGAGAACGAAATAGGAAAAGTCAACAAAAAGCGAAAAGTACAAGAAAAAGACGGAAATACCTTCTCTATGCCAGCTATAACATCGTCAGCTGTTGCTGCTAAAGATAAGAAAGTAATGCAAGGGCATACTATTAAATTTTCCGGAAAAGAATATAGTGGAAAGGGAGGAAGAGGAGATTTATTACTTAAAAATAAGCCTGAACCATTTGCTTATATTCAATTAAATCCTAAGGCTAATTCCAAAAAGAGAAGAGGTGAGTCAGTTAAAGTGTTTGAACAAGTAATGAGACCAAAAAATAGAGGTTCGTCTATTGGAGGATTAAAAATAAAAACCCGTAAATAAAATGAATAAAGATGATTGTAATGAAAAGGATAAAGATGAATTTAACGATTATTAACTATAATTATTTTAAAGAAAAAATTTAGTAACATTTAAAATTTAATAAATTCTATATAATTATTTATATTGAGATAATAAGTATAAATAATAGTATTATTATGTAATATTATTATATAATATTTTATATTTTAATTTTCTTTATAATTATAACCTTATATTGTAAATTCGATTATATTTTATACACAATAATATTAACTAGTATCTATGATTAATTCTTTTAAAATATCTATACCTCTATACCACACTTTTTTTTCTAGGCTTATCTTGTAACTTTAAAACTTGATTTTCACTTTCTTCAACAACAATTCTTGGATTAGGTGGTTCACCATCTATGTTTTTATCTTTGTCTTTTTCTGTACCTTTATTTTTCTTCTTCTTTTCATTTTCTTTTCTTTCCTTCTTTTCTCTTTCTAATTCTTCTTTCTCAAAGGCTAATTCCTCTTCTTCTTTCTTGGCTTTTAGTTCTCTTTCCTCTGCTTCTATCTTTGCTTTTTTGTGGTTTTCCTTAATATTGTCTAAGCACCTCTCCATCGGTAATAGTCTAATAACTAAGTCCCATAAATATGAAATTAAAGCAAAACCTAAACAAATTCCCCATTGTTCCTTTGTTAGTCCATCTTTACAAGTTTTAAATGCATTACCACCGAACTGTACTAGAATAACCTGGAGTAGGACCTCAAACAGGATAATGATTATAAAAAGGTAATTTTTAAATATTCTAGAGTAAACGTTCATACCTCCATCAATTACTCTGCAATTTATTTGATTAAATAAAGTATAAAATACAAAAGTATTAAATATCATTGTTAGATGTGCTGTATTTCCGAATTTAGACATATAAATAAAGTAAGCATCACGAAGATTATATGAATTGTAATAATCTATTCCGCAATCAGTTATAGTAGCATTGGGTAAGAGACTATATTTTGAATCCCAGGCTAAGTAAGAACCACTTATGGTATAATTAGTAAGATCTATAACCTCTACAGGCCATACTCCTGGGAATATACTTAACGAGTAGTTTAAGAACTTTTTATATATTTTTCCTGGTAAGTTTCCATAGCAACTTTCTATTATGTGTGCTTGTTCTATTCTATATGGCATATGTTCTGGTATAAATGTCGGCCCTAAAGTGTAAAGAATTAACATAAGTAATAACTGCATAAATGCTTGTAATATAATATGTTTCATCATTTTAGAATTGATTATGTATTCATCTCTAGCATATGGTTGTCGGTCTAATAGTTCATCGTAGGGGGGTTCAGCGGATAACGCCAATGAACCTAGAGAGTCCATGATTAAATTAATCCATAACATTTGTACTGGAGTTATCGGAGTATCATTCCCAATACAAGCTGTAGTAAAAACTAATACAACTGCACATAAATTAACTGTTAACTGAAATGTTATAAACTTTCGTATATTTTCATAAATATTTCTTCCCCATATTACCGATCTTACTATAGAACTAAAATTATCATCTAGGATTATTATATCCGCAGCGTTCTTTGCAATTTCTGTTCCTTGTATACCCATAGCAAATCCAACATCAGCTTCAGATAAAGCTGGTGCGTCATTAGTACCGTCACCAGTCACAGCCACAACATTTTTAAGATGTTTTAATCCCATTACCAACGCATGCTTATCTTCGGGTCTTGACCTTGCCATTATTTTTGATGTCTTAGCTATTTTTTCAAACTGTTCCATATTCTTAATGCGTAATTTTCTATCTTTTGGATCACATTTGCATAAGTCTTTGCTTAATGTACATTCTTCACAATATAATCCTTCGATTTTTCTGTAGAAGTCAGGCCCTAAAACAGAGCAATTCATTGGAAGCTCATCTTTTAATATTTTACAATCTCTTGCGATGGCAATAGCAGTTTCTAAGTTATCTCCTGTTACCATTATGACTTGAATTCCTGCTTTTTTACAGCTTTCAACTGCGATTTCGACGCCGACTCTTTTTGTGTCTTTAATTCCGACTATACCTCCTAATGTGAAGTTTTCTTCTTCTATTATTCTTTTACCTGATTTGTCTATGTCTTTCCATTTGGAACATTCTTCATCGTCAATATCTTTATATGCGACGCAAATTGTTCGTAATGCTGATGAAGCATATTCGTTTATAACCCTTTCAAATACTAACTTTTCCTCCTCACTAATTAGCTTCTTATTTGCAGTTTTCGGATCAATATAATACTTACAGGAAGCTAATATAATCTCAGCAGCTCCTTTCAAAAACACTCTATGACCGAGAATAAAATCTGGATGAGAGATAATAGTACTCATCTTTTTTCTAATTGAATTAAACGGAAATCTTTTTAAATTCTTAGAGTCAGCAGGTAGATATTTCTTAAATAACTGATTACAATTCTCACCCAATTTTATAATGAAATCAAAAATAGCTTCATCTGTCTTAGAAGGACTCTTTTTAATTGTATTGTCATCGTTTATTTCTATATCTAAATTGAATACTAAGCATTGTAATAAATTAGTATAATATTTCCCGTTCGGAAAAAATTGTGGAACATGTAAAGCATCACCAGGTGCTAATTTTTCTGTGAAGGATAGTATCTCTACGTTATTTTTATTGTCGTAAATTTTATGCACAAACATTACGTTTTGTGTTAAGGTTCCTGTCTTGTCGCTACAAATGATGTTAGCGCCTCCCATTACTTCGCAGGCATGCATTTTTCGTACTAAATTTTGATCGTCCATCATTTTGTTTATAGAAAAGGCTAAGCTTAATGTGACTGCTAATGGAAGACCTTCTGGTATTGCGACAACTATTATTGCAATACAAAGTATTATGATTTCTAATATACTTGCTGATATAAAAGAATTTCGTTGTTTGAGGAATATGTCAGATGCTACTATAGGCCCATCAAAAATTGTATTTGTAAACCAACTAGTCCTACTATCAATCTCTTGATTATCTTGCAAGTATTGTAAAAAAACAAATACAAATCGAATAGATAATGCAATAAATGTAAATACTCCAGCCCCAATTCCGAAGTATCCTATATCCTTTGCAATATAATCAAGCTTTTCCTCTAAAGGTGTTTTATTTGTTTTATCTTCTTCTTTTTCTAATATCTGCGCTTGAAGTTTACCTTGCTGAGTTTGATCACCAACTGCGAGTAATATTAATATAGCAAATCCTTCTCTGAATTGTGTCCCCGCAAATACAATAGGTGAAGGTAATTTATTTATTCCTGTTGGCTTCCTCGAATCTTTTTCATTTTCGAATTCCTTTCTTCTTTCCAAACAATTCTTCAATGTGTCCTTCTCTACTAAATCAGTTTCGCCTGTTAAAGAACTTTCATCTGTTTTAATATCATATCCGTTTAAAACAAGACCATCTGCTGGGATAATCGACCCTAGCTTAATTTTGATAATATCTCCAACTAATAAGTTTTCTTCGATTATCTCCTTATATTCTCCGTTTCTTAAGACATCTATATGTGCCTTTTTATTTGAATGGTCGTTTATTTCTTTAAATTTCTTCTCCTTAGTAAAGTTAGTTACTGAAGTTACAATAATAACTATTAATATAGCAACGATAATACTAAGTCCATCTACCCAATCTGTAGATGGGTGCTTAGATATAGGAGAAACACCTATAGCAATCTGTACTATTGCCAGTACTATTAAAATCTTAATAAAAGTATCATCGATTGCTTCCCATATATAATTGCAAAAGGGAGTATGCTTCGAATGCTTAACTCTATTAGTACCAAAGACTCTTCTCCTTCTATCTAAGTCTTCCCTATTTAACTCATCTAATCCTTTGTCGTATTTAACTTTTAATTTTTGGACTATACTTCTATCTCCTCCGTATTTACTCAATGAATCGAGCTCGTCTTCTCCTTTTCTACTAAATAAATCTTGTATTTCATCTATTGTTATATCAAAGTAGTCTATGTCTTCGGGTCGAATTGTCAGTGTAACGTCATCCATAATCGCACTAGGTGAACTTTTTAACTCTATTGATTGATTGTCTTTCCCAGATGTAATTGTGTTTGATTTTTTTATGTTTGTGTTCTGATTTTTTAATGTGGGATCTTTATGGAGTGAAACGGTTGTCATATTTTATAAATTGTTTAAATAAATTTAATAATAAAATTGTAAAAATAAAATTTATGATAGTTAAGTTAACTTATATTATTTTTTCATAAAACTTTAAATTTAATATTAAAAAA
>Ga0100378_1006992_pt1 | contig 10124 bp, 9 predicted proteins | sample CryGeymeta201502_FD_81535 | JGI IMG/M metagenome (GOLD analysis project Ga0100378, IMG submission 81535) | Groundwater microbial communities from Crystal Geyser aquifers in Utah, USA - Crystal Geyser metaG 2015-02 | ecosystem: Environmental > Aquatic > Deep subsurface > Groundwater | place: USA...
GAATCGCCATTTTTGGCAGATATAGTTTTTGACCAATCATTTTTTTTTCAACCCAATTGTTTCTTTCTTGAATTCTTTCAATCTGAGAAATATAGCATTTTTTATTCATCAAATTTTTTTTAAAAAGTCAAAGGTTTCCATTTTCAGCTTTGTAAAAACTGCCTCCATGAGTTACTAAAATAAGGAGTTTTTATTTGGTTTGAAACACCAAATCATGCACTTCAATATTGAGTAAATTTTTATTGAAAATCTTACAGAAACAGCCTTTATCAAAAGATTTCAGTTTTTTGTTAATATTAAAAGTTTCTTTCCATGTTTATCTGACATCAAACGTTCTGAGAATTCCAAGTTTTTCATTAGAACAATACAAATGTCCAATAACGCCCACAACAACTTCATCAGCATTGTTTGGGTTGATAACAATTCTGCTAATTATCATGCATATCAAACAAACCAATGTTTTTCGATGATTTCCCTTTGTCTGTTGATACTAGCATACGAATTCCTGATGAACAAGAACGTGAAAATTTTTTTTATAAAGTAAAGCTTTTTTTAAAAACTCCTTTTGGTTTAACGCCTGTGCAAATTGGACCGCGCTTGTTGGTTTTTGGAAACTAAAAGGTATAAAGAGAGAAAATAAAAGAAAATAGATTTTTTCATGAGGGTTTTTAATGTGGGCATTTGTAATTTTTTTGGTTATTATTAAAAATTTTAATAATTTTAAATAAAATTCTATTGATTATCATTAATTTAGCATAAAATTAACAATTAACTTTTAAATTATGGACAACATTTTATACATTATTATCATTGGAGCCATCTGCGGATATATTGCAGATGTATTAATGAGTGACAATGGTTATGGACTATTGATCAGTATTATTATTGGAATTGCAGGAAGTTTTGTAGGAACTTGGGCTTTTAGAAAACTTGGAATATCTATAGGAAGTGGCGTATTTAGCGACATTATTAGAGGGGCTTCAGGAGCGATTCTTATTTTGTTTATCCTGAGTCTTTTTAAAAGAGGAACCTATCGAAGACGATAATTCATTTTCGTTGTAAAAATAATAAAGAGGTTTAAAAACCTCTTTTTTTTGTGCTTTTTTCTGTAGAAATAAATTTAAAACAACAATTTATTGATTTAAAACAAACAATCAACCTACTTTTGCAACACATTCAGAACAACAAAAAACGTTGTTTCTCAAAAATCATTTATGTCATTCAAGTCTTTAGGATTAGCTGCTGCGTTTGTAAAAGCAGTCGAAGAGAAAGGGTACACAACACCTTCTCCAATACAACAAAAAACAATTCCAATTATTTTAGAAGGTAAAGATGTATTGGCATCTGCACAAACTGGAACTGGGAAAACTGCTGGATTTACGTTGCCTGTATTGCAATATTTAACAGAAACCAAGCAACAAAAAAATGGTCCTTTACGTGCTTTGGTTTTAACGCCAACAAGAGAATTGGCCGCACAAGTATATGAAAATATCAAGGAATATAGTAAATATACTGACATCAAATCAGGAGTGGTTTTTGGGGGTGTAAACATTGTTTCACAAAAAGCAATGCTCAAAAATGGAGTAGATATTTTGGTGGCAACTCCAGGAAGGTTGTTGGATTTGCATGAACAAAATTCAGTATCATTCAAACGAGTTGATGTATTGATTTTGGATGAAGCAGACAGAATGTTAGATATGGGTTTTGCAAGAGACTTGAATAAACTCATCAGTTATATGCCTTTAAAACGTCAAAATTTGATGTTTTCGGCTACTTTTTCTCCTGAAATTAGAAAATTGGCGGAAGGAATTTTAAAAAATCCAGTTTCCGTAGCTGCTGAACCTCAAAATTCAACGGCTGTAAAAGTAACTCACAAAGTGTATAAAATAGATAAAAACAAGAAAACTGCTTTTACTATCAAATTAATTACTGACAATGATTGGCAACAAGTATTGATTTTTACAAGAACAAAACATGGAGCCAATAAATTGACTGAAAGTTTGCTTAAAGCGAAAATTTCTGCTGCAGCCATTCATGGAAATAAAAGTCAAGGAGCTAGAACAAAAGCACTAAAAAACTTTAAAGAAAACTCCATAAAAATTTTAGTAGCAACAGATATTGCTGCTCGTGGTTTGGATATTCCATTATTGCCTCATGTGATCAACTATGAATTGCCAAATGTACCTGAAGATTATGTGCACAGAATTGGAAGAACAGGAAGAGCAGGTGCTGAAGGTGAAGCTATTTCATTGGTTTGCAGTGAAGAAACTGAATTTCAAAATGAAATAGAAAAACTACTCAAAGAGAAATTAAATTCTGAAATTGTTGAAGGTTTTGAACCTACTGATACTGCTGATGCTAAAAGAGCCTCTACGCAAAGTAAAAGTTCTTTTGCAAAGAACAAAAAACCTTCAAACACGAAATCATCAGAAGGAAATGCTCCAAGAAAAAAACCTTTTTCAAACACAAATAAACCAACAACTTCTCCTGAAAAAGGCAGAAGTGCCGCAGCAAAAAGAAAACGTTTTTAGAGATTTAATTTTTCATTCTATTATTGCTACATTTGTGTTTTAAAACACTTTCACAAATGAAATACCATTCAATAGACGCAGCTCTTTTCATCAAAAATCGTAAAAATTTTGTTTCGCAAATGAAGCCGAATAGTTTGGCGATTTTCAATTCTAATGACATTTATCCAACAAGTGCTGATAGTACAATGCCTTTTGAACAACATAGAGATATTTTTTATTTGAGTGGTGTTGACCAGGAAGAAAGTGTGTTACTTTTATTTCCTGATTGCCCAAATCATGAACTACGTGAAGTGCTTTTCGTAAGAGAAACCAATGATCATATTGCTGTTTGGGAAGGTGAAAAATTATCGAAAGAAACTGCTTTTAAAACTTCAGGAATTAAAACCGTTTTTTGGTTGCAAGAATTGGAAAAAGTACTGTTTGAAATGACCACGTATTGTGACACTTTTTACATCAATACCAACGAACATTACAGAGCTAAAGTAGAAACAGAAACGCGTGAAGATCGTTTTACAAAATGGATCTTGGCAAAATATCCTGCACATTCTGCAGCGAAAAGCAACCCAATTTTGCAACGTTTACGCTCTGTAAAAGACCCAATTGAATTGGATTTGATGCAACAAGCTTGTGATATTACCGAAAAAGGATTTCGTAGATTGTTACATTTCGTAAAACCTGGCGTTTGGGAATATGAAATTGAAGCAGAATTAATTCATGAATTTATCAGAAATCGCTCAAAAGGATTTGCTTACACACCAATAATTGCCTCAGGAAACAATGCAAACGTGTTGCATTATATCGAAAACAATCAACAATGCAACTCTGGAGATTTATTGTTGCTAGATATTGCTGCAGAATATGCCAATTATAAAAGCGATTTAACAAGAACAATTCCTGTTTCTGGACGATTTTCTGACAGACAAAAAGCGGTGTATAATGCTGTGAATCTTGTGAAAAAAGAAGCCACAAAACTGTTAGTTCCTGGAACTTTTTGGAAAGAATATCACATAGAAGTTGGAAAAATCATGACTTCAGAATTGTTGAAATTAGGCTTGATTGACAAAGCTGATGTTCAAAATGAAGACCCAAAATGGCCTGCTTATAAAAAATATTTTATGCACGGAACAAGTCATCATATTGGATTAGACACACACGATTATGGCTTGTTATATGAACCTATGAAAGCGAATATGGTATTCACTGTTGAACCTGGAATTTACCTCCCACAAGAAGGTTTTGGTATTCGTTTAGAAGATGATGTAGTAATCCAAGAAAAAGGCGAACCTTTCAATTTGATGAAAAATATTCCTATTGAAGTGGAAGAAATTGAAGATTTGATGCATCAATAAATAAAGAAAAGTGAGTTTTAAAACTCGCTTTTTTTATGCCAACGAATTGATAAAACGAATTGTTTGACAATTGAACATTTCTGGCTGTTCAACATTGACAACATGACCACAATTTTCCACCACAAAAAGTGTAGAAGTCACATGTTGGGAAACAATATGTTTGATAGATGGCAAAAACAAATGATCTTCAGCACCCATAATATAAAAAGTTGGGATTTTAATGTCTTTTGCTCTGAAAAATCGCAATAAAGGATTGATTTCTGCAGTTAATTTAAACCAACGCAAAAACTCTTTTTGATAGAGTTTTTTGGCTTCATTGACGAATAATAATCTTGAATTTTTATGATTTTTCTTTGGCATAATGATAAATGCAAACAACTTATACAGCATCATATATGGCACTACAGATTTAAAAATATTGCCAATTTTCATCAACATTTGAGAACGAAAATTCAATTTGATAATGGCACCTCCCATAATCATACTTTTCACCATTTCTGGTCTTTTTTCTGCCAGATTTCGAATCAAAATAGTCCCTAAAGAAATCCCAATAAAATGTGATTTTCGAATGTTTAAATGTTCAATAACCTCCACAATATCATGAGTAATTGAATCAAAAGTATATTTTGGATTGAACGTATCTTTCAATGTTGGTTTGCTATTTCCATGACCGCGCAAATCCAAAATCAAGACATTGAATTCTTTTTTAAAATCGCGCACTTGTTTATACCAAATAGAACTACTTCCTCCTGCACCATGCACAAAAGTAACCCATTCACTAGAATTAGAATTCGGATATGTATAGTAGTTTAACAAAAATTATTTTTCTTTATAAAACAAAAATACAATTTTTATTTATTGAAAGCTTTGATAAAAATAAATTGTGGTGTTAATCATTATTTAAAAAAAATTATCATTTGACTGAATTTATGAAAACTGTGAAATTCGTATCAAAAAATCAGTTAGTAAAATTTAAAATGCCAAAAAACAAAAACTGTATGAACAATAAAAAAGGAGCAAACTTATTGAGAGAATTTCTTTTAAAGTGTGCCAACGCAAAACAAAAAACAACTGCAATAAAATACCAAGCAACGTAGTTTTGAACGGGAATTTGAGCGTTTGTCCATGTCCAAAAATCATAGGTAATTGCAATGGGTTCAATGAGAAAATCGAGTGAAACCAAAACTAGACTTGAAAAAAGTGCCAAAATCCATTTCGTTTGAATGTATTTTTCTAAGGAATAAACGGTTGCATAGGTTAATAAAATCCAATTCACACCAATCATTAACGGCGTTTCAAAAACTTTCCATCCCAACGTTTTTCCGTATGCATATTCTCCAAAAATAGCACCGGTATTTACACCCAAAACCTCTACAAAATAGCCTAAAATGGCAATTAAAATAAAAATAAATACTTGATTTCGAAATCCCTTTTCATGATTAATGAATAATAAAATTGCGCTAATTCCCAAATTTAAAGGAGTTAAAGACAAAAAATCAATGGGATTTTTGCTTGCAACAATTCCAATAAAACCTGTGACATAAATTAAAATCAACAGAATAATAGAAAATTGAATTTTAGTGATATTGAGTTTACGAAACATGATTTGTCGCAATTTTAGCACTTAACAAACACAAAGGAATTCCTCCTCCAGGATGCACACTTCCACCAACAAAATACAATCCTTTGATATTTTTTTTAAAATTTGGATGTCTCAAAAACGCAGAAAATTTTGAATTGCTACTTGTTCCATACAACGAACCTTGATAAGAAGAGGTTTTGCTTTCAATAGTTCTTGGATCTAAAATTTCCTCACATTCAATCAAAGATTCAATGTCCATTTTGAAATGAGCGTTCAATTTTTCGATGACATTTTTCTTCGTATTTGCAACCAATTCATCCCAATTTTGTCCAATATTCGCAGGTGCATTTACCATTACAAACCAATTTTCTGATTGATTTGGAGCATCCTCTTTGCAAATTTTTGACGAAATATTGATGTAAATTGTTGGGTCTTTATACATCGTTTTTTGTTCAAAAATTGCCTCAAATTCCGCTTTATAATCTTCTGCGAAAAAAATATTGTGCAAGTCTAATTCTTTGAATTCTTTGCGAATTCCCCAATAAAAAACAATGGCAGAACTTGATCTTTCTTGCGAAAGTGTTTTTATAGGTTTTGGATAATTTGGCAATAATTGATGATAAGTAAAATAAATATCCATATTGCTAAAAACAACATCAGCCAAAATTTTTCCGTTTTCGGTTTCAATTCCCAACACTTTTTTTTGAGATTTGTCTAAAATAATTTCTTTTACAATTTTATTATACTGGAATTTTACGCCTAAATCCTCAGCCAATTGTACCAAAGAAGTAGTAATGCTGTTCATTCCTTTGGTTGGAAAAAATGTGCCTACATTGTGTTCATAATGAGGAATAATTCCCATTATTCCTGGAGTTTTGTAGGGATTTGAACCATTATAAGTAGCAAATCTATCAAATAATTGCACCATTTTAGGATGTTTTACATCCTTTTGATTTGCTTGATGAAGCGTTTTATCAAGATCAAACTTTCCAATGTTCAGTATTGATTTCAATGTTTTCAAATTAAAAAAATTGGATGGTTGATGCAAACTTTGTTCTAAAAATAAATCACCAATTTCTTCATTGATAAAAGCTGCTTTTTGGAGCTTTTTCACAATAACAGCTTCTTCAATTTGAAAGGTTTCCTGAACTTTTTCGGCAAACTTTTGAACATCACTTTCTGCATGCAATTGTGTACCATCTTGCCAAAAATACTTGCACGAAGTTGGATGTTTTACATATTCAAAATAATCTGCTGTTTTTTTTCTTGCCAACGAAAATAATTCCTCCACAAATTGAGGCATTGTGAACAATGAAGGTCCTGCATCAAAACGATAATCTCCTAACTGAAAAACGGATAATTTTCCTCCAGGATATGAGTTTTTTTCATACACATTTACCTCAAATCCTTTTAATTGCAGGCGAATAGCACTCGCAATTCCTGCAATTCCAGCACCAATTATAACTGCTTTTTTGTTCGTTTGAATATTACTCATTTTTTGTTTAGAATATCTCTAAATTTATTGAACAAAAATACTACTTTAGAAAGATATCAAACACAAATTTTATTGGTTTTTTTAGTTCAGTTTATTGGTTTTTGAAAGAAATTCCCAAACAAAAACAACAAAAAAGCAGGCAAAACCCAACCCAAGTTAAAATTCGCAAATGGAATCCAACTTTTAATACCAATCAAATAATCTTCTGAAATAAAATATCCTAAAAAATCAGGAATACTAAATATAAAAGTGACCAAAACAACTGCTCTAAAAACCAATACAGAAGCAAATTTATCTGGAAGAACATTCAACAAAATCAACACAATTGTAATTGGATATAAAAACATTAAGGCTGGCACAGCCAAAATGATGATAAAATCTACTTGAAAACTTCCCACCAAAATGCCAATAATCGAACAAATTGCTGCAGTAATTACAAATGCTTTTTGTGAGTTTTTGCAAATTCCTTTCAGATAATCTGCACAACCTGTAACAACGCCAACTGCAGTCGTAAAACAAGCTAACGCAACCAAAACACTCAATAAAATCCTCCCAAAATCACCCAAAGTTTGCAAACTCAAACTGGTTAAAATGTCAATTCTTGAAGCGTTTTCAGTAAATGATGCGCTAAATAAAAATCCTGATAAAATGAGTCCGCCATAAATCAATAACAATCCAACACCAGCAATAATTCCTGATTTTTTTATCAATACTTGTTTTGCTTCGAAAGCGTGCAGATTTCCTAAATTCAGCGAAACAATCATTACTGCCCCAACAACAACTCCTGCAATCGCATCAAAAGTTTGATAGCCTTCTAAAATTCCATCCACAAATGGATTTTCAACCGTTGATAAAAGCACATTTTCTGGTGGATAAAAAACAGCCAAGAAAATGATTATCAATAAAATAATTACAATGATGGGCGTCAAAAACTTTCCAATAACATCAATAATTTTTGAACGATTGATGGCAAAAATAAACACCAATCCAAAATAAATACTACTCGTAATTAAAGGACTACTATCAAAAAAAGGCTGCACAGACATTTCATGAGTTACTGCAGCTGTTCTTGGGCCAGGAATTGCAATGGCAATGGCATAAATAAGAAAACAAAAAACAGTACTGAAAACTGGAGAGACTTTTTTGCCAAAATCATACAAAGTTCCTTGCAATTTGGCATGTGCAAAAATGGATAAAATAGGAATTACAACAGCAGTGATTGCAAATCCTAGTAAAACAATCCACCAATTTGAACCCGATTTTACGCCTAATGACGTTGGTAAAATCAAGTTTCCTGCACCAAAAAAAAGCGAAAACAACGCAAAACCACTAATCCAAATTTCTTTATTCTTAAACGTATTCATCTACTATAATTTCGTTAAATGTAATAATCTTTAGAGTTAAATGCTAGTTTTCATTTATATTTGCAATGATTTGTTAAATAAATGATGTCTTTCGCAAAAATTTTATTTGTAAAAACATGCAGTGCATTTTTAATTTTTGCGCTGTTAGTGCCTTTTGCTTTAAAGTTGGAGCATATTTTTGAAAACCACAAACACAGCGTTTGTACAAGTAAAGTTGAAAACCATATACACCAATTAAATGATGATTGTGATTTTCTAAATTACACCATTACCTCATTTAATTACACTCAAAACTTTGTTAACGAAACATTTATTGTAAATTCTTTTCCAGAAAAAAATTACAATGATTCTATTGCTTTCTTTTCTTCACAAAAAGCAACTTCTTCCTTAAGAGGACCTCCGAGTTTGTCATAAAGTATTCGCTTTATTATAAACTAAAAACAAACAGATGAAAAAAATTCTTTTAGTATTTTTTTATCTGAGTTCCTTTTGGATATTCAGTCAAAATTGTACTTATAAAATCAGTGGAACTGTTGTTGATTTTCATGATGGAACTATCATTGATAACGCAACAATTCAGATAAAAAGCACCAATAAATTTGCCATTTCAGATCGCAAAGGAAATTTTGTAATTAACAATGTTTGTGTTGGAAAAATCACCATTGTTATTTCTCATATTGGTTGTAAAACCTCAGAAAAAACAATCAATATTGACAGTGATTATCAGGGAAAATTTCTGTTAGAACATCATTCAGAAGAATTGGAAGAAGTGTCTGTTTTTGGAAAAACCAATACAAAAAAAGTGGAATCAATTTCTGAAACGTTGTTGTCTAAAAAAGTGTTGGATAATTACAGTGCTGCTTCTTTGGGTGATGCTTTGAAAGAAATTGCCGGAGTTTCATCCATCAATACTGGAAATGCGATTGTAAAACCCATGATCAATGGCATGCACAGTAGCAGAATTATTGTGATGAACAATGGTGTGCGTTTGCAAGACCAAGAATGGGGAATTGAACATGCGCCAAACATCGATTTGAATTCGGCTGAAAGTGTTTCTGTCATTAAAGGTGCAGGAGCGTTGGCTTTTGGAAGTGATGCTATTGGTGGAGTTGTGTTGTTAAATCCGAAAAACCCTGTAAGAATTGATTCGCTTTTTGGAAACACCATTACTGGATTTCAAACCAATGGAAATGGCTATAATTTGGCAACTTCATTACACAAAACCTTTAAAAAAGGATATTATGTAGATGTAAATGCTACATATAAACGATTTGGAGATTTTAAAGCGCCAGATTATTATCTAACAAACACTGGTTCTGAATCTTATGCATTTGCTATCAATGCTGGTTTTAAAACTTTTGAAACTGGCTGGAATGTTTTTATTAGTTCCATTTCTAATGAAATTGGGATTTTAAGAGCTTCACATATTGGCGGAATTCAAGATTTGGTAAATGCGTTAAACAGCCAACAACCTTTGATTCAAAATGATTTTAGCTACACAATTGACAATCCAAAACAAGAAGTTTCGCATTGGATTGCCAAAGTAAACTATTTTAAACGTTTTGAAAAATTAGGGAAACTAACGTTGCAATATGATTTTCAAGAAAATCAACGACTAGAATATGACAGAAGAATTGGCGACAATCGTTTTATTCCAGCAGTAGATTTAAATTTACAAACTCATTCTGCGACCGCAGATTTTCTTTTTGATGCCAAAGACTCTTGGGCAATTCAATCTGGTGGATTGTTTCGTTTTCAAAAAAATGTTGCAAATCCTGCAACTGGAGTTCGTCGTTTAATTCC
>Ga0100378_1006995_pt1 | contig 10123 bp, 8 predicted proteins | sample CryGeymeta201502_FD_81535 | JGI IMG/M metagenome (GOLD analysis project Ga0100378, IMG submission 81535) | Groundwater microbial communities from Crystal Geyser aquifers in Utah, USA - Crystal Geyser metaG 2015-02 | ecosystem: Environmental > Aquatic > Deep subsurface > Groundwater | place: USA...
AACACTGTCGAAGAAAAGGAAAACATGAAAAAACCTTATATCAATAAGCCAGTTCCCGACATGTACGCCATCATACATATAGATTGCAGCTGGAAATCGGAAAAGAATACCTTTACTGCGCATGTGGATTATCTAAAAAACAGCCTTTCTGTGACGGATCGCACAAATATACCAATTTCCAACCGATTAAGTTTACAGCCAAGACAAAGACCAATGTTCTTTGTCTATGCAAGCGGAGTAAAAAAGAGCCCTATTGCGACAATGCACACAAAAAATATATGGGCCTCGACTTCTGATATTTTACTATGATTTTAGCTACTTTAACTAGTAAATTAGAGAAAAAGAAAAATCGAACAAAGAGTTAATAATTTTCAATAGCGTTACTTATTTAAATACAATATAGGAGATACTCAAAGCTATCAATAAAATTTCAATGCTTTATCTCCATTCAATTACCTGTACTTGCTATAGAGTCTCTATACTTCCTATACATATCGTCTGTGAGTTTCATCAATTAACTACTGAGAGGGCTCTTAATTTTAGCTACTTTTTTAGAATTCGCAAGCTAACGTCTTTCCTTTAACCACTATTACCTCCACAGATGGAGGAAGGATGATTCCGGTCTTGCTCCAAAATAAAACTCCAGGAACTTTGATCTTATTCATCCAGATTCTCACTTTTTCGAATCCTTAGAAGGTCCAGAATCCTTGATGTTCTCTTAAAACTACAACTGGTGCGATATCGTAGTCATACATAAGAGCATATTTGATGAAACCTTTTCTAGAAACCCAGCATCTGAATTAGTTTGGAGAAGTAACAGTTGCCTCTTCAAATCCTCCAGGCAGAAGTCCTATCTTGCTGCCTCTGCTCATCAATTTTTTGATATTGTCGTTGGAGGCTGAGCTAACTCCCCACATTCTGAAGAACAATCCCAGAATCGGCACATTCAAGATAAAGTTAGAAGATATACCCACCATATCACAGAAATCTTTGCTGGCAGAGTTATTCATTGAGCACAACAGCCCAGCGGCATAGACGCTATGGGGATGGAAGGCATATAAGATTTTTTATGTTTTTGTTGGGTCTTCTGTATCATTAATAAACGTCCAAGACTTGAAGAACTGACTAGGATGCATATATTTTTTGACATTCTAGGTGAATAATCTTGTTCTTCCGATCGGAATTTGAAGTAAACCAATAATAGAGAAGATGACAATCATGGTGATGTTGAAGGTAAGGGCAGCATAAAGCAAGGCTATCAGGGTACCATAAAATGTGCAGTAGAAGAGAACAAGGAAGATGAAAGGAATAGTTGACTGTCTTAAGCTAACCTTTTGACTCATGGCTCCGATATGGACAATGTTGATAGGATATACAAACAATATTTATCATATTTAATGTATGAGGATAATGTTCAGTTTGATGAATGATAAAAAGCATTTTTATCTTGGAGCAGAGATTGTTTAGATATAATAAAATTATTATGAGCTCGAAGAAAGAAAAAAAAGGAGGAGGCAAGAAAGACAAGGAAAAAGATAAATAGCGTGAGAGAATGGCTGAGTAATAAGCCCGTAAATAACGAGAGCGTCAAGAGGCTCAAGCCAGAAGTATATACTTTTGATATTCAGTCGGAGTCCTTGAAAAATCAGGTATCCTTGATGCCTACGAATATTTCCTTCGAGCAATCTGCAAAAATGGGCTACCAGAAGCTAACATATTTGAATTTGCAGCACAACAAGTTCTCAAATATCAGAAAAAAATGAAACAGAAGGATGTTAAACGATAATAAATCAACCGCTCTTTAGAGAAGGAGAGAAGCCGATCTCCACCTCCCAAAAATGAAGGAGCAAAGGCACAATTACCTTTCAAAGGTGAGGCTAAATAAGAAGCTCTGAAGGCACTGAAGAAATGAGTGATTAAAAAATTTTATGTATAGAGAATACCCTGGATAATGATGGAATGAAATCATAGAGTGGGGTATGAGGGATAGTTGCAAATGGCGCAGGTGTTTCCCATAGCAACTCTGATGTATCCTCCTTCTCCCCAAATATTTCCCCAAGAGTTTTTGACTTTCCAGAAATCATCAGTGGCACCAACAAGTAAAACACCGTGGTTGACTGCAGTTCCGCATTGACTGATAATTCCACTTCGATAGCTTGACCAAATTGTGGCGTCAACAGCAACAGCAACAGGTTGACTAGAAAGAGCATTTCTAAGATTATCGCATCCAGGAACATCAACAAAGCCTGCTATACTTTGTTTTCTTTCCTTATATTGGCAGGATCCATCAAGAGCAGTGTAGGGGTAGTCATCTTAAGTGGCGATTCCATTATCTTTAATGTATTGGAAGGCACTGTCCATCCATCCTCCGTTGCAGCCCATGTTTCCGTATGGCTTTGAGCAGTCCACCAAATCTTGTTCAGAAAGATTAGGTTTGTTTCCTCTATCAGCAACAAGGATAGCACTCTCCAAAGCTCCAGTGGCTGAGAAAGCCCAGCATGATCCGCAAGCCCCTTGGTTCTTGACCTGAGTGACAGCACCTTCAGATTGCCAATCGACATCACCATTATCAACGTTGATTGTTTAAACTTTTTCAATGTAAGGACTGGTCTTAAGAGGAACAATAAGAGTTAAGTAGATGGCTTCAAACTCAGCATCAGTCATATCAGTGAACTGATTGATTCCTTTTTGCCAGGTATTTTCTGAGTTGGCGTTGTGCTCAGAAATTTTAACAAGGTTTCTCAAGAAGATAGTCTTTCTATATTCTTATTCACCAACTTTGGCGTAAACTTTACCATATTCCGTCTTGTATTGCTGGAAGGAGTAAGGGGTATTTTTTGTTGCTTCCTGGTGATACATGGCAAGCACAGCCACTGTTGCCAGCAGGCCAGCAATTAAGTAGGATTTATTCATCAAAAAATAATTATTAAGCTATATCTCAATACTTGCATTTAAACTCTTCCCCCGATCAAGTATTCATAAATGTTCAAAGTGAAGAAGAAAATAACAATACCAGCTTTTGTCGCAGAAGTCAATATGATTGTGTTTTGACTTCCCTCATAAATATTAAAGAGGAAAGTATTGCTTCAATAGCAATTTATCGGATTGAAGTAGGTGTTTGTGAATATAATTGTTATCAGTAGTATGGATCAAGTACGCTTTCTACCTGAGGGCATCTTGACCTCGTTGAATAATACATGTTGGTTGACTAAAGGATCGTATTTTCTCAAAGTTAACTTCTTGAGAGTTTGACTAAATGATGCAAAAAAATACGTTGATGGCTTGCTTCCCACGTAGAAGTATCCTGTTCCTGCGCTGCTCAACAGTCTGAATAAAATCTGCTTTTTTGCTGCCATAATTATTATAAACACCAACACATCTACCGACCCTCCAATAACCAAAAAGGCACAATTGGTCTTTCCTGTGATTATTTTGACCTTCTTTTTTGATTGTTATAATATAGTTGTGATGATGATAACTCGATTGCTGCCAACTCGATCTCTTCTTGCTCGCCTCAGATATTCCTTTGCTGATGATGGCAAGAAAAACGACGACGATGATGACATTCTGAAGCCCAACAAGCAGAATGAAGAGACAACAAATCAGCTGAGACGAAGATTTACAGGTTAAATAAAAAGTAGATCTGTTAATAGGTAGTCTAGGAACGCTTCCATTAAAAAACATCAGCCCTCTATGACAGATACATGCAAACAAGATAGGCGCCTTTGGTATGTCATGATGGCCTTCATGTGGCCTATGAATTCCTTATAGAAAGACCACCTATCTTTGCACCCTACCACCCTCGCAGATTTAGCATCGAACGCAATCGCTATGTTTATGGCAAAAAGACAGGCTTTTACATACCAATCCCCAAGGATTTGAGAATTGAGGATGCTGAAGAACTATTCAAGGAGTATGACTAGATCAATGAATAAAACGAAATAACTCATCAGATAGTTTTGAGTCAGACTGAAAAGATCAGTTATCGCTAGAACTCAAAGGTCTGGAGATACACTGATCCCAACACACAAGACCCTCACTCCATCCAAACTCATCCTTCTGACACAGTCTATCTCATTGTCAAGCAAAATGATCAATGGGTACCTTGCCTCTTATTTAGATTTTCCCTACCAAAGTAATCAATCAAAAAGATACTCAAACTTCCATCTTCAACGAAATCAGCTTGCACTTATTCCAGTCTACTCCCTATCCAGTTGTCCACTTCCCTAGCCGCAAACCAATCGGATGCAGAAAGGTTAACCGAGAAGGTCTTAAAAATCAGGTGAGAGTATTCACCTTCAAAGGAATGTCAGCATTCGGCATTCCTCAATTCCCAACAAGCCAATACTCTGACTTTGCTTGGGTTCCTAAACCTCACCTTGCCAATTATTTTTCAGATGAGTATCATGAAAAAGCAGCATGGGCTGCAGTCCAATCCTTCCCTTGATGTATGAAAATTATTCTACTTGATATAAGATCAATGGTAGTGATTCAAAATATCATTCATTTCCTCTTTCCACCGAAGAAGTCGATCTGCTCAAATTCCATTTCAGGTTATTAGGCTTCCATTTTTTCATAATTTTAAGGTTTAGGTGGTGGTTCTGGAGTTTTAATCATATTGTGGCAGTCGAAACAAGCGCACTTGGGTGTACATTTTAGTTTGTTGTTGTAACATTCACAGTATTTTCTGACACAGTGACTCTTCTGACAGGCACAGCCTCTATTGCCACCAGTCACTGCCAATTCACGATACCTTTTGGTGCTGTTTTCATGATTTTAGCATAGCTAACATCGACACATGACTCCGCAATAGACTACTTTGGACAAACATTCGCAATAAAGCTTCAAACATTTAGTCTTTTTGCATGAGCACATGTTAGTTACTTTATGGGGAAGGTTCGTCTTGAGCGTCAGGCAGTTTGGACAGCACTCAGGAGCACAGGGAAATGGAGAAAGAAAACAATTACAATTGTAGTTTAGACATTCACCTGCCGCAAAGCAGACGCAGTTGTGTATCTTTGGGGCCATCATATGAGCCTCAATTTTGTGGTAAGGCTTTTCGCCTTGGTTGGAATAGTTTTATGAGGCTCCAGAGTTCGAATTTGATGAGCCTATATCTGGTATTCCGACAACTTTTTCTAGCTTACTTTCACTTACATTACGAGTTAATGATTTCCTGGAAGGTACCTTCTCGGACTACTTTGCCAAACGATTCAGTAGATCAGAGTCTCTTGATTACCTACTTTTGATGGAGCCAATTGAATTTCTATGTGGTGAGATGAGTACAGTTCAAAGTTCGATCGATATGGTGTAAAAGGAGTTAACTGGTGTTCATGATCGATGAGGGCAAACAAATTTCTAGAATGTGACTTATGAGATGAGTTGGATTGCTTTCGAGATTTGCTTGAGTTTGATTCGATATCCATGAGGGTCAAACTGTCGGAAAATAAAGTAATGACCAATTATTATCATCTTATCACTTTTGTTTATAGGGAGCAATATCAATCATATGAATCATCAAAGAGGCTATTTTTCTTTCTCAACATCTGAAGGTCTAAGAAGGGGGAATATAATCACCTCCTGGATCCTCTAACTTTCAGAAAGCAGCATCGCAAGTCTATCGACTCCAAGTCCCCAACCTGCACATGGCATCAGACCATACTATAAAGCTTCCACAAACTATTCCTCATGAGGAGTGTTGGCCCTCTGTATTCGAGGATCATTCAACTCACTATAGGCATTGACAAATTCCCAGCCCTTGATGAAAAGTTCAAAACGAGCTGTAAGATGAGGTCTATCAGGTAAAGGTTTGGCAAGTGGCGAAAGAATTCGAGGATGATGAAGAATAAACAAAGGCTTTTCGTAGCTGAGCCCTTCAAGAAAATGACCAGCTAATTTGTCAAGCATTCTACATTTATTAATTTTTACCTTTATGCTGATCGAGGTTCATCACATTGAACATGATGCTTCACACACAGCCTATCTAAAAAATCTAGACTTTCTCTGCTTTCGAACTCAGTTGGGAATTTTTCATTGGTAGCCTTCTCCAAACCTTCAATGAAATCAATCTCTAGCCACTCATTCTCAAGATCAAGTTATTTGCCTCCGATATTTATTTTTGTATCTCCTTTTACAGCCTTCACGATCTCTGTTAGGAGTTATTTAGTCAAGTTAATGTGATCTCGATAGTCAGCGTATGCACAGTACAGTTCGCAAGAGGTGAACTCTGGGTTGTGGGTTTGATCTATGCTTTAGTTTCTGAAATTTTTGCCGATCTCGAAAACCCTACTCATTCCTCCTATCAGCAATCTTTTGAGAAACAGTTCTGGAGCTATACGCATATAGAGATCCATCTTATGATCGTTGTGATAGGTCGTGAAAGGCTTCTGATTTATTTTATAAAAATACTGCGATTGCTCCTCCGGCTGAAGGAGACAAGACTGGAGTTTCTACCTCTAAATATCCTCTTCTCTCAAGCTCTGTTCTCAGCACAGATATCATTTTCGACCGAATTTTCAACAACCTGAGAGAGTCAGGGTTTGTGAGTAAATCCAAATGTTTGTTTCGATATCGGATTTCATGATCTCTCAAAGTATTGTATTATGGCAGCATCCATAGGCAAGGACTCACGACCCAAATATCTTTGTTGGAGGAAGGAAGTAATGATAGCTCACCTTTTTTGGTGACAAAAGGGGTACCCCGGACACCCACGACATCTCCTCGACGATAGACATGTTCTTATCCGCTTTTGCTGACTATCGCGATTTGCAATCTTAAATGTTCTTAGCGAACATCAATGAAGGTTGTCTTACCGTGAGTTCGAATTGAAGAAATTCTACCGGCTATAACTTCTTCCTCAACCTTTGTCTAGTTGTTTTGCTTGAGATTTTAGTATTTTTGGAGGAAAGATGCCACTGTGATAGTGGGCTTGATTGGTTGATAAGCTTGCTAAATGAAGGTTTACTGAAATTAGGCAATGATTCGACTCGATGCTGATAGTAGGCAAGTTGCTCGTGTGATTTTTTTGTAGAAAAGGCATTGATCCATTGTTTGCGAATGAAGAATGTCCAAGGTTTAAACATAATTGGGGCGTTCAGGATAATCTTATAAAAATAAAAGAAAGAGATAAAGAGGGTAATAGGATCACTATTTTTATCATAACTATGTCAGAAAAATAGCATCAGACCACCATACCTTCCATTCTCAACAAACTAAGAGCTGGAAGAAAAAGAAGATAGGCAAGCGAAGTCAAGATAGAAGAAGGAGAGGAAAAAACAAAAGAGGGGAAGTATAATGTCGGATAGAGCAAATTTGAAGAGAGTTTTATTAATCAGCTCAAAAGCTTTACACAAGACTCCTTGTTTACTGTTGCAGACTCAGGAGTGACTCAGTCTGACATCAGAAGTTTTATGAGCGTAAGCTTCTGTTTCTAGGAGGAAGAATAAGTCAACCAGCGTTCTCGTTCACGAAACAAAAAATCAACAAAGAAAACTAAGAGAAAGAGCAAGAAAAGATAAAAACAAGCAACACTTGAAAGATATTTCGACATGAAGTCAAAAGGAGGCAGTCCAAGCAGAACTATTTTAAAAGAGAAATAGCATAAGTGGAGTCAATTGAAATTGGACGAATACTTAAGCAATTAAAGAAAGGAAAGTGCAAAATAGGCATGATTAGAATTGATCCATATAATTTACTCAACAATCATTGTTCTATTGGGTCAACTATCTGAACACAAAGATAAGGATGTTTCTTTTTTTCCTTCATGGCCAGCCAAAAAGTTTTATCGAGAATAAACTATTTGGGCTTTTATTTTGCTTTGACAACACATTTCAAGGCCCTCATAACTGCCTTACTTTAAACTTTTGCCCCAGATTCATCAACCTTAAGCTTTACAGCCTCCATCATCACAGCTAAGACATATTACTTTAGCTCTTTATTGATAAAATGTAAACCTACCATCTCTTCATAGGATCTGTTGAGGTCCAGCTCAATAACCGGCATTTAAAATATGTCACATTAGGCTAAAGTTGAGCCAACTTTGCCATCTAACATTTCTACTTCAGCAATTACCTTGTCAACAGTGGTATAGGCACTCCCTTTCAATAAGTAGATCAAATCACTGGTTTCTTTATCTCTAATTTTGATGCTGAAATTATCCCTATCTTTGTAGTGTCCTACTTATATCTGTTCTCTTTCTGATTTTGTATCAGCATAGAATGAGGCTACCTTCTGATTATTGAACAGGAACTAACCAAATTATCTTTTTTTGAATTTAGTTGGAAATTTGATCTGTTTGAACAAGTAAGCAAAAGAGATGATGTCTTGTGGACCCAGGGGATACTGTAGATCCCCGAAGGAGTAATTAGGAAATTTATTTTTGACTTCCTGATTGATGGTAGTCTGAGTGGCTGGTCCCATTCCTGCCTTGACGTATATGCTCTTGTCGTTTATTTCTTTTATTGTAAAAGCCTTTCGATTGAAATTTTGAATGGTTTTCAAAGCATTATGATTTTTGGTATCAAACTAAAGGGTTTTGACTCCGCTAAATTTTGCAAACTCGTTCCAAGCCAGACACATGGTCCCGACCCAAACAATATTGCCTTTTTTGGTCGAGAAGGCGTTGTACTTCTCAGCAACATATTTTTACATTCTGTTTTTCAAGTGAATTATAGATCGTCGGAAAGAATAAAAGAATTTATTATTTAAGAGATCATCATATAATCAGGGTTTATTCTATTCGTCGACCATTGCATGGTATTTCTCATTATTGTTTATCTTTACTGGGGTCTTTTCGGACCCTTAGCTTGCTGATTCCAGTTATGGAATCATTTCTGGTGGTCTCTTCCCGTGCGATTCTGGTAGAAAATACGAGAGGATTATACTAGCAGCTGCCAAAACAGCAAACACTAGCATGATTGGGAAGCCACTGTTAAGACACGCATTGATGATTTGTGAAGACACCATGGAAGTAAGAGAGCCCCATGTTTTGATGAAATTTAGACCGATGACTCTAATTTGTGTGGGAAATAGTTAATTCAGATATATGCCATAAACGTTGAAGGCATTGCTAACAACAAGTTCGATGATGAAGACAAAAAGGAGGACGACCACATTTGAGCCGACCTCTTCGTCATTTCCCCCATCTTGGTTCCACACGAATATTAAAACTATCGAGCAGGCCATGATGATCCCAAAAGAGACCATCCCAGACATTCGACGAGGAATCTTATAGATGGTAAAGTATCCAAATATTCCAACCATAACTGAGGCTGATTCAATGACTGCTCCACTCACGAACACATTGAAATTGAACTGATTGAGCATCAGTGTGGGAGTCAGCCACTGGAGCACAAACACGCAGTCGACAAAGATGAGGGTGATTGTCATTCGGCGCATAGAGCTGTATCTGAAGAGATCAATGAAGGTGAACCTCTTTGCTTTGTTTGTTCTGACCGACCGTCTCACATTTTATCGCTTGTATCTCTCCTGAATTTACCGAACTTATTCCACAGTAATCCCAGGGTTCTAAATACCGTTGATTCTGGCAATGTGCATGAGACTTTTGTAGGCTTTTTAGGGAGTATTTTTAGTGATGAGGCTGATGGGAGTATCTTTAAAGAAAACTATGAATATGATCATATTGATGAGCATGGGTAGGCCGAAAAAAACCAGCATGACTATTTCGTAATTAGGAATCATCAGGAACCACAAGACATTTGTCAATGCCCCTACACTGAATATCGATGCTACTATTATTTTGTAGGTTTGTCTCTTATGCTCAACGACCATTTCCGTGATGAAGATGTAGGTGAGGTTGTAGGAAGTAATGATACCCACAGGTATGATGAACAGGCCTACGATGCTGAACCAGAATACGTCACTGAAGGATAGAATGATGATGCCCACCAGTGAGACCATCATGCCACCAACAACTAGCGTTTTTGTTCGGATCAGGTCCCCGATGATCGAAGAGCCGAAGAAAGATAGCAGCTGTCCGAAGTAAAAGAAAGACTTTATTAGATCTAAATTGGCTTGCTCTGTTGGGCAGCGGTAATCTCCGAATTTGTTAGCAAAGGAGTGGATTTATATCACATCTGGAAAGAACTGCGTCCTGGCCTCTAGA
>Ga0100378_1006996_pt1 | contig 10122 bp, 12 predicted proteins | sample CryGeymeta201502_FD_81535 | JGI IMG/M metagenome (GOLD analysis project Ga0100378, IMG submission 81535) | Groundwater microbial communities from Crystal Geyser aquifers in Utah, USA - Crystal Geyser metaG 2015-02 | ecosystem: Environmental > Aquatic > Deep subsurface > Groundwater | place: USA...
AATTTTATTGGCTTCAGGCTGTTGGCAAAGGAGATCAGCTAGCAGTTATCCAGACTTAAGGAATTTTGCCTTTCTACCTGCTCTAAATGACCTCTTCTGCACCCATGTCCTTTCAGATCATTATTGAAGGGGCAGTCCAAATGGAAGGCTCTCTTCAGCAACAAAAAATCATAGAAAATTAACATTAGTAAATCATCCACCTTGTTTCTGCCCTTGAAAGCAACGCCAAAATAGGTATAGTTGCCACCTTCCAACCTATCACACAAAACAATGATAGCGTGTCTACTTTTTATACTTTCAAACAGAGATTATCCTTTGCTTAGGCTGGATAAACTGGTGAGATCACCTATGGTATGTATTGGCTTATGTAGATGTCTAAGTCTAGTTTGAGAAAGATGCCAGGTTGAAAAATTTGAAGAGCAAGCTACATCCATAGCTCAATCAAGAGACTCAGGTTCAATGTCATTTTTTGAGGGAATTCAGTGATAGATCTGGTGTGATTTGGAGAGACAGAACTTTACAATTCGAACTCAAGATAAGAAAAATGTTCTACAACGAAGAACTGAGCTACTTCGACAATGAAATAATTTTTACCAAAACTGTAGTAATCAACCCAACAATCGACCAAATCAAAGAAGGGAAGGCCCTCATGTTGCGAATCGAAAAATAGTGCTATGAAGGAGTTGAGGTCGACTTTTATGACTCCAACATTGGAAAAAGACTTAAATACTATCTTGAAATATTCGCGTCTAATAATTAATTTCTCGATCACAGAGATTCGTCATATCGGTTCAAAATTCCCAGAAAATTATGGTAATTTATATCGGTCAGCCATGGGGGAAAACAATAAGGTGAATCAGATACCTATGAACTGACAGTCCATCTGAACAGAAAGAAAAAATCAACAGGAAAATACACCTTCAATAGCAATTTCCAACAGTAAATCATTTTGGACCACTACAACTATAATGATGGAGTGTCACTTCTCAGAAATGGCACCGATCTGGCATACAGCAAATTCATCAAAGCTATCAAACTGAGATGTGATATTGTTGATAGCAAGATAGGATGGAGTCCACATAGCGATTGGTACTTCGGTGTTATGACGCTGTAGCATTCCAATTTTTATTTTTTGGCTCAGCGGATGTTTGATCCTTATGAAGATAAGGGCAAAGACGGTGCAGAAAGTGATCGATCCAGAAGAACAGTCAGCCGAGATATGTCACATCGATCTGATAAGCACAAAATCGATCCTTTGGCCAAAACCATCAACAATTTGGATCTGTTCAATCTCAAAAAGAAGAAGAATGATATTGTCGCATAGGGAAGGATTCTGACAACTCGATATGTCAAACTTCAAGAGAGGATTGCTGACTATACAAAAAAAACTCAGGAATTGTAAGAAAAAATGAAGAAAAAAGCTAAATAAGATCAGGACAAAAAGATAAATTTCAAAGCAGTCAGCCATGAGAACAAAAAGGCTAAATAATTCTACCGAAGTATCTGCGAATGTGGTGAGAGGGACCCATAGTTCAACGGTTACTGCTCAAAATGCCTACAGAAGCTCAAAGACAGATACGAGCAAATCTTCAAAGACTACAAATAAAAATGTTACGCCTATGAAACCATGGTCTTTGGCGAGTACAATCAACAACAAAAAATAGAAAGACTAAAAAATCGCATTGAAGCTTTGACGAATCGTGAACAACCTTTGGAAGCTGACGATGGCTTTCCTGCAGATTTCTTGATGAAAAATATGGAATCAAAAGGATTGAAGAAGTTTATTGGGGAGATGGGTATTGAGATCTTCTAATTGGACGAGGAAAAAGGCTCATTATTGGAGAATGCAAACTGGCAGATGAAAATCCTGGAGTAGAAAATAACAAAATAAGACACAGCAATCTACAAACTCAGCCAATAATATGATGTTCTCAAAACCCGTTTGTCAGAGTTGGCAAAATTGCTAAAACTAGAAGACGCTAAAAAGGCTTGATATTGATATATCTGAAGATGAATGCATATGATGATATTTGTGATAGATCATTCTAAGGAGTACTCATTTTCATTGTTCTCGTCCCACACGACTTTGTTCTATTATTCACCTTTTTTCTTGTTGAGCTGTTATTGAGCTTTTTGTCGCTGTCTTCTGGTCCAGTAATTGCTACTCTCTGATTATTATGACTCTTTCTGTGATCTTTCTTTGATCCTGACATCCTCCAGCTCATTCAAACTATCATCAGCTTCAATTCTCAGATGAGCTTTCACTCCTTTGCCACTTGATTTCAACCTTCTATGTTCTTTTCTGAACCTGTTCGATTGCTTGCTGCCCACTTTAGTTGGACTAACATTATCGATCAGCTCATCCTCGTCCAGTTCGATCACTATCTGTTTGTTCTCTTTTTTCTGCTCTTTGATACCAATAAGTTAATTTTATTGTTTGATCTGGCCTTCTGTCTTTTTGGGAATGTGATGATAGGTAAACATCTGGATTGCTTGTTCGGCTGTGATTTCAGGAGCATCTGAGTTGTCATCATCGTCATTGAAGTTTAGCTCAGATATGTTCATCTCCTTATCTTTATCTTCCAGCCTGAATTTTTAATTATTGAGGGAATGCTTCAGAGAAGGCTTGATCTTTTAGTAGTCAGATTTGCCGTATTTTCCAGTTTATCTCAATCTCTCTTGAGGAACTACAGGTAGAGGGATACCTAACCACTCATGTCTGACATGCATCACAAAACGATACACGATCCATCCAAGTACAACAAGTATCATCAAACCTATCAGAGACAGCTCAACAATCGATATAGTGTTCTGGTATGTTGCATTTTTATCACTGATCATATAAAGGAAAAGAACAATTTAGCAGATGATAAGAGTGAACATGAGGAACATGTTGAGGTAGTTTGTGAACGTACGTTTGGATGGGGTATAAAAACCTGTGTAGATCAGGTAAACGCAGTTGAAAACCATGAGAAGCACGAGTTGGACAGATACTTCGCCTGAGATTAGTACCATGGCTATGACGAACTTGAATAAAGCTCTTAAAGGTATCTCCATTGGGAACTGCGAATCCTCATAAACTAAAAATTGATATTTTTTGGGAATTTTATCCAATCTGTTGCGATATTTGCTAGCTATGTAAGTAATGGCGACCAACCACACACAGTAAACGATCAACACTATAACAGCAGCAGCAATATTTCCTGCACTATTTTAGATACCAGCATTGGCACCTGTGAATTGATAGAAAGCAAAGAAAAGCACATAGAATCCGGTATAGTAGAAAATCTCATGCAGGGAGCTGTACCTCATTCTGTTGAGATAGATCTTTCTGCAGTATTTTCTCAAGCATCTGATTTTGTTGAATTCATGAGTAAAAAGCCAGACAAGGAAGTATGCACTGCCGAATATCATTAGGAAGAATACGAAAGGTTGAAAATTGCCCAGGAAGGTGGTGTCTTGCTGGAAGTCGTAGTAGGGTGAGCTAATATCTGGTGTAGCGTTTGTGTATAATTTAGGAAGGAAGACGAAGTTGACATTCTTGAAAGGTTACAGAGCCTGCATGAAGAGATAAGGCAAAGGAGAGAGTGTGACATAAATGTGAAGGTGAATGTATTGGAGAAGGTCGATAAAGACTATCAGCGGATAACTGCAACGGATCATCATCAGCAATAAAACCACAATCAACAGCCAACTGACGGCATCTACTTTGGTATTGACAGCTTAGCCCTGTTGCTGCTCAGCTATGGTAATGCTGCTGGTCACAGGGACGGTAGCTGAGGCTGTCATTGTCGTTAGGCCGATACCAGAGGTATCGAAAATAATTCCAGGTTAGAATGTTAGGGTCAAACTTTGCTCATTCAGTGATGAACTGTCTCTCATTTTAAGGCGAAAAACAGTAGAAGTAGTGAGGACAATGGTATAATCACTTGACTTTACTGGTCCATTGCTGGTTCTCAACTTGGCATATCTCAAAAAATTAGCAGCATTCAAATTGACAGCTCTATTGAAAGTCACCACAACATATAAACTATAGCTTACTACTTCTGTCGTGAAATTGTAACTCAGCGGTGGCAGAGCACAGAAAACAGGGTTATTAGAACATTTCCTACATGAATTATTGGAATCGACGTAGAATGAACTTGGGCACTTGTCGACACAGTTGTAGTTGTACCAGAATTTACCTTAACATCGTGTACAATTTGTGGCTTTTTGAGAGCATTCTGCACAAATAGAGTTGCATTTCTGACAGGTCACGCCATCCTCCAGCAGGAAAGTGCCTCGAGGGCAGTCAAGCACACAAACACCTGAGTTGTAATAGGGATAAGCCAGACTACACATCTTGGAACAGGTGCTGTACTTTTACACATGCACGTACCCCGTGATGCAACTGCTGCAATTGTTAGCGTAGCAACCGTCACAGCCAGTGGGACATGTCATACAACTAGAGGTGCTCTCATTTTTATAGTAAGTACTAGGACATGTCAACTCGCATTTGCCTGTACCTGCAAACCCGAAATACGGACTGGGGCAGGTCTCAATACATGATAGAGAAGGGTCATACTTGTAGTAATAAACCGGGAAAGTAGGACACGTTGTCACGCATTGACCAGCATATTTGTAGAGATTTGGTTGACAGTTATCACAGTTTGCTGAGTTGACACAGGTGAGGCAGGTCGATGGACATTTAAGACATGTCATCTCACCTAGATCTTGATAATATCCATAAGAGCACTGAGTCGCACAGCTCTGACTTATCACCTATCCAAAATACGGAAAGACGCATTCTAAAAAATAACAACAAAAGTACTCAACAGACAAGTTTTGGAGGCGTAATCTCGATAGTAGAAAAATGGCGTGGTAGGACAGGCTCCATCGATACACTGCCTTCCTGAATCTGAAGCGAAGTAAGTCCCTGGACAGTGATATAAGCACTGCCTGGTAGGTGCATAGCTGAAAGATCTCGGATTGGATGGACACATCAGCACACATTTCCAGGTCGAATTGTCAGCAAACATGCCTAAACTGCATTGAGAAACACACTGATAGGTTCGATTGTCAGACCACGAGCCCGGAGGACAGGTGTACAAACAGAAATTGGTGTTATTGTCAGCATAGGTGTATTTTTTAACTCCATTGAATGTCACATTGAAAAAACAAGTCACCAGACAGAGTCGAGTGTCGTTATCTCCGAATGAGTTTGCAGGACACCTGGAAACACAACTAGATGTGGTGTTATCACCATAGAGCGAGGGTGAGAAAGGACACGTCCATACGCATCTCTTGGTAGAGTCATCAGCATAGGTATAGGTCATGACTCCAGAGACGTTGACCTGAGGACATGTCGAAGAGCAAGTACGACTAACGTTATCAGCATAGTAGTTGTAATTTATTTGACAATGAGTTGCACAATCTAGTGTGATAGGATCGGCGAAATAAGGCGAGGGACAGTTAGTTACACAGAGACGAGTTGTATTTAGTGTGTACCAGTTGGCTGTCTGGCATGAGGGAACACATTTAGGCCCTCCTGCTAAAAATTAACCATAGAGACTAGGAATTGAGGGACAAACAGTGACACATTTTTGCGTGGAATCATCACCAAATTATGGCAAAGCTGCTGAACACTGAGCCACACATAAATTCAGATGCGAGTCAGCATAAGTTCCAGCTGGACATCGTTCCAGACATACTCTGGTGTTATTTTCACCAAAAGTGCCATTAGGACATACAGCAATACATGTCTTCGTTACATTATGCCCGTACAACGGACTCGGACAAATATTGACGCAGACTGGTGGCGTTGAGTCATGACCATACTGCAAATCAGAACATACCGCTACACATCTTCTGTTAAAGTTATCTGCGTAACTTCCATTGGGGCATATCTGCATACAAGTCCTTGTTATGTTTTATGCGTATACTTGAGGCACAGTTACTGGACAGGGATGATAACAAACTCCGTTGTAACCGTAGTAATCAGGTGTCGATGGACATTTATCCACACACAAGCCTGTACTGTTGTCAGCCAACAAAGGAGACGAGCAAATTTGTTAACAATATCCAGTAGCATTATCAGCATACCAACCAGGTAGGCACTTGTTTATGCAACTGTATGTGGTGGTGTCCATATATAGATTAGTCGAGAGGTTTGCAGTAACAGGACAGCTCAGTAGACATGTGTTATTTCCGAAAAACTTGTACTGAGGCTGACAATCTTGAACACATCGATTTGTAGGCAAATAAGTGTAGTAATCTGGAGAACAGATCGGAACACATTCTTTGAGAAAAGGATCAGCAAACAACACTGAACTAGAAGTGTTGCAGTACGCTACACAAGTCTGATTCTCTGCGAAAAGCTCAAAAGGACATGTTTCTACACAAAGGAAAGTGGTTGGATCAGCGTTTAGATTGTTTGGGCATCGATCATAACAAACCCCATTGTAGCCATATTTGTTATTTGCCGAACAGTGGAGCACACAGATCTGATTGATTGTTTAGGCGTAGTATTAAGGCGGGCAGGTCTGAACACAGCGCATTGTGGTCTGATCTCTAAAATAGCTAGGCCCGGGACAAAGAGTAAGGCATTGGCGAGTTGGCGTATGCCTGTAGTATGGTGTAGGGGAAACTGGACAGAAAAGCAAGCATAGCCCACCCATCGTGCTATGATTAAATGCGTAGAAATCAGGTGCGGATGGACATTCCAGTACACAGTACATGGTCGAGTTATCCGCATAGAAGCCAACCGGACAAGTCGACACACATTAGTTTATGCTCTAATCCAAAAAAGAAGGCATTTATATTGGACAAGTGGTAATACATCTTCCACTGATAGGTTAGCCAACCAGTGCTCCTGAGCAATTTAGAGCAGGCATGCATGTCCTCGTAGGTGGATCGGTATATAAACCACCCGTGCATCTCTCTGTACACATGCGAGTGTTGTTGTCTGCGTAATAATCGGGTGTCGAGGTGCATTGAGGCACACAGGTCCAGGTAGTGTTGTCGCTGTAGAGATAGTCTGTTTGGTTGCAAAGTGAGACACAGTATCTGGTGGTATTATCAGCGTAGTAGTTGGCCGGACAGTGAAGCGAACAGGTGCGATTAATGGTCTCGGCATAGGTTCCATTGGGGCATTCCAAGACACAGGACCAGGTTGAATTATCAGCAAAATAACCAGGCGAACACTAATAAACACATCGAGCTGTAGTATTGTCTCTATATTGATTGCGACTACAGGTGAGCTAACATCGCGAATTGAAAATATCCCCATAGGTGAGCTGAGTCGCATATGGACAAACTGTCACGCAACTTTGAGTAATATTTTAGGCAAAGTAGTATACTGATCCATTGACCATTGGGCAGGTACTCACACAGATTCTGATAGTCGGATCATCAGGATGACTGAAAGAGTACAAATTTCTAGCCTATGGGCACACCTCCACACACGACCAGGTAGTATTGTCAGCAAACAAGCTCACCTGATAGGCTGCACTATATATCCTTTTGGGGCAGTATCCCAAACATCCTCTGAATGTGTTGTTTGTAAAGAGATAAGTATCGATGGGGCAGGAAGACACGCATCTGTAGGTTTGAAGATTAGCATAGAGAGGTGGTGTGGATGGACACATGGCCACACATTTTCTTATGTTGTCGTAGGCGTACCAGTTGTTGGAGCAAGTAGCAGTGCAGAGATTTGTGTTCGGGTCTGCGTAGAGATTGGGTATTGAGGGGCAGGCTGACACACACTTTTTTGTTGAAGGGTCTTTCAAGAGACCAGTTGAACATGAACTCGAACAAAGACGAGTTGTACTGTCAGCATAATCATTTTAGGGGCATGTCTGAACACAGGTCCTACTAGTCGAATCACCAAATGTGCTTTGGTCAGCTGGACACCGACTCACACACATGTTTGTGCTATTGTCAGCAAAAAAACCACTTTGGCAGGCAGCAGGCAACCCACATAAATTGGTATTTCCATTTCCATACAAATGAGCAGGACAACTACTGACGCAAAACAGCGAGTCCGGATCTCCGTACATTTTTCTGGGATGATTGGGGCATGAGATGACACATTGTGAGGTTTGGTTGTTTCTGAACCAATTTATATTGCATTTCACCACGCACCTCCTCAACGGAGAGTTCAACTAACCATAATATCCTTTGGTGATATCGCAGGTCAGAATACAAGTTCGTGTGACAGGATCTGCGAAAAGACCAACCGGACAAGTAGCCTAACAAGTCCTAGTGCCATCGATATTGATTAGCCCGAAGTAGTCAGGTATTAATGGACAACTATCCACACATAGATGAGTTGATGGATCAGCATATTGCAGAGTAGTTTGAGGGCAGGTCAGCACGCAAGTTCCTGTTGAATTGTCTCCGTAGTAGCCTGATGGACAAACCTAAAGGCAGGTGTTGTTGACTTAGTGTGCATAATATCGTGGCGAAGACGAGCATGAAGTCACACAAGTAAGCGTCGGCAATTCGGCGTAGTATCCTGTTGGGCATTGAGAGACACAACTGCCATTCATTGGATTGAAAAATTGGATAGTCGGAATAGAATCGCAAGCAGTCACACAGGTCAAAGAAGCAGTATCTGTGTAGTAGCCAGTTGGACATTGCTCCACACAACTTTGACTGATCGGATCAGCATAAGTAGAGTGATTAACAGTCGGCTGTTGTGGACAGCTCACCACACAACTTTTGGTGTGGTTATCAGCATACATGATGGGGTATTCTGGGCATTGAGTGACGCATTGTCTGGTATCAGCATTAGACCAAGTTACATAGGTTTGCGGATTCCAAGGGCAAACAGTCACGCAAGTTCGACTGACTGTGTCTCCCCAAGTGGAAGCACACCTTGTTGTGCATATTTTGTTGGTGAGGTCGGCAAACATGTAGGGACTAGTTGGACAATTTTGAGGATTGATGCAAGTATTTGTCGTCGGATTGCCGACAGTATTCGAATAGCAGTTTGCTGCGGTCACACATTGCATTGTTTGGTTGTCTGCGTAGAGTCCAACCGAACATATCGACACGCAGAGGTTGATTGATGGGTCACCAAAAAGAGGATAAGTGCACTATGAAGCGCAAGTCCCTTTTACGCTATCTCCAAATGTTCCAGAAGTGCATAATTTTGTACAATTTTTGGTGGCGCTATCAGCATACTCGCCGATACTGCATTGACTAACACAAGTTCTGGTAGTGTTCGAACGAAAGCTTCCTTGAGGACAGATCGACACACAGGAGCCTGAAGCCATACTAGCATAGAACCCAACACTGCAAAATCTGAGGCATCTGCCAGTGGTGCTATCTTTGTAGTATGTCGAAGGACAACTTGCCACACACTTGCTCGTAGTATCGTCAGCATAGTAAACAACAGGTGTAGTTGGACACGAGCCACCATTGTAGCAAATTCTATCGACTGGATAAGCGTAGTAATTTGAGGGGCATTTGGTCACACAAAGTGGGACTGTCACGTTAGCGTAGTATGTATTTGCTGGACATGTTGAGACACAATTCCATTCGATAGAGTCTCCCCAGTAGCCAGAAGGACAAGCTATATAGATAAAACAGTACAGGCTAGACAACTGCGATTGGTGGATGCGAATGTGTTGACTGGGCAATGTGTCACGCATTTGTTATTTGTGTGATCGTAGTAAGTCATATTGGGAGTTGTTGGACAGATGGCCAAGCATGATAAGTTGCCATTGAAGGCATAATAACCTCCTGGACAGGTGGCTCTGCAATCATAGTTAGGATCGTATGAGTAATACTGTGTGGGAGCAATCCAAGGACATTCTAGGTGAATAGAAAAGATACGGATGTAGCAGGTGCCGATTAGAGAGTAGGGATGGGTGCCATTGCATGGAGTTTGTGCCAGGATGGAGGTGAGGAGTAGCAGTAGCGTTGCTATCCTGAGCATGACTATAATGATTAATATATTTTTTTGTCCAATGAAGTCTAAAGGCAATCCTGAAATGCTTCCTAAACAGAAATACTAAGAAAAATGATTGAAAACTTATGTTATATGTAAATTGTTCGATATTCAATCAACTATAACATTTAGTTACTATTTTGTTTGAATGACAATATCGACACTGGGGTTGGGGTTGGGGTTGGGGT
>Ga0100378_1006998_pt1 | contig 10120 bp, 6 predicted proteins | sample CryGeymeta201502_FD_81535 | JGI IMG/M metagenome (GOLD analysis project Ga0100378, IMG submission 81535) | Groundwater microbial communities from Crystal Geyser aquifers in Utah, USA - Crystal Geyser metaG 2015-02 | ecosystem: Environmental > Aquatic > Deep subsurface > Groundwater | place: USA...
AGGCCAATTGTTTTGATGACGTAAACTCACTTTATTTCATTTAAGTAGCGGGCCTTCGGCCCGCTGCTTTCGTTCTTTTGGGGAATTGCTCGCCTGAGCAATGTCCCCGGTTCTTTCACAACCCACAGAAGGAAACAGGCAATGCAACTCCTGCAAAACGCAGAACTGCGCTTTATCTGGTACGAACTGATGAACGACCGGGCTCGTACCCTCGCGCTTCGTTCGCTCGCTCTCGTGCTGGCTGGATCACTCATGCTCATTACTGCTCCATACGGTATCAGTGTGTTCATCGACGGTATCGCTACGGGCGTGCCGGCGGCCATGCTCACCGGCGGTCTCATCTACGGTCAACTCAAGGTCCTCGACATTGGCCTCGGCTACTCGCGGATGCAAACCCGTGAACGCTTCTTTCAGGAAGAGTTCTGGTTTTTGCCACAAGCTATCTCGCGCCTGTCGTTTGCCCGACCGCTCGCGTGGTTGTCGGGACAATCATCAGACATTGATGGTGGTGGCATTGAGAGTCTGCGCGATAAAGTTTGGAACGTCATCGGAAGCTACCTCTACACTATCATCCCTGCGCTCGGCCAAACCGCCTTTGGCCTTGGTGCCTGCTACTACGCCCATCCGTTGATTGGCGTACTGGCAACGACGTTGGTGCTCATCGAGTTGTCACTCGCCCGCATGAACAATCGCTTCATTCACAAAAATATGCGATGGGTGATTGATATCTTCAAGCGGGCCGACCGTCGCCGCTCCGAGTGGTGGCACAATCTCGACCACGTGAAGTGTCACGGCATCGAAACCAAACTCCTCGGGTATATTCACGATGAAGTGCAAGCGGGTCTCCTGGGTGATGATGCAGTGTGGCGCGTATACTACACCCGCTGGATTGCAATCCGCCGCGTGATCTGTCTGCTATTTGCTATCGCTGTGTTCGGCACCACTGGCTACCTCGTGTGGACTGAGGTAGTGAGTGGCGCCAGTGGCGTACTCGTATTCTTCGCCTTCGAGCGGGTACAGAGCGTGCTGTTCGACTTGAGTGATCAACAACGCTAAGTACAGTTTAATCTTGCGAGTATCGGTAAGTACCGCCGCGCACTCAGCAAGCCAGTGCCGCACACCTACAACGTAGGGAGAGAATTCACCGCTAGTGAAATCAGTCTCCGCTTCGAGGCGGTCTGCCATTCTATTATGGAAGACAGGTGCTCTACTGACAGTGCGGTCGACGAAGTGCCAGTCACACCACTGAGTCTTAATCTACGACTTTTGAATTGGTGGGCAAGGACTACAATCGAAACAACACCTCTTCCTAAAACTGGGCCGGTGCGAAAACCGATCTTGCGTAACGTGAACCTCGACATTCCAGCTGGAATGCGAGTGGGCATTGTCGGCCCAAGTGGGGCTGGGAAGTCGCAGCTCGTGAGCCTCCTCGTACGGGCGAGTGATCCAGACGACGGGCGTGTGCTCATCTCAGGACACGACCTGCGCGAGCTGAAGACCGAATCACTCCTGCGCTACTACGGCGTGATTATGCAAAAGAGTGAACCGTTTGAGGATAGCGTCCTCGGCAACATGCTCTTCGGTGTCTCGCACCTTGATCTCCCGGTCGCATTCCACGAACTGCCCGAAGATGTACAAAAGAAGCGGTTACTGGAGCGGGCACATCAGGCTCTCGAAAAAGCCGGACTCGATGTGAGTACGATGCCACAGGGGATCATGACGAGTATCGGGTACAAAGGTACCAAGCTCTCCGGCGGTCAGCAACAACGATTGCAAATTGCCGGGGCGCACCTGAAGCTTGCTGTGAGCGAAACCCGGCCGCGGCTCATCATCGCCGATGAACCGACCGCATCGCTCGACTCCCTCTCTGAGATGACGGTGATGGAACATCTGCAAGACAATCTCCCAAATGGGACGACTCTGCTTATGATTGCCCACCGCCTCTCAACCGTACAGCACATGGATCGTATTGTGTTCGTACGTCCACTTGAAACGTGCGGCGACAATGTCACCCAGGTGACCATACACACCTCGCTCGCCGAGCTCTACGACTCTGAGTCACTCTTTCGGGAGATGGCCGATGCGCAAGGCTTTCGTCCGGCGAGATGAACAACCGGTGGGCGCTTACGCGCCCACCCACACCCAACACAATGCAGGGAGACCTGCAATGAACGAAGTTACGTATAAAGGTTCCATCTGGCGGCGAGGAGACAAGACCCTGCTCACCCCGATCGAAAAAACTGATCTGCCGTTCTTCCAGATGGCAGTGAACAATACTGAAGTGCAACGCTTCATCATTGTAAATTGGCCACTCTCGGAAGTTGGCCAACTCGAATGGTTCGAACGAATCAGCCGTCCCAACCCAAACAAGTTTACCGTCGCTATCAGACTCCTCGACGGCACGCTGATCGGCAACATGTCTCTCGAGATTGATGAAGGGAGACAGTCTGGTAAGACGGGAACCTTGATCGGCACCACCGCTCACCGTGGGCAAGGCTACGGCACTGATGCAAAACTAACACTCCTGCGTTACGCATTCCATGAACGTGGACTGCGGCGAGTGGACTCACCAATCATCGGCTACAACCGACGAAGCCGAAAGTACGCTAAAGCTTGTGGGTACGAATTCGTCTACCGTAACCCGGGTGTTCATTTCCGCTTCGGTAAGTGGCGCAGTGAAGTGCTCTATACCGCCTGGCGTGAGCGGTGGCTCAAGTTTGAGCGCGCACTCCGTCCATCAAAGTAACTCGTCTGTTCTTATATATGGCTGTTCCACAAGATCAGGAACAAGCATCTGACACCAAAGGTCGGCACGCGCACGTGCCGACCTTTTCTATAGTAAAAAATTAGCAGACGTCAGCCGTGTATTTTTATAACCGTTCCAGCTATAGAATAAGCCGTTTCACAGCGACAATAGAAACGACTCCAAACACTATGGGCGACAAGCATTGGCGTACACGACGTACCGGCTCGATATGATATAGTGTGTCACGCATGCCTACCGCTCCATATCTTACTGGTCTCAATGGTCCCCAACGCGATGCCGTACTCCACACCGACGGTCCGCTCCTCATTCTCGCAGGCGCTGGTTCAGGGAAGACAAGAGTCATCACTCACCGAATTGTCCACCTCATCCACCAGGGTGTGGCACCACACAATATCCTCGCCGTCACCTTTACCAACAAGTCAGCCAAAGAAATGCGTGAGCGTGTCGAACGACTCGTGCATGAATTTCCACCGAGTGACCGAGCCGTCATCGACTCACTCCCGACCGTAACCACTTTTCACTCGCTTGGTGTACGCATCTTGCGCGAGTTCCATCAGGTTCTCGGGCTACGACGACACTTCACAATTTATGATCGGACTGACTCAATACGAGCAGTGAAACGAGCACTCGAACAAGCAAACTACAATCCCAAAGAATTTGAACCAAAGCGCATCCTCGGTATCATCTCGCGCGCAAAGGGTGATGCGGTAAGTGTCAGTGAATTCACGGACACTGCCAACTCGTACCCTGAACAAGTCGCCAGTGCAGTATGGGAAAAATACGAAGCGATCCTTCGTGAAGAACACGCCCTTGATTTCGACGACCTCCTTGCTCGCACGCTCCGACTCCTGCGCGATCACCCGCCAGTGCGCGAGCAACTCCAACAGCGGTTTCGCTACCTCCACGTCGACGAATACCAAGACACCAATCGGGTACAGTTCGCCATAGTGGAACAACTTGTTAGCGTTGAGCACAACCTCTGCGTCGTCGGTGACATCGACCAAAATATTTACTCCTGGCGGGGTGCTGATATCAAAAACGTCCTGCAATTTGAGCGACACTTTCCCCGTACGACGACCATCCTCCTTGAAGAAAATTATCGCTCCACCAAAACCATCATCGCAGCCAGTAATGATGTCATTAAAAAAAATAAACAGCGGGTGGAAAAAAATGTGTTCACTAATAATCCTGACGGGGAAGCGATTACACTTTACGCCGCCATGAGTGGGGTTGATGAGGCCGAATACATTGCCACTACCGCACACACGCTCATCAAAAATGGAATGGCCCCATCGACGATCGCAGTACTCTACCGGACGAACTTTCAATCTCGCGTGCTCGAAGAAGCGTTCCTCGCCGCTGATGTGCCGTACCAGTTACTCGGTACAAAATTCTTCGAACGCAAGGAAGTGAAAGATGTCCTTTCGTATCTTCGCCTCGCACTGAATCCTGGCAGTAGTGCAGACCTAGCGCGCATCATCAATGAGCCCACTCGAGGGATTGGTAAAGTCACGATGCTCAAAATAATTGAAGGGAGGCGAGCTGAACTCAACGCTGGTGCTATGGCTAAGGTAAAAGTCTTCGACGAAATCATGATGGATATTGCCAACTACGCTCGCATAAACCCACTCAGTGAAACAATCAAATTTATCATGAAGCGGAGCGGTCTTGAGAGTGCCCTCAAAGACGAAGGGACGGAAGAAGCGGTGGAGCGGATTGAAAACCTGCGTGAGCTTGTCACACTCACGCTACGCTATAGCGAACTCTCCCCCGAAGAAGCGGTGGAGCAATTCCTTGAAAGCGCAGCCCTCCAAAGCGACCAAGATGAACTCAAGGATAAGACTGAGCTTGATGCCGTCAGACTGATGACAGTACATGCCGCTAAGGGTCTCGAATTTGGTTCGGTATTTATCTCAGGACTTGAAGAAGGACTTTTTCCTCACGAGCGTCTCGACGATGGAAAAATTGATACCGAGGAAGAGCGTCGACTCTTCTACGTTGCCCTCACCCGGGCTGAGCAAAAGCTGTACCTCTCTTACGCACATCTCCGCACCATCTTCGGCAGTCAGCGCGTCAATCTCCCATCATCATTTCTCAACGACATCAGTCCGGACTTGGTCGAAGGCGCGAACCCTGGTAGTAACTGGGGCGGGGGACAATCTGGCTACGAGACAACCGTGTATTTGGACTAGGTGCAGATATAAGTAGCACAAATAAAGTAATGGGGATGGGTAGGCCACACTGACGTGGTCATTGCATTCTTTTGATTTACTCGTATTGTAATTGCATGGCACAGACATTCACCCACAAAAAATCACTCGGACAAAACTTTTTGACAAGTGACTACGTCCCGAAAAAAATGTGTGACGCGGCCACTATTAAAGTGGGGGACAGAGTACTTGAAATCGGTCCGGGTACAGGCATGCTGACCCGGGAATTACTGGCTCGGGGAGCGAGTGTCGTGGCTGTCGAAGCCGACCTGCGTGCGATTGCCATTCTTGAAGAAACCTTTGCACTCGAAATAGCCACAGGCCAATTGGCCCTCCACCACCTCGACGCCCGGACGCTAGACCCAAACGCACTTGGTCTCACGGATCACCAATACAAAGTAGTAGCGAACATTCCATACTACCTTTCTGGCCTCCTACTACGCACCCTTCTTGAATCAACCTGTCAACCGATGACAATAGTCTTCTTGATCCAGAAAGAACTAGCTGAACGCATTGCGCGCGATCCGAAAGAATCACTCCTCTCACTTTCGGTAAAAGCCTTCGGTACTCCTACATATATATGTACGATCAAGCGCGGACATTTCCAGCCGCCGCCAAACGTTGATTCCGCCATCATAGCGGTTACCAATATTTCTCGTAACCGCTTCGCCGCAATCACACCAACCGAATTCTTCTCAGTGCTTCACCATGGATTTGGTCAAAAACGTAAACAACTAGCTCACAACCTAGCTAAGCTTTTATCAGCCGAAACAATCCGAAAGATCTTAGCAGCTCGCTCGCATCCTCTTACCGCCCGCGCCGAGGACCTCTCGGTAGACGACTGGATTTACGTATGCACACAGATAAAACAACTTACCCAACCATAATCAACCTCTTTTTCCCCAGACTAGTACCCAACTGGTGACAATTTTCGAGAAAAGTGATGACGAACTGCTATACTTAAAACGTATGCAAGGACTATCTCATCCACAAACGCTTGGTGCTATTGTCATCGGTTTTGCCATTGTTTTTGGTACCTATACATTAAGCACCTTCGGTCAGCCAAGTGCTCAGAAGCTTATCGGTGCCCCCATTGTTATTACTGCCACCTCATCACCCCGGGCCGCGATTGCGGTTATGGACGCTGATAACAATGGTATTGAGGACTGGCGAGATGAGTTTGTTGTAGCAGATCCAATCATTCTCACTAAAACGGGCGATGACTACCAACCCCCAGACACTATCACAGGCAAAATGGGGATTGGGATGATTGAGGGAATCATTCGATCAAAATATCAGGGCCCCGCTGCCCGCCGTACCCAAGAACAAGTGCTCACCGATTCGGTTGTAGCCGCGACTAAAAATGTAGCCGTTGAAATATACGATACGCCCAATATTATTATTGTACCTAACACCGACGAGGCGATCTATACCTATGCCAATGCGGCCGCCCGAGCAATCATTGATAACAATGTTGAAGGGCTTGAATGGGAATTGTTGATTTTTGAGGATATTGTCGTTAATGGCAATACTGAACGAGTCGATGAACTAGAGGTGCTTGCTGCCATGTACGCCAGTATGCGTGACGCTCTCTTAGCGGCACCAGTTCCCCAATCCCTCGTTAAAGAGCATCTTGATGTACTTAATACCTACCACGCCATCCATAAAGACATCGCCGCTATGTTGCAATTTGAGACTGATCCTACTGTGCCATTATTACACCTCAAGCGCTATGAAGATGATGTGCTTGGTATGAAAATAGCCCATGAGAATATGTACAAAGCGCTTCTGCCGCACGTCGCTCTGTTTACAGAAAACGACCCGGCGGTACTTTTTGTGTACTTTAGCCCAAATTATCAACTAGAAAATAGACGTAATAACTAGCCTATGGAACCCTTCTTCTGCTACCTCAAGCGCACACTGTTTGCCCTCACACTAAGCGTTTTTGCGTTTTCAGCGGTCTACGTACCACAGCCTTGGAATGAAATACCCGAAGTGGAAGCAGGGGGGGGTGACTTTGGAAGAGAAGTCACACAACTCATCAACAAAATTGAGCTGAAAGCGATTGCAGTCGCTGATAAAGCAACGGCTGTTGCAACGACATATAGCTCCACCGCTGATGCATGGCAATGGCTGAAAGAGAACGCTTTGGACGGTATTGCATGGACACTTGCTAAGAAAGTGGTATCGGGTGTCGTCTCGAGTATCGTTAATTGGATTAACTCAGGTTTTCAGGGGAGTCCGGCGTTTATCACAGATCTTCCAGGCTTCCTGCTCGGCATTGCAGACGAGGTAGCCGGTGAATATATTGAAAGCCTCGGCGGTATCGGCTCATTTGTCTGTTCGCCATTTCGGCTCGACGTCCAGGTGTCGCTCGCGGTACTCTATGACCAGGGACGGACTGGCGAAAAACCTGCCCCAACCTGCACCCTGTCCGGTATCATTGATAATATCGACGGTTTCATCGGTGGCTTAACAGACCTAAGTCAGGGGGGGTGGAATGACTGGTTTGATGTTACTGCTAGGCCAGACATGTACACACCATACGGTGCGGTGCTTATTGCACAAGCTGGCCTACGGGCATCACTCGTCAACGCTCGCGGCAAGGAGTTAACGATTGCAAACTGGGGTGATGGTTTTCTCTCGGGAGAAATTTGTGACATCGTAGAAGGTGAGGGGACGCCCCGTGAAGATTGCTTTATTTCAAAACCAGGCAAGGTAGTACAAGAAGCACTCACCTTTTCACTTTCCACGGGCGAACGATCACTCATCGCCGCTGACGAATTTAATGAAATTATTGGTGCCTTACTTGGACAAGTGGCGAAAACAGTCATCACTGGCGCAGCTGGAATCCTCGGGCTATCAAGCGGCACTGGCTATACCGACAATAGCTATGGTTCATCATTTACCGCTTCCCTTGCCAACGAGGCACTGGGTACACTCGACACATCATCAATCCTCACGGATTGGGAGGAGGCTCGAGCCAGCGAAGCAGCAGCCTGGAACTATATTACCGGCCGTGTCCCTGCCGTCGCCAACTCACCAATCAACCGCCTCCAGACCATGGTTGATAATACCGTAAGCAGCGCAGAGGGTGACGTACGGAACCGCCAACGTGCCCAAGCACTCCTTGATCAAATGAAAGCAATCAACGACCGTAACGTCACCCCACCAAGTACAGTTTTAACACCAAACGGAAACATTTTGACCGCTGATCGCTTGATTCCAGTACTGAGAGCGGCAAATGACACGTCCAGTACTGTAACGCTCAATAGCCTCCGCACTAGTGCTATCAATGGGGGAGTGTTGACGACAGCTGAAGCAGCCCAAGAAACTGACACCGCTTCCCTACGTTCACTTATCATTACTAAGGTCGTCCAAGAGTTCACCCGCCGTACCTACATAACCGCGGCCCAGTTCTCACAACTGAAATCAGAGTTTGACTCGGTTAACCCGGGCCAGGCCGGTGGCGGGGGTGGGGGTACTCCTGTCACCGCGACACCGGTGACTCCTCCACCAAGCGCTGAGCCAGCTTTTCCATCAGCACCGGTAGCTCCTGGACCAGTCACAGCACCGACATCTCCTACACCGGGCCCATCTGGTCCGATACCTCCCCCTCCTCCACCCCCACCGTTACCCTAAGTGTAGCCCATCATCTAGTCACCCATGCGCTATTCATTTACCACAGGAATACCTATACTAGCCATCATTTGCTTGGTGCTGTTTTTCCCGACTGCCACCTTCGCCCAGGCCGGAGCAATTAGTACCGCAATTGAGCATGTGCTGTGGATGTTTGTCGCCAATGTCTTTGGCTGGCTCGCTGGTATTGGTGGACTGATCATGAATGCTGGAGTCAATACTTTTGTGGTTGAATTTGGGCAACAATACCGGGATGGTGGTCTCGGCTTTGTTATTGATAGCCTCTGGGTAGTGGTGCGCGATATCTTCAATCTCTTCTTTATTTTTGGCCTTGTCTACATTGGCTTTAAAATGATCCTCCGCAGCGATGACTCCAACACAAAGCGCTGGTTAGTATCACTCATACTGGCCGCACTCTTGGTCAATTTCAGTCTTTTCATCACGAAGGCTGTTATCGACTTTAGTAACCTCATGGCGACTCAGATCGTGCAAGCTGGTTTCGGGATTGATGCATCCGCTGGCCCTAATGGCTATAAGTACAATATTTCAGGCACCTTCCTTACCGAAATGAATTTAGTAACTGTATTTAGTTTAGTAAAAGGCAGTAACGCTGGTAGTCCTCCAGATTTTGCAAATTCAGCCAACGGAGCTGGTTTTGGCTACATCTTCGGCACAGCCTTTATTCTCATTATTGCTGCCTTTGTATTTGCAGCCGGAGGCATTATGTTGATGATACGCTTTGTAGCGTTAAACTTTTTTATGCTACTCTCTCCTTTCATGTTTATTGGTTGGGTTTTCCCGCCACTACAGCGGTACACCAGCATGTATTGGCAGGGTTTTTTAGGACGAGCTTTTTTTGCTCCAGTTTACGTGCTGCTCATTTACTTTGCTTATCGAGTGCTTACCGGATTTGGTACCCTCACAAATCAAGGAGCAAAAATGGGTAATCTTTTCGGTGGTGGTGGAGCAGTAACAGAAAGCTTCTCAAGTGTCTTTGTCCCATTCCTCTTAACTGGTTTCTTCCTTCTAGCTGCGATTGTGGCCGCCCAAAAGATGAGCGCCGATGGCGCGAGTGCCACCATGCGAGTGGGGAATAATCTCACTAACCGAGGAAAGCAGGCTCTCCAGCGTACTGCAGGAGCAGCTACATTTGGGATGGCGGCTCGGGGCGCAAGAGCCACAGTTGGAGTGGGTGCTCGAGCTTACACCCAGAGTAATTTTGCAAAGAAATATGAGGCCAAGAGTGGTATTGCTGGTATTGTTGGTCGCACTACCATGTCAACCGCAGCCAAGGCTGCTGACAGCAGCCTTGATGTTCGTAAGGTTGGTGGGCTCGGTAAAACCATGGGAATTGGAGAAGGTCGTAGGGGTGGGGTAACAACTATAGTCAAAGAAAAAGAGAAGCGAGATGAGGAAATTATGAAGAATCTTGAAGTTGATACATCAACTCCTTCAGGGAGAGATCTGGTAAAAGTTGAACAAGAAAGATTAGTTACCGAAGGTA
>Ga0100378_1007000_pt1 | contig 10119 bp, 7 predicted proteins | sample CryGeymeta201502_FD_81535 | JGI IMG/M metagenome (GOLD analysis project Ga0100378, IMG submission 81535) | Groundwater microbial communities from Crystal Geyser aquifers in Utah, USA - Crystal Geyser metaG 2015-02 | ecosystem: Environmental > Aquatic > Deep subsurface > Groundwater | place: USA...
CATCGCAAACATGAGCTCATCAGTTTGTACAAATTTGGGGACATGTTGGAAATACTGATCAGGAAAGGGGAAGGCTAAGGAAGGGATTAGGTGCTTAGTTTGCTTGAATAGTTTTAGCAGGGGTTGATTAAAGTAAAAATGGGATGATATGTAGGATATGGATAGAAGTTTACAACTGTTTAGTAAAGCTGTATAAAGGAATAAATTGAAATTACGTGAAGTTGTGGAGCTGGCCAAAGAATCAGCCAAATTGACCTTCACTCGCTAGGACGTCAACCAAGTCTACTAAAATTTAGACAACGCCACAGTATGCAAATATCTTTCCCTCATCCAAAAAGCATAAGGAAAAGCACTCAAAGATCCAGAAGCAGCCAGTGCAACTCTCACAAATGCCACTCACTACTTATAGAAAACTATATCTGATACTGAGAAATTGTGGACGAGGGGAATGGATGACATGAGTGGTGCTTTGGACAAATTACAAAAAATGCTTGACAGCTAAGGAAAAGCCTTCAAGCAACTGTTCAGTAAAGAATACAAATCACCTGCTATAGAGGTCAGCAGTGATCAAAAGACAGTAAAACGATTTGAGGGAACTGGAGCCTATCCTATCGCTCTGATGGAGAACCCTCTTACTGAGCTCAATAATTCTTTTACAGTAACCATCAAAGAACAGCCTGGAAACAAAGGTTGCTGGCTAGGAGTATGTGCTCATGACATCGTCAAAAATTTGGGGTACAAGAGTTGCTACGGCATTGGAAAAGGCACTTGGGGTATCGATCAAGTTGGTGCCAGTCACGCTTCAGCTTATTCCTGGAGCCACCATGACACAGCCTTCAATTCTCAACCCAAAGTAGTAAATTATCTTCTTATCCCTAGGGCTTTACTTTCGTTACAGGAGACACCTTGACGGTCACCGTTGATTTCAAGTCTAGCATGGTGGTATTCGAGAAAGGATAAAACAAATACTAAATGCCAATCCAGCTGACTTTAGGAGATATTTATGGTTATGTCGGGTGCACATACATTGGCGATGTGTGGGAGATTTCATGATTAATTCTATTTGTTGTGGATGTTGTCAGATTGTGATAGGGCCTCGAGTTTATATATGACTTTTGCCCCATTTTAATCAATAATAATAAGCACTCATGGACCCGGACCCCTCCCCTCATTACGATCACGACTAGTAATAAATCGATAACAACCTCAATCGTAAAATAAGCGAACTCTCTGACCTCCATCTCAAATACACCTACTCCAACGCATCCAACAACAGTGAATTTTCTCTCTACGAACAACCATCCAACGTCTAGCAATTTTAGCATACCTTCGTCAAAGATGACGACCTGTTCACTGATATTGTCGATAAGCTGGAGGAGGTTAAGAGTATGCTCTTTCTGGACAGCAAGGACATTTGTCTGTACTTGTACTATTACTATGAGTGGAACCTATAGAAAATGATCTCTTTCTTTGGAGAAAACTGGGGGGACTTTCGCAAAAGAGCAGAGCAGTTCGACCCTGAGAAGGAGGTAAAAAATGCCAAAAAGGAAATGTGCGGGGTATGCCTTTAAGAGACAGATGTGTTAAGTAGTGGAATGTGTGATCATAAGTACTGCAAAAAATGCTGGATCTCCTACATCTAAAGCGAGCTCCTAGCTGGCAGAGTCTTTTTCGGCTGTATGAATTAAAAATCATGCCCTAAGGCCCCAGTACTCAAAGGAATTGTGGAAGCCCTAAAACCTGAATTACAGATTCTTTATCGTCGGAAAATTCTGATAAATTACTCCCTCCGAAGCAAGGATCTTTGTTACTGCCCTCAGTAAAAATGCCCTTATTTTTGTTCAAAACCAACCATGATGGAGTTAACCATTGTTAGCTGTCCCTGTGGAGAACTGTATTGCTTCAAATGTCTCCAAGAACCGCACAACCCAGCCACCTGCAAAGACGTCCAAAAATGGAACTAAATGCTCAACTCGAGCGAAGTCAATTCCAGTTGGATAAAAAATCACACAAGATAGTGTCCTAAATGTAGACAGCCTATCGAGAAGAAAGTGGGTTGTTCTCATATGAAATGTATTTGTTAGTGCTAGTTTTGCTATGAGTGTGGAAATGCATGGGACTAGTAGCATAAAGAGTTGAAGACGGAATGCCCCAAAAGAAAGGAATTGGGTAAAAAATGCAAGGTTAAACATGAGGTAGTATAAATGAATGAGGAGCTGAACAAGATGATGGTCGAAGCTGAAAAGCACTAGAATTAGCTGATGTTATGCATGACTGTCGTAAAAGAATAAAATTTACTGACCAAGATCAAATAAATCAAGAAAGAAGTGGTATGTGCCTGGCTTTCCATAAAGTGGACAAAAATTCTTCTAACTCTCTAGTAAAAAGCACAGATAGATGCTTATCTTCAGGAATAGTTCATCAAGAGCATCCGAGGAACCATGTAGCCAGTGGAGCATATCATCCGCCAACACAACGCCATGACTCTTCGTGATATCCAACTCTACGGCTAACGCGTGTTAGTCCAGAAATAAGTGTTAAGGAAGCATAAAAATGTATGGGCCTAAGCTTTTGATGTAAAATGGAACAATTTCTGATCATTGATTATTCTTTGGCTTTGAAGTTATATGATAAGTAAGGTAGATAAATATACAGTCATCATTTATCCTTCTTCTCAACCTCGTCGAAAATCATGCATTCGGTGGTCAACATCAGACTAGCAACCGATCCTGAGTGAACGAGAGCAGTTCTTACGACTTTGGTGGGATCCACAATGCCACTCTTGGTAAGCTCGACGTATTCGCCATTGGCAGCATTGAAACCACGTTCAGGTTTATTTTCTTCGAGAAGCTTTGCAGCAACAAGGTTTCCCTCGAAACCAGCGTTTTGAGCGATAGTGATCAAGGGGATCTTGATGGCGTTTTGAATGATTCTAATACCACCAACTTCACCTTCAGAAAGATTGGGATCGGAGGCCAATTTATCAAGACCTTTTGAAGCGTAAAGAAGGGCTGATCCTCCTCCAGGAACAATGCCTTCAGCAATAGCAGCTCTGGTAGCACAGAGAGCATCTTGGACTCTATCTTTGATTTCTCCAACTTCGACCTCGCTGGCTCCTCCAACCTTGATGACTCCGACACCACCTTTAAGTTTAGCCAATCTTTACTCAAGCTTTTCCTTATCGTAGCTGCTTTCAGTCAACTTGATCTGATTCTGGATAGTCTCGACTCTTTCTTCTATAGCAGATCTACATAAAAATAATTGTACTTTTCGCCTTGACCGTTTAGGAGGATGGTATCTTCCTTGGTGATAGTGACTGATTTGGCGAATCCGAGGGATGCCTTAACTTCCTCGGGTGAGCTGGAGCAGTGATCAAGAGTGGTACCAGTTTCCTCGCTAATATATCTGCCTCCAGTGAAGACAGCGATATCCTGAAGAGTTTGCTTTCTGTTCTATCCGAATGAGGGAGCCTTGACAGCACAGACCTTCAAGTTATTTTTGAGTCTGTTGAGAATCAAGCCAGCTAGGAGTTCTCCTTCGATGTCCTCAGCAATGATGAGGAGAGGTTTTTGCTCCTGATAGGATAATTCAAGGAAAGGCAGAATCTATCTCAATCCGGTTAGTTTCTTCTCGACAATCAGGACATAGCAGTTATCGTATTCTATTTTTTGCTTCTTTTCGTCAGTCAAGAAATAAGGGGAGATATATCCTCTATCGAAAGAAAGACCGTCAACATTCTCGACCTCATGATGGAGAGTTTTGCCTTCTTTAACAGTGATAATGCCGTGATTGCCCATCCTTTCGTAAAGATCTGCCAAAATGTTGCCGATTTCCTTGTCTCCGTTGGATGAAATAGTAGCAACGTTGTAGATAGCTTCTCTTCCTTTGACGGGAATAGATCTGGCCAATAGCTCTTCGCAAATGTGGTCGATGGCCTTATCAATGCCTCGCTTGATGTGGGTAGGGTTCATGCCAGCCTCGACCTTCTTGTAGCCTTCTTCATAAATGGCTCTGGCGAGAATAGTGGCAGTGGTGGTTCCATCACCAGCTTCATCGTTGGCTTTGTTGGCAACATTCTTGACAAGAGTGGCTCCAATGTTGGTAGCTTTGTCAGGAAGCTCCACAGCTTTAGCGACAGTGACACCATCCTTGGTGATTTTTGGTGATCCGAAGCTCTGATCAATAAGGACATTTCTGCCTCCAGGGCCAAGAGTGACCTGGACTGCATTGCAGAGTTGCCTGGTTCCTTCGAGCAATTGCTTGCGTGCTTGGCTGCCAAAGAGGAGCTCTTTAGAGGCAAAGTATCTTTGGATATTGGTGAAAGTGCGGGTGTGCTTAGTGAGAGTTGAGAACATTGATATTATGATGTTATTTATACACAATTAAAATATCATATCTATCTTCGATTTTTCTAGAACACTCCCCCAACTCCCTCCTTCCATTATCTACCTTGATCAATAACTAAGAATAAAGATTCCTCAGCTCATATCTGTCTTTTGTCGACATTTTCTGGGACTCCAGATGACGGTTGAATCTATAATAATATTTAATGATAAATTATAGCAAAGTACGTGAGAGTGTCGAGAAGAACTCCTCCAAAAAATCCCTCTCAAGGGTCAACAAATCACATACTTCTTCTATCAATATCAAACTTAATCAGGAGTCAGCAGTCGACCAGATGAAGATACCCCTCAAAAACATCTTCAGAGATAAATATGAAATGCGGGCCGACATGAAAAGTAGCTATCTTGCTGGACCTGCAAAAAAATATTCGGTGAAATTGCAATCAAATGAAAAGTAGAATCACCACCGGAAGAAAGAGGCACACCCCTATGATGTCACTATCTTCCGACCATTTCAGGAAACCAATCGCTATCTAGAAACTGAAAGAACCCCCAAATAGTACAAAGCTCAACAGGAACGTACCCCCACCAAGCCAGCCCTCAGACTGCGAACCGACCACCAAGACAATAAACAAATCAGAACCGACTACACAGATCACACTCCTGACAAATTTCGTAAAGAAGCATCCACTAAACATACAACTTAGAATTCAACTAAAAAAGTCAGAGTACCAATTTAGGACATTAGGAGGTTGATCAGTGAGCTGGAAAAGGAAAGAGCTGAGGTGGGGTAGTTAAGAAAGGAATTGCAGTTTTATAGGGCTCATGCTGGAGATGGGAACTCCAATCCTGTGCTTAGATCGCTGAGAGTGTGAAAAAAATGGTTGATACAGAGTGATATTTATCAGGTTAATTCAGACGACTCCTAAAGAATCTTAAGATTGGCTTGTCTGGCTAGGAATCTCAATAATTTTCTTGTTTGAACCGTTACTGGAACTTGAAGAGGAATTCGACTAGGAAGACGATGAACTGATCTATTTGACGCTTTGGCTCTTTTTTTCCTCATTTTACTTTTTCTTTGGGACCCTTTTCCTCTTTGTTTTAGGTTTGGATTTTTTTTCCTTGCCGTTGGTTCCTTAGCTTTATCTGTATTTTTACATCTACTTGTAGTATTTTTCTTGCTCTATGATCGACATATCAATATACTTCTGTTTTTATTATTGCGGCAAGTTCAGCCATGCCTGTGAGGCTATTTTAGTTAGTTATGAACCGGAGCATTCTTTGTGGAGTTCTTTGAGTTCAGGTCTTTTGTCTTTGAAGAAGAGGAAATAAGATGAAGCAGGAGCTTTTGGAAGATGAGGGTCTTTCTTTTTTAAGACTCTGTTGCGCTTTGGAAGCTCTGATGTTTCGACTGCTATTTCTACTATCTTGGAATTAGTTGTTGTTTCAGGTTTTTCTTCAGGTTTGATCACTCCGTTTGACTACGGGACCTGTTCTCCTTGATTTGTCATCTATTTGAGGAGAGTTTCGGACATTTTGGAGAAAAACTCCGATATTTTCCCAGTCAACATACATAGCATCTCAATGTTGTTACATTTTGACATATTTCTTGACATTCCATCTCATAAGTCAAATAATACAAAAAGTTAAGAATTGATTTTTATAAGCGATTGAGGCGTCTTGAGACGGTCATAATTGTAAGGAACACATCAGTACACTCTCTTTTTGGGAGGAACCACGGGGAAGTCCTTCTCGTCAAGGGTGTACATATTGACATCTCTATACTCAATTTCGACCTTGCCGCTATCCAAATCAGGCATGCTACTGTTGGTGTGCTTCATGTATTGTTTGTCGTCACGGTCAGGATAGTCGTCTCTGGCATGAGCTCCTCTAGATTCTTTTCGAACCAAAGCTGAGTGAATGGTCTGCTTGGCTTGGACTGAATAAAATAAGAGTTACTGAGCAAGTTCTCAAGTTCCATAGTTTATATGAGGTCAGTGTTCCAGACGAGACCTTTATCATTGATCTTGACATCTTTGTAAGTTTGATAGATGCTATCGATCTTGTCACAACCCTCTTGCAGAGTTTTTTCGGTTCTGTATACAGCAGCATTTCTTTGCATATTTCTTTGCATTTCTTTTCTGATTTTAGCGGTTTCAAGGCTGCCATTCTTGGTTCTGAGATATTCAACTCTGGCAATAGAGACCTCTCCTGCGTTTTTGGGAAGCTCAGGCTGAGTTTGTCCTGGTTTGTAAAGCTCTTTTGTAGTATTAGCTGATGCTCGACCGAAGACAACCAAATCCAAGAGCGAGTTGGCACCTAATCTATTGGCTCCATGGACGGAAGCAACAGCAGCTTCACCACAAGCCATCAATCCTGGAACAACTGTATCTTTGCCGTTGACGAGTTTGGTCACTTGAGTCTTGAAGTTTGTGGGAATACCACCCATGTTGTAGTGAACTGTGGGAACAACAGGCACAGGTTCTTTAGTGACATCGACATTGGCGAAGATCTTGGCGGTTTCTGAAATACCTGGTAATCTTTGGTGCAAGATGGCAGGATCAAGATGGTTTAGATGGAGATAAATGTGATCTTTTTATGGGCCAACTCCTCGACCTGCGAAAATTTCCATGGTCATTGCTCGACTAACAACATCTCTAGATGCCAAATCAAGAGCAGAAGGAGCATATCTGGTCATGAATCTCTCACCAACTGCGTTTCTGAGGACACCTCCTTCACCTCTGCACCCTTCAGTCATGAGACAGCCAGCACCATAGATACCAGTAGGATGGAACTGAACAAACTCCATATCAGACAAAGGCAAACCAGCTCGAGTCACCATGGCGTTACCATCACCAGTACAAGTATGGGCGGATGTACAGGTTTGATAGGCTCTTCCATAGCCACCACTGGCAATGACAGTGTTAAGAGCTCTTATTCTGTGGATTGTTCCATCAGCAATACTCATGACTGTGACTCCTCGGCAGACACCATCGTCGTCCATAATGAGGTCAAGAGCGAAATATTCGATGAAGAAGGTACAGTTGTATGCGAGGGATCGACCGAATAGGGTATGCAACATGGCATGACCAGTTCTGTCAGCCACAGCACAAGTTCTGTATGCCTGCTCTGAATATCAATAAGGGTTACCTTTACCGTATTCTCTGGATTGTCCACCGAAGGCCCTCTGGTAAATTTTACCCTCCTTTGTTCTTGAGAAAGGAAGACCGTATGATTCAAGTTCCAAAATGGCCTCAGGTGCTTCCTTGCACATGTAGTGGATAGCATCCTGATCACCGAGCCAGTCACTTCCCTTGATGGTGTCATAAGCGTGCCATCTCCAGTCATCTGAATGCATGTTTCCTAGAGCTGCGTTGATGCCTCCCTGAGCAGCGACGGTATGTGACCTTGTTGGGAATAACTTGGAAATGCAGGCAGTTTTGAATCCTTGCTCCACGAGACCAAAAGCAGCTCTTAACCCTGCTCCTCCTGCACCGACAACGACAGCATCGAAGGTGTGGTCAACGACAGTGTATTTACCGAAGAGAGTGTTCTTCTTCAAAATAGATGTACTTGTGCATCGCGGCCAACGTTAGCATTGTTGAGCACTCCGAACTGATAGCGGGAAGGTTGCAGGAGATAGCCTCCTGCCTTGCTCATCATTTTCATCATAGTCGCAATCTAATATATGTTCACAAATATAATACGGATCAGAAAATCAATCAATACCTCTATCACTGCTCTAATCTGTTTGGATACTTCTTCACCAATAACCTCTTTAACTTGTCTCTAGTTCTCATCTTCCTATTCTCGATCCCCTTGTCCACACGGCTCAGAATGGAGTTGGAGGACTGCTTCAGAATGGAGTTTACACTTTGCCAATCATACTCGTTGTATCTTTAGTGGTTTAGCTTGCTCTGAATGTCCATCAGTTTATGACTGATCAGACGCTGTTATGATTGCCAATTTTAATGATGAAGTTGTAGTTTGCGTTTTGATTCGGTGGAGAAAGTCTGCATTTGTCTGGCCTTAATGAGAGAGCTTGTTTGCCTGAAGAGTAATTATTGGGTCTGGGATGCGAATTTTCTGAAATCGAGACTTTTGCCTCTCAGATAAGGATGCGGTTGGTTGATTGACATGTTTTCATGTGAGGTCGTCTCGCTCTCTTGAAGATCTTCGATGTCTTGTGGTAACTTGCTCAGGTACTATAGACCAAATGGACTGATTTGGATGCGATTCGGGGTGGTGATGGACGAAAGATGTTCCATTATTTGGAATATTATTTCAGAAGCTTACCTATGTTAGGAGTTAAACATAAGAACTAACATATTATCAGAATGGGTCAGAGATTGACAGTGATACCCCATGGCTCAACCTTTCCCTTACTTTTGCGACGTCCTATCAACAAACGACGATAGGGATGTGTCCGATCGAATAATACTTCCATATCAATTTATTCTTATTCTTCTTTTTTGGATCTTTCGAATTTGAGCTTTGATATGCTTTATTTTTATTTATTTGTGCTTGCTTCTGGGTTGATCATGCCCAAAGGAGTAGTTTATCTCATCTTCCTCCTTTAGTTGTTGCTGGTGCTACCCCCTCGCCTCCGAAGTCGATACTGTGCCACAACAGTCTGTATCTCTTTCTATTCTTGCTAAATCTCATCTTGATAACGTTTCTGAGTAAATAAATTCTTACAATTTGTGTCTTGTTGTTACTCTTGTAAAATTAGTTCATCAGCTACAATTGCCGCTTAGTTTCATTTAACTTGCTACCTCGCCTAAATTTTAGCTTGGCTGTCTGTCCTCGTCTATCCTCACTGCTATAGCTCCATCGGTCTATTGTTTTGTTAAAAGTTGCAGGTTAATAGCGCAGGAGTTGTTTAGTGCGAGCAATAAGATTGCGCTAAGGAGAAGCAGAAGCAGGATTATGTTGTTTTATTTGATGGGGAAGAGTCTATTTGATGACATTACTCAACTGCAGACTGTAACGATAGTCTTTAAGGGTGGCTTTTGGATCCAACTCAATAAGGCGTTGTCTCAGGGCCATCGTAATATTTAATTAACTTTATTATTGCAACTTTGCCTCTAGGAAAAGTACTATAAATCTTTATTTCCATTCCTTTCTGTATTCGTGTGCCACTGTTTTATAGCATATTTTTACCCTATTTGATCTCTTAGATTGAGTCACCCGTTCTATATTTAATAAGCAATCTATAAGCTAAACTTCCAATGTTCAAAAAGCAGGAAGAGTAAATGGGTAAATCAATCAAGCGATATCTGAAGAAATAAGGTCGTGTTGGTTTTGAACTCAAGTAACTCAATGAACTATTCAAAGTAGGAACACAAGTAATCACCTTCAACAAAATATTCAAATGCCAACATGAATTACTACCTGTCTTCAAAATATTCATGCTTGTTCATAGGCTCACTATTGAAAGAAGTCAGCCCATGTCAGACTTGCTGCATATCCTAGCTACTCTCTCTTATACACCGAACGACTAATTCGAAAAAATACTGGTAACAAAGCTGATGTAACCTTATCGCCTATATCTGCAAAAACGGATTCATTCCTATCTCTAACCCTTCGCCTATCGGTCTAAAACAGACCGAGAGATCCGCTGTTACCAACTGCTCAATCTCATTACAGTCGCTACTTCTTTCTCTTAAATAATTTACACATTCGGTCGATATTACATGGATCGCTTCACTTGCTCCATAGATTTCAATATCATTTTGGGAGCTGATCTGCAATTCGTATATTAGGACATGATCGA
>Ga0100378_1007004_pt1 | contig 10115 bp, 9 predicted proteins | sample CryGeymeta201502_FD_81535 | JGI IMG/M metagenome (GOLD analysis project Ga0100378, IMG submission 81535) | Groundwater microbial communities from Crystal Geyser aquifers in Utah, USA - Crystal Geyser metaG 2015-02 | ecosystem: Environmental > Aquatic > Deep subsurface > Groundwater | place: USA...
AGCTAATTGGGGATTGGGGATTGGGGATTGGGGATTGGGCCCAATCCCCAATCCCCAATCCCCAATCCCCAAGATTATGTAAAATGAAATAATATTAATTTATATTAATTATATTGTAATATAAATTAACAATATTTAATATAATTTATTATAGGAAACATATATTAAATTTTTATAATAAATAACTTAATGTAATATATTATTATATTTATTGTTAAACTAAATACTAAAATATATTCAATTTTTCTTTTACTTAAATAATTACTTTATTTACTTACTAATTATTTTTTAATATGTTCCGCCATAACTTTTATTTCATTTAACTTTTTGTTCAAATCTTCTTCCTTTGTCCAGTGTTCTGTATATTTATAACTGGGAAAATTTTCATTAAACTCATCCATAAAGTCTTTTTGCGGTAGACCTTTTTTATTATTTTCTATATTTTGATTGTTATTACTTAAATTATTTTTTGCTTTATTAACTCCAATAACAAGATTAGGTTTACTATTAGCTTGAACTTTTGGTTTGGGGTAATTAGCATAGTCGAAATTAGTATTACTATTTGAATTGTTATTACTATTAGCATTATTATTACTTTCTAACTTTGTATTAGTTTTATTATTAAATGTAAAATCGTATGCCCCCTTTGCCGCAACAGGCTCAGTATGTACTACATCCTCTCTATAATCTTTATAATAATGTTCTTTTTCATTCATTTTATTCTTATCTAATGTCTTACTTCTATGTTCTATTTTATGTTTCATATTATTAGTTGTAGGGTCTTTATTAACATCATAAATATTATCATAAAAGCCATGACTATTTTTCTTATATTCATTATTAATATTATTAGTATCTTTATACATTCCGTAGACTATGTTATTCTTATTCTGATTATTATAGTTATAGTTCTGATAATTTAAATTATTATAGTTAAAAGGCTTTTTATTAGCTAGTTTTCTATGGTCTTTTGAATTATTATTATCCTTTTGTGTCTCTACGTCAGATTCGTATGCTGCTAGTAAATCAAAATTTAAAGGTGGGACTATGTTTGGAATACCTGCTTTTATACTTGTTTGTTTATCTGGAAAGTATACAGTAAATTGTGAATCGTCCAAATTTACGTTGTCTATCCATTTATACTCTGACTCTATTGTAATTGATTTATTTTGTAATAATTGTTTGTTAAGATTATCAAAATTAATATGTTGACTTTGGCCTCCTTCGTTATCAGAGTCGTTTTTGAAAATATCCTTTAATGAAATTCCTTTTTTGTGAACTAAGTATATTATTTTCATTAGTTTGTTTTCTTTTTCTTTTAGTTGTTCGATTTCGATATTACAGTTAGTGATGTATTCTTTGAGTTTTGAGTTTTGTAGTTGGAGTTCGGTTACTTGATTGTTCGAATTTGATTTTAGTAAGCGTTGTTGTTGGGATATAATATTAGTTTTATCTATTAGTGAGTTTTCCAGAATTGTTATCTTTTCTTGATAAGATTTAAACAAATTCTCTTTTCTTATAATCTCTGCTCTTGATTTTAGGTTTTCTTCCTTTAACTTCTCGTTCTTTAATTTTAAATTTTGTATCTCATTACTCTCAATAGTATTTTCACTACAGAAGGGCTTAACTATTTCACTTAATGACTTAAATAAGTTATCAATTCTAGAAAGGTTTTCAAAACTTTGATAAATAACTTCAAGCATTGATCTTTTATCCTTTAGTTTTCCTAATGCATTAAACTCTTGAATTTTTGCAATGAATGTATTATAAACTGTTCCGAATATTTCTTTCTTTTGTTCTTTATATGAATTAATCGATTTAGCTGAGTTTATATTCTCATGAGGAGAGTTATAAGTATTTGCATTAGTATTTGAGTTATTATTCGCGTTAGAGTTTGGAGTATACTGGCTTGACATGTTATTAATCATATTTAAGTTATTTAGATTAGAGTTATTACTAGGATTATTCCCAATGTTATTCTGGTTGTGATTGTTATTACTATTAGTATTAAACACGTTCATAGGATTAATATATGCATTATTACTATCTAAAACTTCTTTACTTACTCCTCTTTCTCTTTTTGGCTCTTCTTCTTTTACTAATTCTTTTAAATCCTTTTTTAATTCATCAGAAAGAGAATTATTAGGTTCAGTATTCAAAAAACTTCTACTGAAATTATGATTTTTAACTACTACCTCATTATCATGCCCAGGTTTATTTAATTTAGAAGTTGATTTAGCACTTACACCTCGATTAATATCTTTAACATTAACATAATAGTCAGTCCTATTTAGCTCACTCATTGTTTTCATTCTTTCTTTTAATTCCATATTAGCTTCTATTTTTTTTACCATTGGTAAAGGTAGGTTGTTTGTATTGGCGTTATTGTGATTAATATTGTTATTATTGATAATCTTATTATGAGTAAAAGAATTATTTTTAACGTTGGCTTTTGGTGAATTAGGGATTTTCGAATAGAAATCATTAATGTCTTTAATATCTTTTAAGTTTCGATCAATATCTACTGTATGTAAAGGATTGTAGGCAAATCTTGAATTATCAGACTGTTTAGAAGATGGTGAATATGAAACTGATCTCATGCCCATACCACCTTGATTTGAGTTATTTGCATTATTTGTATTATTTGTATTATTGTTTGTATAATTTGAATTTATTGTGTTTAAGTTAATATTATGAGGAGGATTAAACGTTTGTAAGTTCTTTACTAAATTGTTAATATCGACAGGTGGTACTCCTCCGTTTCTTGCGTCATCTAGAATTGCTTTTCTTATTAGTTTTGTCTAAATAATTTTGTTTAATGTTTTATATTTATTTACTTACCTTCGGAACATTCCCAACATTATGTATATTATTTACATTAATATTACTTGCATTATTTATCGGAGTATAAGCACGATTAGGTGTTGAATTATGAATTCTAGTAGGAATTCTCTTTTGATCAGTTAGCGAAGTATTTGATATATTCGATATATTATTTAATGTTTTATCATTTCTAGTATATTGTGATTCATTTATCTTCCCTGTTATTCTGTCTTTTGACATATTTATCATACTATTGTCTTTTGAAACATTATTTGAACCATTAGTAGTATTTACTCTTGATCTATCTAAGATTTTGTTAAATAATTTAATAACTTTTTTTTAAATAAGATATATTTTTCTGGGCTTGTTCTTGTAAACGACTTATTAATCTTTCACGTGATCTTGGATTGGTAATAAATTCCTTCTCTTTTGAATTTTTTCTGTTTGCTAGATTAATATAGTTATTATTATTATTTCTTAATCTGTCCGGTGTGTTCATTTATTATGAAATTGAGTTAGAAAAAATTTAAGAAATAATAATTAAATTTAAATAATGTTACATAAAGTTAAATAAACTACTAATGATAATTTTAATAATATAATAAATTATAATATTTATAAGCACTTACTTAATAAGTGCAAAATTTTGCAAGTTATTATATAATTAATAACAAATAAGAAAATAAATAGTTAACAAAATAAAATTATAAATATGAAAATATAAATAAGTTATAGTTATATATAAATACATTTAAATAACATTAATTATTAACTCGTAACTATAAATTCTCACAAAAATCCTTAAGTTGCTCCAACATTTTGAGTTTGTTTTCAGAAAGTATTTGGAGCTTTTCGAGATTTACTCTTTTTTTAAACAAATGCTTAAATATTAACATACTTTTTAATTGGTCTATATATTTTAATTCAAACAATATCTCCTGCTCTGGTGTATAATATTCCTCTTCTTCTTTTATTACTTTTGAATCAATTTTAATTAAATGGTTTTGATTTTCATTGTTTGAGCTCATTTTAATTCTCCAAATTTTTTGATCTTGTTCTTCTTCTACTTCAGTTACAAAGAATGATATAGAAAATTTTGGTTCTGTATAATTAAATGTTACTTTAGTGTGTAGTTTAAGTTCCTTATCATCTATGATTACTTCATCTGCGACTCCTTTGACTATTGTGCAAAATTTTGAATCAAAGTTTTTTACCAACTCCCATAAGAACGGTTTATTCTTTGAAATAATGCAGGTTTCTGTCTGTTCGTATATTTTTTTTTGTCTTTCTTTAAAGAGTATTTTGTTGTTTTCTCTGAAAATATTGAGTTTGTCATACTTAAGTTCTGAAAGCATATCTTCAGAAACGTGAATTCCGTTTAAAAATTGAAATTTGTGATTAAGGTAGCAAGTATTATTTGAAGAAAGCTTGAATAAACTAAATTCCATCTGGTACTTGTAATTATGATGATCTGAGGACATACTTTCCACTGTAATTTTTTTGTAAAAGGGCTCATCAATTATTTCAGTAACTTGGTATTTAAATGTAAAAAAACCATTGTAGTCACAACTGAAAATGCAACCTGTTTCTCCAAAATTCTTTTCAAATAACATAAAATTAGTAAATAGGCCTGTTATACTTTTGAAATCTCTGATATACTTTAGTCTATTCCATACTTTATCTATCGGATGTTGAAATGTATATTCCAAGCAAAATGAAGATCCTGTAAAAATTGAAGTACTATCGTTTTGTGAATTTTGTTCCATTTATTTTTTTATAAGACGGTATATATAATATGCATGTATTTTAACTGCATTAAAAATTAAAATTATTTTAATTAATATTGTAAAATACAATATTTAATATTTTAAATATCAAAAAATACAATTAAACTTGGCAAAAAATTAGTTATAAACAACTCATCGATTGAATCATTTAATTACATAATCGTATAATGAATATGTTAATATAAGAATATTTAATAAGTTAATTAAGTCAATTCGATTTTAGAAGTTTAAATGTAATATAAAAATATATATCAATTAAATTATACTAAACTAAAATATAATATATACAATAATTATTATAATTTATAACCAAAACAATAATATAAAAATAATATATATATACATATTCATATTATATCTCCAATGTCTCCAATGTACTCTCACAGAAAACCTTGAATCTCTCTAGCATTCTTAATTTATTTTCAGAAAGTATTTGAAGCTTTTCGATATTTACTCTTTGTTTAAATAAATGCTTAAATATAAGAATACTTTTTGATTCATCTATATGTCTTAATTCAAACAATATTTCCTGCTCAGGAGTATAATATTCCTCTTCTTCTTTTATTACTTTTGAGTCTATTTTGATGTAGTTTTGAAAATTATTGTTTGAGCTCATTTTTATCATCCATGTAGTTTGATCTTGTTCTTCTTCTACTTCAGTTACAAAGAAAGAGATAGAAAATTTAGGTTTTTGATAATTAAAAGTTACTTTAGAATCAAGTTTAAGTTGATTGTCATCTATAATTACTTCATCTGCGACTTCTTTGACAATTTCACAAAATTTTGTATCAAATTTTTTTACCAACTCCCAAACTGGTAAGCGATTTTTAGAAATTATACAACTTTCAGTCTGTTCGTAAATCTTTTTAACTCTTTCTCTATAGAGGATTTTATTGATTTTTCTGAAAATTTCAAGTTTTTCATACTTAAGTTCTAATAGCATTTCGTCAGCAGTTATTACCCTGTTTAAAAATTCGATTTTATATGTTAGATAACAAGCATTATTCGATGATTTTTTGTATAAGCAGAAATCAATTTGGTATTGATAACTAATACTATTTGAGCTCAAACTTATGTATACAATTTTTTTGAAGAATTTCTCTTCTACTACTTCAGTAATTTTGTACTTTAGGTTGAAAAAATTGTTGTAATCGCAGACGAAAACACAGCCTTTGGTTCCGAAGTCTTTTTCTAGCGCTCTGAAATTACTAAAAAGGCCTGTGACTCTCATAAATTCTCCATAATTTTTGACCTTTTCCCATACTTTGTCAATTGAATGAGGGAATGTATAGTCTACTACTAGCACAGATCCTTTTAAGTTGTTGCCTGTTGTATTATTTTTTAGAAAAGCATCCATTGTCTTTTTATTAAAATTATATTTATTAAATGCATTAAAAACATCCTATGTTTTCTAAATAATAAATAATTTCAAAAATATCAGTAGTTTTCTTATATTATTATATAATAAAATTTATTGTATTTTAATTTTTACTTAATTTATTAAACATTAACCTTATAAATATATTTTAATGCATTTTAATGGTATATTATATAATGATTATTGAATAGTTGATAAACCGATTTTATATTATAAAGTTCTTCGTTATTTATTTTTAAATTAATAAAAAACTCTTATAATTATTATAATCTTAATGAAAACTATAAATACTTTTCAGTAATTATAAATACTATAAACACATTAAAATAATTAAAACTTAAAATTTTAACATAAATATTAATTTAATAAATTTATAGTTTATAGTATAAAAGTTATATAAAATTAACAAAACACTACTTATTATTTATGCAAATAATTATCATCTGATACCGTAGTATGGAATGACATAAGCTCATCAACTTTTTGATTGATTTAAGCATTCCTCTTCTTTGTCTTCTTTGTCTTCGTTGTCTTCTTTGCATTCTTTATCTACCTTGTCTTTTCTATTTACTTTAAACTCAAGGGGCTTTGGTTGCTTCTTCTCACAATAATCCTTAAAGCGTTCTATCATTTTCTTTTTCTTTTTTTCTAAGCTAATAAGGTCTTCTCTTTTAATTCTTTTGTCAAAAGTATGCTTGAAAATAAATAAACATTTGTTATTTTGTAATTCAACCAGTTCAAATATAATATCTTGACCAGGTGTAAAGAATTCTTCTTCTTCGTGGATTATTTCTGTGTTTGATGTAATTTTGTTATCTTCCTGAATTTCAATTACTTTTACCATTGCAAGTCCAAGTTTCCAAATTTTTGAAGACTCATCTTCTTGAAGGAGGTTTACAAGGAAATTCAGGTTAGTATTTAGGTGATTATAAATAAATGTAACCCTAGAATTGAGTTTGAGATGTTTATCTTCTGAGATTACGTCATCAGCAACTTCATTTACTATTTTACAAAATTTTCTCCTAAATTTTTTAAGTAAATTCCAAATAAAGTATTTATTTTGTAGGATAAGACATGATATTGATTGTTCGCAAAATCTGTTTCTCTTTGTGATTTCAGCGTCAATATTTTTAAAGAGAACATTCTTTTCGTATTTAATTTCATCTTTCATTCTATCACCCATTTTAATACTATTTTTTAAGAAAAAGTCATAAGTTAAAAGGCATTGGTCATTTGAAGAGCTTTTGAAGAGTTGATACATTTGCTTAAAGGGGATTTTTCCATTGGTTATCGTGTCAAATACTATTTTTTTGTGTATTCTGTCGTCCTCTACTTCAATTGTTGTTTGACACATTGTAACTTTATTACTAAAAGTAAAAATGCATTGGCAACCAACTTCCCAAGTTTGTCCATTAGTTATTTGAAAATTGGTGTATTTGCCTTTGGAATTATTCATTTTCTGAGTGTCTCTAATGTATTCCCAAACATTTTCAATAGATTGTTTAAACAAAAACTCAAAGTTAAGTGAGCTAAACTTAAATTCTTCATTTATATTGGTGTCATCCATAGAAATTATTTTATGCTTAAAAAGCATAAATGCATAAGTAATAAAATAAATAAATAATTATAATATTACGGTTTGATAACAATTTATGCTTTTTCATATATACTGAAAATTATATTATATAAATACCTATAAATAATAAATTTCAGTATTTAATTTAAAATTAATATTAATTATGTTAAATATTATGTAAGTTTGCAGTTATATATCAACATCATTAAGTAATTGTACTATGTTATTTTAAATTTAAAATAATATGGTAGTTATAAGAAGATATTTTATATTTATTTTATAATTTTTTGAATTAGAATTTTTAGTTATTTATTTAAAATTATTAGTTTCATTAATTATTACTTGAAATATAAATGGGACAAAAACAATTAGGAAATCAATCAAAATTAAGAGAAAGTATAAACAAAGAAGAAACTAGTAACAAAAATAAAAAATTATAAATTTACTAAATCATAAATAAAGAACTAAGCAAAAATAACTTCGAATTTTTATATGTAATTGGTAAAGGAGGATTCGGTAAAGTATGGAAAGTAATACTTAAAAAGTATAAAAAACAATATGCATTAAAAGAAATGTCAAAAGCAAAGATTGTTGATAAGAAAAGCGAAAAATCAGTAAAATACGAAAGGGAATTACTGTCCAGAATCAAACATCCGTAATATAATTAATATTAATAATCATTATTTATCTATTTAACTTTATTACAGTTTTATTATAAATATGCAATACGCCTTTCAAGACTTTGAAAATTTATACATTGTATTAGATTTACTAAATGGAGGAGATTTGAGATATCATGTTAGTAGGAAAAGAAAATTCACCGAAGAGCAAACAAGTACTTATCTAATTATTAATCATATTAATCATCTATATTAGAATTCTTTATGGCTTGTATAATTTTAAGTCTTGATCATATACATTCAAATAATATTATTCATAGAGATATTAAACCTGAAAACTTAGTATTAGATCATTTAGGCTTTGTTGGTTTGACAGATTTTGGAATAGCAAAAATTTATCAAAAAGAAAATAAATCCGAGACATCAGGAACACCAGGATATATGGCCCCTGAAGTTATGTGTGCACAAAACCATACTATCGCAGTTGATTATTTTGCATTAGGGGTAATAGGTTATGAATTTATGTTAGGAAAGGTAAAATTATAATACTAAAATTATAGAGACCATATCTTGGAAAATCAAGGAAAGAGATTAAAGAAGGAATTATGTCTAGACAAGCATCAATTAAAAAGAATGAGATTCCAGAAGGATGGAGTATCGAAGCGGCTGACTTAATAAATAAGGTAATAATACAATATTAATATTATAATATACATAAACATAATTACAATATATTTATGCTAATCTTAATTCAATTATAATAGCTTCTACAAAGAAAACCAATCAATCGACTAGGTTTACGAGGAGCTGCTGAAGTAAAAGAACATCCTTGGTTTAATAACTATTCTTGGAAAGATTTATACGATAAGAAAATAACACCAGGATATATTCCTAAAGTACTTATTAACACTAATTAATTGATTAATTGTATTAATAAAATGGGTTAATATTATACCTATTATTTATATCATTTTAATTATAACAATTTATTTCTTAGATCGGAGACAACTTTGATAAACCTTACTGTGATCAAGTCGACAAAATTGGCGAAGAGACTAAAGCCAGATACGAAAAATACCTTAGAGAAGAATCAACTCAAATTATATTTAAAGAGTTTCATTACTTTAATCCAGATTTAGAAGAAACAAAGAGTTTAAGAAAGACACCTTCAAAAATAATGCTAATAAATAAAGACAGCTCATCAGTAGGATCATCGATAAAAAAAGAAGGAACCTTAGTTTCCACAGGTGGATCAATAGGATCATCAATAGGGTCATCAATAGGATCAATAGGATCAATAAAGAAAGAAACATTAAGAGAAACTAATTCTTCATTTAATCTACTAATAAAAAAAGATAATCTAAATATTAAAAAGGTAACTGCTAATCAAATGCCAAGTTTAAACGTCGGAAACATGTTTAATAAAATGAAAATGGAAAAATCATCTAGTTTACTAGAAAATAGATTATTGAAACAATATAAAATGCCGAATTCTATGTCTTCATCATCATTATTAAAAAATGGAAGACAAATGAGTAGTTTATCAGGTAGTGGCAATTCGATTATATCTACACATAAAAGAACAGGATCTTCAACAAATAAACCTTTATCCTTAACTGGTATAAGTAGCAGTAGTAGTAAGCATAATTAAGTGGATTGTAATTTATATAATTTTTCTGAAGTAAAATAAAATTGTTTATATATAATATATAAATTATGTAATTTAATTTGGAATTATATTATTTATTGTTTATTAGATTATATTTTTATATATATTAAATTAAATACAATAAGTTAAAGAAATAAAATTGGGGATTGGGGATTGGGGATTGGGGATTGGGCCCAATCCCCAATCCCCAATCCCCAATCCCCAATACCTTATAAAATATTTTAACATTAAATTAATATAAATAACAAAAGAAAGAAAAGAA
>Ga0100378_1007007_pt1 | contig 10113 bp, 15 predicted proteins | sample CryGeymeta201502_FD_81535 | JGI IMG/M metagenome (GOLD analysis project Ga0100378, IMG submission 81535) | Groundwater microbial communities from Crystal Geyser aquifers in Utah, USA - Crystal Geyser metaG 2015-02 | ecosystem: Environmental > Aquatic > Deep subsurface > Groundwater | place: USA...
AAATTTAATTAATGAATTTAAAACTATATAAATTATTTTATTTATAATATTATCTATAATATAAATTTTATATAATTTATTTACAATTATATTATTGATTATTTTATACATAATAAAATATTAAAGTAAATTAATTATTAAAGAGAGTCTTTTTTAAATAATCTTCATTCTTTTCAAAATTAACATGATTCTGATAAACAGATTTTTTTGTTGTTGTAAATTGATCAGTCAAAGAAAAGCTAAGCATTGAATTTTCTTCTGTGATATTACTAGTATTCACTTTATTATAGCTAAAACCCATTAAATCCTTTAATTCCTTGTTACTTTTTGATAATTCTGCAAAAATATCTACTTTACTTACAGCGATTTTATTTGTAGGTGTAATTTCATCCTCTTCTTTTTCTTCTTTGAAAAAATCTCCTTGAAACCTAGCTTTTTCCATATTAATTTCGAATAATCTATTATCAGATTTGTTCTTATTGAACCTATCAGTTTTTGATTGAATTCCTAATCTTTTATCATTTTCATCTTTATTTTCCTTGGAATTTCTATTTTGGCTAGTATTTCTTTCTGAATTATCAGCCTTTCTATTGTCTTTTCCTTCTTTACCATCATTATTCAACATTGTTGCTATCTTATTTTTAAAAAAGAAGTCATTGTTACAACTAGCTTTCTTTAAGTGTTTTCGAATACTTACTTTTTCAGCGTCTTTTTTCATTGTTTTAATAGGATCGATAGATAATAATTTTTTGTAGTATTCATCGTCTACCTTGAAGCTTTCAATTTTAGCGTTTGATTTATTAGTATTAAGAGTATAAAAGTTTGACATGGTTAAATTTTTCTTATGTTTATCATTAAATTTCTTTTTTGATTTGTCATCATCATTTTCTGAATACTGGGTTAAAAGAGAATTTCTAGAAATTATTTGTGCTAAATCTTTTGATTTGGATAATGAGCTGCTTGATTTAAAGCTTTCTTTTCTAACAAAGTTGTTTGTAGGAAATAGTTTTGATTGAACTTTCTTATTGTTATTTACTTGAACTGTAGAATTATCAGTTTTTAATAATTTTAACGGAGGGCTTGTTAATGGAGATGCAGAGTATTGATAATCAGAACTTTCTTTAGAATCATATCTTACTAACTTTTTAACTTCTGAGCTATCACGATCATTTGATATTCTAGTTGTTGTTTTTAAGAACCTTGATGTTGTTGATAATTCTATAGAATCTAGTTTAACAGAGTTAATTTGAAGTTTTATGAAGGTGCCTAATGCATCCTAATATATGGTTATTATTGTATTAATTTTTATTATGTTATTGAGTTATTACCAATATATCTTGAGCAATTTTATTTTGTAAAAAAATTACTATTTCATTACATATTGAAATTACAGTTTCTACATTTACATATTTTTCATTATTAGTTCCAGTGACAGTTTTACTTTTAATTAATAATTATTATACTTATTTTCAGTTGGAATTATATTGATCTTTAAACTATCTGTATTTTCCTGTTTAACTTTGTTAAGAGTTTGAGAACTATTAGGTTTCTTAACATCTTTATTATTGCGATTTTTCATTTGTATACCTTTCATTTTTTATAATTAATTCAATATTTTAATATATTAACAATTATTTTATCTTTTTAAAATAAAAAATGTCTAATAACACAAATTCAGCTCCGATGAATATAACTGGAATGACAAATGAGTTGATTAAGAAACCTCCACTTAAAAAACGTCATGATAAATCATCAGAGAAATATTTTTTGATTATATTATTTATTTATATGTGTGTTGTATATTATGTATATACCTATGAATTTATTTGGAAAAATATAACAGGTATATTATTACAATTATTAGATAAGTGAAGAATGTTATGAAATCTTTCTACTTAATATTGACCCTAAATATATTATTAGTAATAATAGTATGGTGTTTATTGGCAACTATGTTTACAATACCTGGTGAAATACCAAAATATTGGGTATATATATTTTTACTAATTAATAGGGTTTTCATATAGGTGATGATGACACAAAGAGAAAACGTTATTGTTTATTATGTAATGCTTTTAAACCTGATCGATGTCATCATTGTAGTATATGTAATAAATGTATTCTCAATATGGATCATCATTGTCCCTGGGTTAATAACTGTATTGGTTTTTACAATAGAAAGTATTTCCTTCAGTTAGTTTTTTACGTTGTTGTAACTACTTGGTTTATTAATATTTCAATGGCTTCAGAAATTATCGATACATTGAAAAAGATATATTATAATGAACTAATAAAAAAAGAATTACTTAAAACATTACTAATTTTGGTAACATATGCAATTAATTGTACATTATCTGTACTCATTACAATGTTTTTGAAATTTCATTTTGATCTACTAAAGATAAAATCAACAACAATAGAAATTTTAGACAAAAATCATGCAGAAATAAATAAAAGAGTAATATAATAACATAACAGAATATAGTATAATCATGGCTTTAAGCAGAATTGGTTAGACGTATTTGGTACAACAAAATTAGGTTGGTTTCTTCCATTAAGGTCGGAGGACACAAGACCTCTAGGTGATGGATTACTATGGCCTCTACCTGAGTTATACGCAACAAATAATCTTTCGACTTCAAGTTCTAACTTAGAGTTATGGTATAATTTGATTGGTTAATTTAATAACTAATATTATAGTAAGAATAAAAAAGCAGTTAGCAGCTTATCTGGTGGTACTTTTACTGGAGTATCAATACAAGTATTATATTATTTAAATATAAGCAACATAATGGTGATTCAAAAAAGAACTATATAAACAAAGGAATAATAGGAAAAAATAAAGATAGAGATATAAAGGGTAATCATTTTAATTTAATTTTAAAGAGGAGTCATATGATGTTTCTAATTCAGTAAAATATTCTATTTATATTAAATTATAATAAAGAATACAGTAAATATAACAGAGAAAATTGATAAAGCTCATTCTGAGCCAAGTATTAAAAAGGATTTAGAAGAAATTAAAGAAACTAAAAATGTGCCTAAGACTAAAAAAGAGAATACTAAAAAAAATAAGATAATTACTAAGTCCGAAAATAACAATAATAATAAATTCTTTGTCAATAATGCATTAGATTCAAAAAATTCATTAGAGTCAAATAAATCTGAAACAAATCCTTCTCAATCAAGTAAAATAATACGAATAATTAATCTAATTTAAAATATTTAGTGAAAACTGATGAGTTTACAACAACTACTCAAAGTACTAAGAAAAGTGGAAAGAATCTCTTAGATGCAATGCTAAATGCAAGAACAGAAATTAGAGATATGGTTAAGAATAAAACTCAAAAATTGCCAACTAAAAAGAAATCAAATATTATAACAAAAAAACCAGAAATAGCGAAAAAAGAATTTTAATATTAGGTTTATTATAATAATTAAATTTTTTATTAATTATATATCTAATAATTAACCTTAAAATATTTATAATATTTATACATTACAATTCAGAAAAACTTTATAATATTATTAAATAGTCTCTAATTGACTATAATGATTTCCTAATGTAAATGTTTGAATATCCTTCTTTCTTTGTATAAAATACTAAAAGTAATTAATAAGTTTTATTAAGTTATATTATAAATTTTATTACTTGATATTCATTCTTTAATTTTGTTATTTCACTTATTGCATGGTCTTCTCCAACAAATGCCGAAAACAGTCTCTTTTGCGTTACTCCAAATCTTCTTAAGTAGTCGTTTGTCAATACTTCTTTATTAATTCTGTCTAGTTCTATTTCTTTTATCTGATTCATTTTTTTCCTAATTAATTCTCTAGTTTCTTGAAGTTTTGTTAGAGTTCCATAATTTCTTTTTGTTTCAGAGTCTAAATCTGTTTTTTTGTCTAAGATTTCTTTTATCAGGTTTACTCTACTAACTTCTAATGCTTTCTTTCCCCAACTACTCATAGCTGTTGTCTTTGTCTTTGGAAAGCTGATTAGTTTTTGATGAAAGTATTTTATGTAATTATCTATAATTTTAGGATCTTCTATTCTTTCTTCTGTTCCGCTCCATGGCTCTTTAAAAACTATACCAGGATAAAATGAATTTCCCATATTATTACTCATATTATTGTTTGTTTTTATAAAATTTGTTAGCGATGATTGATATTTTGTAAATTCAGCATTTTTTCTTAATGGAACACTATTCACAACATCTCCTAATTTAGGAAGACTGTTTGAAGTCCATAGTTTTTCTATGTTTATTTTATTAGTCGTAGCTAAAAAGTTATTTGACTCTTTGTTCTTTACAGCAATATTAACTCTTAAACTATCACATGATAACTTTAAAGTATCATATTGAAGACTGTAGTTAGAATACTAATAGATTATATGTAATTTAGTTAAAATAGTATTACCTTTAATAGGTAGATAATAGCATCTTCATCTAGAAAATCAGGCATTTTACTCATTTTAACATCATAGCCAAGGTTCCATATTGCTTTTAGAATCCATGATAAGCCTTCTTTCCTTGTATCATTTCCTCTCGATAATAATTCATGATAGTAATGGTTAAGATTTTCTTTAATTTCATATATTTCTTTATTGATATCTTCCATTTCTTCATCTATTATTTGTGATTGTTCTTTCAATTTTAATATATAATCTTTTTTAAATTTAATTTCGTTCTTGAGTTGTTTTACCTTTAGGTCTCTTTTAAGTTCATCTTTCTATAAATAAATTAATAAGTAAAATACTTATATAAAATAATACCTGTAATTTTGATCTTATTTCCATGTTAGAAATATTTTTTGAATCAATCTCAGTAGAACTATTCACAATAGAATTTTGAGATGTTAGTTTTGACTTATTTTTCCTAGGTATATTAGAATAAGCCTTTTGTAAATTCAATGTATTTTGTTTATTATAAGATGAAGTTTGATTCTTACTTGGTAGATTTATACTATTATAAAGAGTAAAATTAGTTGATTTTTGATCTTTATCAGAAAACAAGCTAACTCTTTTATTGGCAGGAGATTTAATCGGAGAGGGTAAAGGTGATGGATTCTCATCTAAAAATGAATTTTCATTGTTATCTCTATTTGAATTTACAGTGCTATATTCATTTTTAAAGTATTTAGTATAGTTTTCTAACAGATCCATCTCTTGCTTTTTTATGTAGATTTCCTTTTGTATTTCAACTATTCTAATTGTTAAATTATTTTTTTCTTTTGCTTTTTCAATTTTTTCTTCTTCTAAATCATGACGTTTATTTTCACTAAGTAACTCATCTGAAATTTTTTTCTTCTCAATTTTTAAAAATTTCGTTGATTGAGAGCATTCAGGAAATTCTGAAGAAGTTAAATAAATTATAATATTACGATCACTAAAAGTTTCTAAGAGTTTTTTTGATTTATCCAAAATTCCAAAGTTTGTTCTTGTATTTTCTATTATAGTTTTTTTAATAGGATTATTAGGATCTTCAAAATCTAATTCGCTTACTAATTCCATTGGTTCAGTAAAAAACTTTTGTTTTGTAGTTGAACAATTCTGTCTGTAGTGATTATACATTTTGTATTGTTTTATTTTTAATTTCTTCTCTTCTTTTCGGTTTACGTGTTCAGTCTGAAAATATTTTACAGTTTTATCCATTTATAGTTGTTATGGTTGGAATTATAATTTAATAATTAATAAACTAATTAACTAGTAAGTTATATAGCTAATGTATATATTTTAAATTATTTTTATTTTAATTATTTTCTTCTAATAATTAATATTAAATATAAATGGATTCAAATTTAAATTCAACTCCTGCTCCAAAAATTGTAATAAAACCAATAGTCTATGGTTCAATCGCTTTCTGGCTTGGGAAACGTTCAGAAGAATTAGTTTCTCACAAATGGTGTATCTATGTACGTGGAGAAAACAACGAAGATATTTCATACTATGTAAAAGAGGTCCACTTTACACTTCATCAAAGTTTTGACGAGAATTGTAGAATTATTAAAAAATGGCCTTTTGTTTTATTTGAAAAAGGCTGGGGCGAATTCGATATTAAAATAAACATATATTTTGTAGATGAAACACTAAAAACTGTTGAATTTAACCACTCTTTGAAGTTATATCCAAGTTTAGTTCATGTAGCGCAATCAACGAAAAAACCGATAGTAAGTGAGTCATACGACGAAGTTATTTTTGTGAATCCCAAACCTTGGTTTTACGATATTTTAACCAATCCTCAAAATAATGTTATTAAAGATCATGTAATGGAAGATAGTGTAAAAGATAATAACGAAAGAGACAATGCAAATGATGATAAAATGATGATAGACGAGCATTTTAAAAGTAATAAGGTTAAGTCAGAACCAAGTATCGTTAATAGTACAAACGAAAATGTTCAAGTTAATTCATCGTTAATCAAAATTTCTTCGCAAGTTCTAGACCATAGGGAAGAACCAACATCGCCAAGAAATAATGATATGGATATAGATAAATATGATAATATGTCTATGGTATCGAATACAATAACTAATGTAATATTATATTAACATAAATATATATTATCTAACTAGGATCATCAAGCGTATGGTAGGTTAAACTCAAACTATATCCCAAATTTACCATTGTATTTTTTGCCTGTTGATGATTTGCCACATTATAAAGCAATTGAAGATGCTTTATCATTTGTTAATAGAGAGATAAATAAAATTAAAAATAATATTGATTCAATTGATTATGACATTAAGAATGTTAAAGGAAATATAAGAGACCTTGATCATAGAAAGTAAATAATAAGAGATAGATAATATTAATTTACCTTTAAAATATTATTGCTTATTATTCTTTATTCTTTATTAAAATATATTACTCAATTTATAATAAATTTATATTACAAATTTATAACAAATTAATAACATTTAATAATATTTTTATTTAAAATGAAAATGAAAGTAATCAATACTTTAAACAAGTCTTTGTTTGCTTTTAACAAATTTAATTTTTGCAATATGCCAAAAGTTCCTCTAAAAATAGTTAGACCAGCAGAAATTGAATACTCTAAGCCTAATTATGATCAACCACTATGTGTCTTTCCTAAATCATCATTAATAAAATTAACACCAAAAGGACATATCAACATTACTCAAAAAGGAATAACTTATTCATCTTATAAATTAAACGAAGCCTTATTTCCAATAAGACAAAAATATTTACAAGACGCTATAGCAATATTAACTAAAATGAACTCAAAAGGGGCACAAATTGTATTAAAAAAGCTTAAAACATTTCAAGAATCAGTAAAAGATAAGAAACCAAAAGACTGTGCATTTTATGATTATGTAATTGCTGAAGCATTTGTAGGAAGGAAGCTTGATCATAAAAAGATAATATATAGAGGTAAGATAACAATATTAAATCATTTTATAATCTTTAATAATATATTAACTATTAAACTTATATAATTTTAGCAAAGGGAAATGTTACCTTTATCAGAGGATGTATCTCGTCTTATACATTAAGAATAAAGAAAATAAAATCGAATGAAGTATTACAACAAGTTGCTCAAGGTGAAAGAAATACTAATATAGTCCATATGATGAGATCTTTACTTTTCACCAAAAAGGCTGATTTAAAGACAATACAAAATTATAGTTTTATTACAACAAGTAAAGGAAGAAATATACAAAGGACTCAAATTAAAAGGTAATAAATTAATATATGACTTAATAATATTCTTTTAGATACGCAGGTTTCTTAAAGGATCAATTTATTAAAAAGAGAGGAATTCATTTATCAAATGAAATTCTCTTAAAATATATTAAATCTCGCTTAGGAAAATCATTAGAGGCAAATAGTGAAGCTTTATTAAATCTACAATTAAGCCCAGAACAAATTGATGTTATGAAGAAATTCGGAGCTGAGAAATCTGACTTTATTCAAGAAAAGGATAAGAAATTCGAATTAGCAAAAGTTGATAAATCAAAAGAGAGATCTATTCATTATCAAAACACATATAAGAATCTTTAATATTTAATAAGTTAAAAATATTTAATCAGATAATTATAATTATTTATACTTATTATATATAATAAAAAATATAAAAAATGATATACAATTATAGTATAATATTATATTAATTCAAAAAATTAATAACTAGACTTCTTGTATTTCTTCTAAATTTTTTTTCATTTGAATTTTCGCCTTATTTTCCATTCTTTTATTACATTTATAAAGGCCGTTGATAAAGTTAAATCCAAAAATGAGTAATGGACCTAAAAAGTCTATAAATGTGAACTCTCTTCTAAAAATAGTAATATCTGAAATATACATGAAAGCTACTTGGAAATAGTTTACCATACTAACTCTTCCAGCATTTTCGTTTTGTAAGCCTAGCGCCATAAATGCTTGGTAAAGATATGTACATAATGCAACTAAAAATACAACTATAACTTCTACAAAAGTAAATGAAGGGACACCACCGTCAAATATTATCATTAATAAGGGAAATAATACAATACCTATGCATGAGTATAAGAAAGGAATTGATAAGTAATGGAAGTCTTTACCTGAGTCTCTAATTATTATATCTTCTATTGCTTTTAATAATGCTGATATTAAGACTAAACCTAACATTGATAGTCTATGATTGTGAGACTTAACAGGAGTAGGAAAAATAAAGTCCGGTTTTATAATAAGAATTGCACCTATAAAGCAAGCTATTAAACATGTGTAATCAAGGAAATTCATTCGTTCTTTTAAAAAACAATAAGAAAATAACATAACAAGTCCTGGGTACATGTAGTAAATAGAATAAACATCTGAAAGGTGAAGGAACTTCAACGAGTATATTAAAAGTGTCATAGAAAAAATAGCGAGTACTGAGCGGATTATCATTGGAATTAGTTTGGATCTTCCTATAAATTCATTTGAGAAAACTTTTACTGGATAAAATAGCATTATTAGTATATTGATTAATACCATAAAGTAAGTACGAAAAGCAAGTAGTTGGAATGAAGTAAGGTCTGCTTTCTTCTCTAAGCAAAATTTGGAAAGTATTGAAAATAGCGATTTAAAAATACAACTAATAAACATAAAGAATAGTCCTTTGTATAAATCAAAATTAGTTGTTTGGTGATTAATGAAGACAGAATAATTTCCTAATGAAATATTTGAAATATCTCTACTGTTGTTATTTGCTCTTTGGTGGACATTATCATTTTGGTTATGATGAGTATTAAGAAATTTAACAGTTTCGTTTTCTGATTCTTCTTGGGTAGTTTTAATTGAGTTATAGTTATTAACTTTATTAGAGTTTTGGATTAGCTCCTCATCCTCTTTAATTTTCTTCATTTATTTAATTAATTATTGTATTAAGGAATTATTATTATATTTTATATATAAATGAATAAAGTAAAGGATTTAAAAAACATTAATATCAGCGAACAAATATCAAATATCCATGAGATCGTTACTGCATTCCTTCACTCTTATAATGAAAAGAACTCTTGGAAAATAAGAATGATAGACACTTTCATTGTTTTTTGCTTTATTATTTTTGTAATTCAATTAGTATATGCATTTTTAATCGGCATGTTCCCTTTAAATGCAGTATTATCAGGAATCATGTGTTCAATAGGAACAATTACTCTAACAGGTAAGAATTATTTATAATTAAACTTTTATTTGTATATAGTTGCTTTAAGGTTACAAATAAATGATAGTTCAAAGACTGATAATTATTCAAATGAAACTATATTCGCTGAATATTTAATTGCTTCATTATTACTATATTTCGTATGTATTAACTTCGTTGGATAAATTATTGATTAATATGAATAATAAGATAAGATATACAATATACAATTAGAATAGCTATAGTTAACTAATTAAAATAAAAACTTATTTTAATTTTTCTAATAATATACTTAATAATATTACATTATATTGTTTTATATTAATAGTTTATTGATTATATAAGAATTTTACATATATTATAGTTGTATTATAGTTTATATATTATATAATTAGATAATAAAAGAATTAATAAATGGGGATTGGGGATTGGGGATTGGGGATTGGGGATTGGGCCCAATCCCCAATCCCCAATCCCCAAGTAC
>Ga0100378_1007011_pt1 | contig 10111 bp, 13 predicted proteins | sample CryGeymeta201502_FD_81535 | JGI IMG/M metagenome (GOLD analysis project Ga0100378, IMG submission 81535) | Groundwater microbial communities from Crystal Geyser aquifers in Utah, USA - Crystal Geyser metaG 2015-02 | ecosystem: Environmental > Aquatic > Deep subsurface > Groundwater | place: USA...
AAAATATTGATATTATTAAACTTAGTTTTAGAATTTTTTTCATATAATTAAATAAAGAAGATTTATTTCAGAAGAGCTGCTCCTTGAACCAGTAATTTAGAAAAGCCACTGCTTAAGGCGTAAGCCAATACTATTATTACTAGGCCGATAATTAAAGACTGAATACGTTCTTTGGCTTTTTTAATCTTTTCCTCGTTGCCGGCAGCCTGCATCCATTCATTGCCAGCGATAAACATCATTGCGATAAAAATAGTTCCTAAAACCCCAAGAATAACTTTAATTGCATTAGCAATCATAGTTTCTAAGTTGTCATTTTGAGGATAATTACTTTCTTGGCTAAAAGTATTTAGAGTATCATTATATTCACCCTTTTTTTCTTCGGTTAAAATAGAGCCTTGAGCAAGAACAAGCTGACTACTTAAAAAAACACCTATGGTTAAAGTAATAATTATTGTGGAAATTTTTATTAAGACATTCATAGTTAACGGAAATACTTAATTAAGAAATAACTCAAGGCGTAGGCAGATAGAGTAAGAATGATACCCAAAAGAGAGTTCATTATTGTTTTTGTAGCGGCCTTCACCTTTTCCTGATTGCCGTCAGCTATCATCCAAACAAAACCTCCGTATATCAAAAATCCTAGAAAAACTACACCAACCATTCCTAAAACGATAGCGATTGCTTGCCCGGTTATACTATTAACAGTTGCGGCATCAGAACCGGTCACAAAGCCAGCAGTATTAGCACTAGAGTCTAAGCCGCTATTTTGATTAAAGTCATAACTCTGAGCGTACACTAGATTACCAAAAAGAAAAAAGAGCGCCAATGATAAAATTAGCGCGCCTGATTTTAAGGTTTTCTGAAGATGTATTTTCATGGTCATTATTTTAAAACTTGAACGCCAATAAAGGAGGTTATCGCATACGCGGCAAAGACGACAATAATGCCAATAGTTGCATTAATCATTAAAGATTTCGCCTTAGCTACTTGTTGTTCGTTGCCAGCGGCAGTCATCCAAGTAATGCCGGCATAAATCATTAAGCCTAAAAAGACGACGCCGACAAAAGATAAAACTACGCCGACAATTTGACCGGTTTTAGTTTGCAGGAAGCCAGCGTAGGATTTACCGGTTTGTTTTTGAAAAGCAGTAACTTCTTTGGCTGTTTTGTTTAGTCCGTCTAAAGTCGCATCAGCATTTACTGGACTAATTAACAAAAACCCTACTGAAATTAAAAAAAACAAAGGAAAAATCAAAAAAGTTAGGATTTTTTTCTTCATAAAAAGATAGTTATTCACTGGTCCAAGCGCAAATGATTGTACCTGGACCAGTGATTCCCATACAAGATGAGAACCACATATTTGCTAAGCGCCTGTAGTGGCGTTGCCTGTAGTGGCGTTGTAGATAGAACCAATAATAAAGGAGGCAACAGCCCAAGCAGCTAAAACGATAGCGAGGCCGATAACACCGGCACCCAATAATTTTTTAGCTTCAGCAACCTTATCCTCATTTCCACCAGCGGTCATCCACTTGAAACCACCCATTAAGATGATGACAACAGCGATTACGCCTAAGAATCCTAAGGCAACGTTAATGATGCGGCCAACCATGGCTCTTGGATCACCATTGGCAAGAGCTCCATCTAAACCCTCGTTTACGTTTTCTAATCCGAAATTAGCTTGCGCGTGAACAAAAGCTGGCACAACTAGCAAAGAAATAATTGCTAGTGAGATTAAGTGTTTAGAAATTTTATTCATATTTTCACCCCCTTTCTTAAATGTTAATAATTTTTATTTTACATCTCTAATTTTAGCACATTCTTTTTAACAAGACAAATAAAAATGCCTATGTTAAAATAAATATAGGTTAGTTTAAAAAAAGATATATTTATGCTAAAAAAAGATAAAAAAAGCCGATTTATTCGTATTTTCTGGATTTTATTCTATTTTTTGATTTTCTGCCTGCTTGTTCGCGGCGGTTTTTCATATTTAGACCCCGATTTTGGTTGGCACCTTAAAGTCGGTCAAGAGATATCTTTAAGCGGTCAAGTTCCGAGCGTTAATCTTTATAACGATACTTACACTGGAAACTGGGTCGATCATGAATGGCTTAGTAATTTAGCTCTTTATAATTTTTATAATTTTGCTGGTTATGAGGCCATAGTTGTTATTTTTGCTTTATTAATATTAGTCACCCTCATTCTTTTAAATTGGTTTTTTAGTAAACACACTAAATATAAGTTACCTTTGGGGATAAATGCCGCTTTGCAGTTATTGGCAGTTCTCGCGGCGATGCCACACTTCGGCGTTAGGTTACAAGAGTTAGCCTTATTGTTTACACTCCTAGTTTTAATAATCTTAAATGATTACGAACGTCGAAAAAGAAAGTTAACTTTATTATTTTTGCCACCCTTATTTTTTCTATGGGCAAATTTACATGCTAGTTTTTTAATTGGCTTATTTTTATTAGCCGCCTTCATTGCCATTAAAATTAGTGAACGCTTATTATTTCGCTTATCAACTCGTTATAAATTTTGGTCCTTCATCGATTTTTCTAAGTTAATGGAGAGGCGAGATGTTTGGTATTTATTTTTAGGTTGGTTGTCGGCATTTTCAGTAACCATGCTTACGCCCTATAAATTAAATTTATATAGTTTTTTAATTGGCTATAAGAATAAAGCTTATTTACGCCTTATTCAAGAATGGTTACCACAATACGTCTTTCCTTTTCACTACGACCAACTAATTTGTTTAGCCCTCGGAGCGGCAGCTTTATTATTTTATATTTATTATCGCCTAAAGGAACATCAAGGCCTAGAAATTTGGCCAGTATTTTTAACAGTTCTTTTTTTATTTTTAAGCTTTCAATCGCGTCGTCATTTTCCTTTATTTTTTATTGCTTCTTTCGGTTTTATGATGGAAGCTTATGGTCGCTTATTTATAGATACTCCGATTATTAAAGATGTATATTACAAATGGATAAAACATTTAATATTTATTTGTTTAGCCCTTGTTATTATTTTTGAAATTTCAGAAATAAAACCAGTTAGCAGCCCTTTCAATGCTTTTTGTAATAATTATCCTTGTGCCGCCATCGATTTTTTAGATAACAATCCTCAATATTTAAATAGCCATCTTTTTAACAGTTATGGCTGGGGTGGTTTTTTAATTCATGAGCTACCAAGTAAAAAAATATTTATTGATGGTCGCTTACCGCAAGTTGAGTTCGCTGGAAAAACATTTATTCAAGAATATTATAGTTTTTTTGATACCGATTCTAGTCCCGAGATTAAGCTTAAGGAATACAACATCGGAGCGGTTTTAATTAAAATTAAAGATAAGCCAGTAAAGGCTAAAAGGTGGGAAAAAGTAGTCTTTATGATTAAAGATGAGGACTTAATTACTGTTAATAGGTTAAAAGATTATTTAGATGAAGCTTCTGACTGGAAGGTTGTTTATGAGGATGAAGTTTCTCGAATTTATGTTAGAACTTTTAGTTTTTAAAATAAACTATTTATATGAAAGTCGATTTTTGTTTACCAATAAGAAACGAGGCCAAAGTTTTAGAAGTTAATATCTTAAAAGTAATTGCTTATTTAGAAGGCTTAAATTTGGATTACGATTGGAAAATAGTAGGCGTGGTTAATGGCTCCAATGATGATTCTTTTGATGTACTGTGTAAGTTAAAAGAGAATTTACCTAATAAAATAGATTGTTTAAATATTATCGAGCCTGGTAAGGGTAGGGCGATTAAGGCTTGTTGGCGTCAAAGCCAAGCGGATATTTTAGTTTTTATGGATGCTGATTTAGCGGTTTCTCTTTCAGGTCTAGAATTATTATTAGAACCTATTTTACATAAACAAGCTGACCTAGTAATTGGCTCCCGGTTTATAAAGGGGGCAACAGCTGAACGTTCTTGGCAGCGTGGAATAATTTCTAAGAGTTACGCCCTTTTTTCTCAGTTTATTTTAAGTCATAACAAAAGCGATTTACAGTGTGGATTTAAGGCTATTAGACGAGATGCTTTTTATAAAATAGATAAATTTTTAGAAGATGATTTTTGGTTTTTTGATACCGAGCTCGTTATCTTATCGGTATTAGCTGGTTTACAAATTAAAGAAATCCCTGTTGTTTGGCGAGAAAATCGTCAAGGAAAAGAAAAAAGTAATGTTAATGTTTTACAAGATAGTTGGTCTTTTATTTATAAGATTTTGAGTTTTCGTAAACGACTTATGAGTATTAAAAAATATCTGCGTAATGCTTAATAATTATTTTTTTATTTTCCCGTTCAACTATTATTAAGAGTAGGTCAAAATGAATTAAATCAAAATTTAAATTATTACTAGCGGCGTAAAGGACGGCCGCTTTTTTTAAACGTTTTTGTTGTTGTTGGTTGATGGGGCTTGATAAAGTTGCTAATTTGTTAGAGCGAGTTTTTATTTCAAATAAAAAATAATGATTAGATTTTGAAGCAATTAAATCTATTTCTAAATGCCCAATTCTATAATTGCGCGCTATTATTTGGTAGCCTTTTTTGGTTAAATAGTTATCAGCCAAGTCCTCACCAAAAAGACCAATAGTTTTTTTATCCATATTATTAAATAAGACCTCAATTGAGGCCTTATTTTTTATAAAAATTGATACTTATTTTTTAGGGAAGGTATTTTTTCATTTCTTTTTCCAGCTCTCTTGCTTTTTTCTTTTTAGGAATATTTTTTAAGTCTTTAAAAATAAAAAATTTCCAAATAATCATTTCTAACAACCAAACACCTAACCAGATTCGGGCAGTGAAGAAGGGGACGTTTTCATAATGGAAAAAAAGAATAACTAAGCCAACTATAAAGTTAGAAGCAGAGAAATTATACATTTTTTTCAAAGCACCGCGGTATACGCTACTGCGGCTTTTATAAATAGCAGTAATAATTGCTCCGATAATTAGAACTATCATGACTACGAGCAAAAGCTTAAAAGCGAGAGTGGTTAATGGTTCTGGGTTAACTGTAAACCAATACTTCCAGGTAAAAAGGTTTTTCATATTCTTTTTTTGTTTGGCCTATCGTTGGTAGTGTAGATAAGCTGATTATAATTTAATTAATAAGAGTCCGTAATGATAAGGACCGGCTTGAAACTCTTCTTGAATATCAAAGCCTAATTTTTTAACGGCAGGCTTTAGCGATTCTAACTTTAATCTTTTTTCTGGCTTAGGCCCTAGAGGAGAGTCGGCGCCACTCCAATCAACTATCAATAGGTGGCTATTACGTTTTAACATTCGGTAAGCCTCTCTAATTATTTCTGCTCTTTTTTCTGATTGATGTAAAACATTAATTAAGAGCGCACTATCCAAGCTTTCGGTTTCTATTTTAGTTGCTTTAAATATCTCTAGATTGCTCCAGATAGGAATTATTTGTGGCAGATTTTCTTTAGTCGCCCTATCTTTGATTTCAGTTAACGTCGATTTTATTAGATCAACAGCATAAACTTTGCCAGAGCGACCAACTAGGCGGGCCAAGGGGAAAGTGAAAAACCCAAAATTTCCACAACCAAGCTCAGCCACTGTCTGTCTCTCCCTTATTGCTATTTTATTCAAAATTGCACTAATGTCAAATAGGGCGGTTTTTTTAATCTCTAACATAAGTTTATATTTATTCTACTAAGATTTGTCGGATGACGTTATTTTCTTGACTATACTTCTTTTTAGCACTGATATTAAGAGTATTTACACCTTTTTTTAAATTCACAAGTTGAGAAAATTGGCCATCAGTGTTATTTAGAACCAATTCTCCGTTAATCTTTACCTCGGCCTCCTTTTCTGTTTCTCCAGAAATTATAATCGAGGACTCTTTAATCATTAAATTTCTCTCAGGGTTAATTATTATTAATTCTGGCGGTAAAACAATTCGTTTAAAATAGAATATCAAATAAAGAAAGCAGATAAGAACCCCTAACCCGATTAAAGTATTCCTGATAATTTTGGGAAAAATTAAAAATTTATTTTTTTTAAGAATCTTCTGAGAAAAGGGATTATTTTCCAAATCATCTTCGCTTATTTCTTGCAGAAACTTATTTACCAATTCTTTGTCAGCTCCAAGAAAATCCGCATATTTTTTAAGAAAATTTTTACCATACAAGCCAGCAGGGAGAGCGTTAAAATTTTCTTCTTCGATGTCTAATAAATATTGACTCCTGATGCTTAATCTTTGAGCAACCTCTTCTATCTTTAGATTTTTAAAAGTTCTAAGCCTTCTTAATTCTTCACCCAAACTATCTTCTGTTGCCAATCTTTTTGGGGTAAAATGAACCATCATTGTTAAGTTATTTTATAATTGTCGATGTCGGTCCAAATTGATATGCATTATTAACACCTAAGCTTTCAAGGACAAATTTAATAATTAGATAGCTAGAGAAAACAATAAGTAGGCCAATAACAGACGCAATAATTATTTTTTTTGCTTGTCCAATTTTATCGCTAGAGCCGGAAGAAATAAGAAACATAAATCCGCCGTAGATAAACATCACTAGAGAAAGTGAGCCGACTATTCCTAGTATCCACTGTGAAGCTAAAATGGCAATTTGCATAAAGTCACTAAGAGTATAATCACCGCAATAAGTTGCGCTGCCTTTGCACGAGGCAGTACCGCTTGCATCTGGCACTAGCCCAGCGGCACCTACCAGCTGTAAGCCACCTATAAATATTAGAGACAAGACTAAGACGGCAATAATTTTTTTATACATATAATCTTAATTAATAGTTTGTTGGACTTTGGCGGCGGCTGTACCGATGATGCTTTGTAGTTTATCGCTAGTATTGTTAACAACAGCATTAATCATTTCCTTGATGGCTGACTCAGCCGCTTGAACATTGTTACCGCGATACCAGCTTTTAGCCGTTAGTGCCTGATCAACAAAAACACCAATTTCATCATCGTTTCTTTGTTCGGCTATCAAGACGCGTAAAGCTGTCGGTTTTTGAGTCTTCTCTAAATAAGTTTTAGCTTGCTCAGCCTTAGTGATAAATTGAATAAAGTCCCAAGCCTCATCTGAATGTTTACTTTTTTTAGACACAGTCTCAACCCAGTAATTTGCAAAGTTGATATTTGTTGGAGGAGTGCCTTCAATTTGCGGAAATTTAGCTACTGAAAAATTTAATTTTGGAGCACCAGCTTTAATTAATGGAATGTGATAGGAATAACCAAACATTAAAGCAAGGTTACCGTTAATAAACATATTTAAAGAATTATCCATTTCATTGTTCCAGGCATATGATTCCTTAGTCGGATTAGCAAAATCAGTATAAAACCTTAAAGCTTCAAGACCGGGGTTATAGCCCGTATCTTTGGCAAATTCTGGAATAGCTTGGAAAGTAACTTGATTGTTGTCGTTTATCATCGTGGCGCCATTTTGCATCATTAAAGTTGCTAAAATATCACTATATCTTTCAATATTTTCGCTGCCACCCATAGCGATGCCTGATTGAATTAAACCTTTCTTGGCATCTTGCTTAGTTAATTTTTTGATGGTTTGTAAAAATTCTCGATTCCAATATTTTGGTGCCTCACTGATACCGGCATTGTTTAATAAATCTTTATTATAAAACATTGCCAAGGTGTCAACAAATAAGGGTAAACCATAAACCTTGCTGTCGTCTAGAATAACATCTCGCCCTACAACATCAACAAAATTATCCCTAACCTCTTTGAGAGTTAAACTGCGAATAGTTCTGAGCTCAGGTAAAACCTCTTTTTTTATTGTTCCCGTGCTAACCATATAGGCGATGGTCGTTGTTTCTGGCATTGGCGTTATCTTAGACTGGTATTTTCTAATCCAAGTATTGTGAATAGAAAACATATCTGGACCACGATCTTCAGCCAAGGCATTTAAAAGTTCATTTTCATATTCTTCATAACGCAATTTTCTGTAGTCTATACGGATAAAGGGGTGTAAAAGCTGATAATTTGTAATAATTTTATCAAAAGCATCTACGCCATCATATACGCGCCAGTAAGTTAAAGTTATAGGCTCAATAGCCGCCGTAGTTGCCCTATCTTTAACTTTACAGCCGAATCCGGCGGTCATTAAAAAGACGGTTAATAGAGTTAGTGTTGTTATTTTTTTGAACATAATGTTAGCTAGTTTGTTTGACTCCATTATAACAAAAAATAACTGATAATTCAAAGTAATTATTTAGAAGCGAGGCCGGTATTGTAAGGCTTCTGCTAGATGCGACTCTAAGACTGATTCACTATTTTCTAAATCAGCGATAGTCCTAGCAATTTTTAGAATTTTAAAATAAGACCGATTTGATAAATCTAAATTTTTAACAGCCATTTTTATCAAATCATTTTCAACTATACCGAGCTGGCAAATATTTTTTATCATTTTCGAAGGAATAAGCGCGTTAAGTGACGGGAAAAGTTTAGGTAGTCTTTGACTTTGTTTTAGTCTAGCTTTTTGAATACGATTTCGTATTAATTCTGAATTATTTAATGTTTTAGCACTGTCTAATTCCTGAGGACCTAAATTAATTACTTCTACATGTAAATCAATTCTATCTAAAATCGGGCCGGATATTTTTTGTCTATATCTTTTTGCTTTTTCAGGGGAACAGACACAAGTTTTTCCTTTTAACCCCTGAAGACCACAAGGACAAGGGTTCATAGCGGCAATTAGCATAAAACGCGCTGGTAATTTTAAATTGCCGGCCGCGCGACTGATAGTAATGACCCCATCTTCTAAGGGTTGGCGCAAACTTTCTAGAGCGTAGCGGGAAAATTCAGGGAACTCGTCTAAAAATAAAACACCTAAATGAGCTAAAGTTATTTCTCCTGGTCGACATTTTTGTCCGCCACCAATTAAAGCGGAGGCCGAAGCACTGTGATGGGGTGACCGAAAAGGTCTTTCAGTTATTGGCAGGTTTCCGAGTTTATAATCTGAAATGAGGTTACCGGCTGCACTGTATATTTTAGATATTTCTAAAATTTCTCTACTAGACAGTGGCGGCAATATACTGATGGCCGCTTTTGCTAACATAGTTTTGCCTGACCCAGGCGGACCGGTTAATAAAATATTATGACCACCGGTTATAGCAATCTCTAAAGCACGCTTGGCTTTTTCCTGTCCGTAAATATCATCTAGACTTATAGAAAAATTATTTTTAATTTTTAGCATCTGCCTCGTAACCGGGATGATTAACTCTTTTTCTAAAAAATGATTAATTAATTGATTTAGAGTTTTAACCGGAAAAATTTGTAAGCCAGATACCAGGTTAGCCTCATTAGCGTTTTCAGCGGGGAGGAAAATATTTTTTAATCCCGCTTCTTTAGCCGCAATCACTAGTAAAAGAGCACCTTTTATTTTTCTTGCCTCACCGCTTAAAGAAAGTTCCCCGACAAATAAACAATCAGAAAAATTAAAATTAAACTTATATTTCAAAGCCAAGATACTAATAGTTATAGGTAAATCATAAATTGGTCCGCTCTTTTTTAAATCAGCCGGTGCTAAATTAATAGTAATTTTTCTTTTAGGAAATTCAAAGCCGCTGGCTAAAATTGCGCTCCTAACTCTTTCTTTAGCCTCAGAAACAGCGACGTCTGGTAAACCCACGATTGTTATTAGTCCAAAATCACCACCGCCAAGAGCCGCTTCTATTTCTACAATTTCTGCCGTCAAGCCGATAATAACCGCTGATAATATTTTATTAGACATTTTTTAATTTATAAAAAATAAAACCACTCTTTGGGAGTAGCTTTATTATATCTCACGAAGACTAAAATCGGCTTAAAATTATTCTAAACTTTTTTCGTTATTTTGGATTTCATCAATTTTAACACTTAACAATTTACTAACCCCGTCAGCTTGCATAGTAACGCCATATAAAATACTAGCACGACGCATAGAGGCGCGGTTATGAGTAATAACAATGAATTGAGTTTTGTTTGATAAATCATCAAGAATCCTGGCCAAGCGTTCCGAGTTAGATTCATCAAGAGCCGCATCTACTTCGTCTAAAACAACGAATGGCGAAGGGTTGGCGCTAATAATGGCGCAGATAAGAGCAATGGCAGTTAAGGCTCTTTCACCACCAGAAAGCATAGTTACAGTTTGAATCTTTTTGCCC
>Ga0100378_1007013_pt1 | contig 10110 bp, 9 predicted proteins | sample CryGeymeta201502_FD_81535 | JGI IMG/M metagenome (GOLD analysis project Ga0100378, IMG submission 81535) | Groundwater microbial communities from Crystal Geyser aquifers in Utah, USA - Crystal Geyser metaG 2015-02 | ecosystem: Environmental > Aquatic > Deep subsurface > Groundwater | place: USA...
AAAAAAGAATCTAAGAAATAGTAAATCATGACCATACACAAAGTTTTAAAATATTTAGCACTTGTTATTGGTGTAATAGGTCTTATCCTTTTGGGTAGAATTATTATAGCTGGTGATGAAGCTATTATGGCCTCAACGGCAGAGCAAAATAGTTTACTAGAACCTTTAATGTGGCTGTCTTATATTATCTTAGGGATAAGCATACTTATTGTAGGGATCTTTGTAATAAAAGGTTTATTTACAGGAAATGTAAAGAACACATTAATTTCAGTAGGCGCATTTTTATTAATCATCGCAATTGCTTATGTAGTTACAGATGGAAATGAAACCGTATTAAAAGATGGAACTACGTTATCTGCAAGTGGAGACCACTGGGTAGGTGCCGGGTTAGTAATGTTTTATATTCTAGCGGCAGTAGCTGCTGGAGCTATGGTACTTTCCGGAATAAGAAAATTAATAAAGTAAATTATGGCTAAAAGATCAGCACCAGAAGTAAATGCCGGCTCTATGGCCGATATAGCATTCTTGCTATTAATTTTCTTCTTGGTTACTACAACAATTGAGACCGATAGGGGAATAAGCCGTAAATTGCCCCCTATTCAAGACGAGAACGTTGTTCCACCAGTAATTAAACAGAAAAATATTTTTACTGTTATTGTTGATAGAAACAACAGATTATTGGTAGAGGACGAGATCATGGAGTTAGCTAATTTGCGTAAAGCAGCTATTGCCTTCCTTGATAACGGTGGTGGAGTTGGTGAGGATGGTTGTACTTACTGTCAAGGAGCTAAAGATCCTGCTGCTTCAGATAATCCGAAGAAAGCTATTATCTCATTGGTAAATGACCGTAAGACAGAATATAGAACCTATATCTCTGTGCAAAACGAGCTGGTTGCTGCATATAACGAATTAAGGGATAGAGAATCTCAAAGATTGTTCGGTATGGATTATCTTGATATGGAAGCGAAATACAATGATCCTAATTTCCGTGGAAATAAGGATAAATTGGAAACGCAGTTAAATCAAGTTAAAGAAATGTATCCTCAATTGTTATCGGAAGCAGAGCCAAAAAGCTCATAGATTAGTATAATATTTTTAATTCAATCTAGTTATGTCTAAATTTAAAAAGAAAAAGAGTGGTGAATTACCAGCGATTAGTACGGCTTCATTGCCGGATATCGTTTTTATGTTGCTTTTCTTTTTTATGGTAGCTACGGTAATGCGTCAAAATACCTTAATGATTGAAAATAAATTACCATTTGCAGATCAAGTTGAAAAATTGGATAGAAAGGAATTGGTAAGTTATATTTATGCAGGTAAGCCAAGCGAAAGATACCAACAAAAATTTGGTACTGAAGCTCGAATTCAGCTAAATGATAAATTTTCTGAAGTTAAAGACATTCAGAATTTTATCTATGCAGAGAGAGAGTCAAAACGTGAAGAATTAATTCCTTATTTAACTACAGCTTTAAAAGTTGATGTTGAAACTAACATGGGATTAGTATCTGATATCAAACAAGAGTTAAGAAAAGCAGAAGCACTTAAGATTAACTACACAACTCGTATTGGAGAGGTAGCTAAGAATAATTAATTTCTGTAACATTACTGTTATACAAAACATCCCATCCGGATCAATCTGGATGGGATGTTTTTTTTATATTTAACTTTCTAATCTAGCCAGCAGAATTTATCATGAAAATGAAAAACATCGTATTCTTTCTACTTGGTGCTTTTAGTATGGCACCGTCATTTTCTCAAGTTGTTTCAGATTCTGTTGCTAAACCTGTAGATAGTCTTTATAGGGAAGATCAGTTCTATGTTGGGCTTACTTTTCACTTGTTAGGAAATCTGCCAGATAACTTATCGCAATCTGGTTTTTCAGGTGGATTTCATTTAGGTTTCATTCGGGATTTCCCTATCAATAAACAGCGAAACATAGCTATTGGTGCTGGTCTAGGCTGGTCTATAAATTCATATGGCCAGGAATTGTTTATAGGCGAAGATGAGAATAACAATACCATTTTTAGGAACTTAAATGAACCTGAAGTGATCTATGACACTAATAGATTTTCTACTCAGTTAGTCGAGGTTCCATTAGAATTTAGATGGAGAACTTCCACGGCAGATAGTTATAAGTTTTGGAGAGTTTACACAGGGGTTAGATTAGGCTATGTGTACTATTTGAACTCGGTTTTTAGAGAAGGAGATAATAAAGTAGTACAAACCGATGTGCCGGAATTCGACAGATTTAGAATTGGTACCACCTTTACTTTTGGATATAACACCTTCAATTTCCACGTATATTATAGTTTAAATCCATTCTTCAAAAATGCGGAGTTAAACAATCAACCTTTAGAGATTACTACTTTTAAATTAGGGCTGATGTTCTATATCTTATAGCCAAAAATTCAGCACTATTATTTGCGGAATCAGGCCTATAAAAAAACCTAACAATAGTTCTGCCCAGCTATGTGCTTTATAATGCAACCTGGATGTAGCGGTTAGTCCTAATGCTGCTATCAGAAATGCTATGGTATAAATGAGATTTAAGTGGTAGGAAATACTCAGCGCAATCACGAACATGAATATTCCAGAAAGGCCAAGCATATGTAAGCTTATCTTAACTCTAAGACACGCCAATATAAAAGCTGCAATTGCTGAAAAGAGAATACCTACAAAGTAATAATAAAGGGAGGGGTAATTATAGAAGTTGAGGATCTTAAAAAGATTTAAGCCAATTAAGAGACAATAAAAAAACAGAGGCCACCGGCGCTCATTAACATCCTTTAAAAAAATGCTATCTGCTTTTCCTAAATTCTTCAATAAAAAATAGAAGACTACCGGAATAAAAATAGTGGTGATAGCAACAGCTAATAGTTTTGCTTGAATTAAGGGTAAGGGAAAAAATCTAGGAGTAACTAAAAAGTAATACAAACTTCCTGCAAATGGCATCCAAAGTGGATGAAAAATAAAGGAAGCGCTCTTTATTAGGTACTTCATTAAATCTCTTTTCGCATTCTTGCTACCGGAATATCCAGTTGCTCTCTATACTTTGCAACCGTTCTTCTAGCAATTGGATAGCCCTTTTCCTTTAGAAGTTTCGCTAATTTATCATCGGTTAAAGGTTTGCGTTTATCCTCCTCTTCAATAGACATTTCTAATATCTTCTTGATCTCTCTGGTAGAAACTTCTTCCCCTTGATCATTGGTCATAGATTCAGAAAAGAATTCCTTTATCAATTTTGTTCCGTAGGGAGTATCTACATATTTACTGTTAGCAACTCTGGAAACCGTAGAAACATCCATTCCAATCTCATCTGCAATATCCTTTAAGATCATTGGGCGTAAATTACGCTCATCGCCGCTTAAAAAGAACTCTTTCTGATAATTCATTATAGAACTCATGGTGACCATTAAAGTCTGCTGACGCTGCTTAATTGCATCAATAAACCATTTCGCCGAATCTAGCTTTTGCTTAATGAACATCACCGCATCTTTTTGAGATTTGGTTTTTTCCTTAGATTCTTTATAACCTTTCAGCATATTGCTATAATCGTTGGAAATATGCATTTCAGGAGCATTACGTCCGTTAAGAGTTAACTCTAATTCCCCATCTACAATCTTAATTGCAAAATCTGGAATTACATGTTCTACCATTCTCAAGTTTCCTGAAATGGCACCACCTGGCTTCGGATTAAGATGTTCTATAACATCTATAGCATCACGAAGTTCATCTTCGGAAATATCATGTTTAGAAAGTAATTTAGTGTAATGTTTCTTGCTGAAGTGATCAAAAGATTTATCCAAAAGTTCTGTTGCTAATGCAACTTGTTTGGTAGGCTCTTTTCGCTTCAGCTGAAGCAATAAACATTCTTGAAGCGATCTTGCTCCAACTCCTGCTGGATCTAATTGCTGCACTTTTAGTAGTACTTTTTCTACCGTTTCTTCATCGGTATACACATTTTGTGTAAAAGCCAGATCATCTACAATATCTTGAAGTGTTCTTCTTATATATCCACTTTCATCTACACTTCCCACTAAAAATTCGGCGATCTCTTTTTCAAGATCACTAAGGCGGAAGGTGCTAAGTTGTGTTTTTAAATGTTGTGCAAAGGAAGTTCCAGAAGCATAAGGCACGTTCTTGTCCTCATCATCTGCACTATAATTATTTGCCTGTAGGCGATAATCTGGAACATCATCATCACTCAAATAATCATCTACATTGATGTCTGAATCATCAGAATCGTTATCATATTCATCATCCTGATATTCATCATTAGAAAACTCATCGTCAAATTCGGCATCAAGATCTTCTTTCCCATCTTCCAGCGCCGGATTTTCTTCCAATTCCTGCTTAATGCGTTGTTCAAAAGCTTGCGTAGGTAATTGAATAAGCTTCATCAACTGTATTTGTTGAGGAGATAGCTTTTGTGATAACTTAAAATTTAATTGCTGCTTTAGCATAGGTTTTAAATTGCGCTTTATACAAAAATAGGCAAAAAGCATGCTATTGTAGCTTTGGCATTAAGAATGCTTTCGTAAATTTTTGTTAAGAATTTAATAATCAGTTCAATCGCGTTGTGCTTTTCTGAATTTGGAAGGAGGGGTAATTTTAAATTGAAGTAACTCACTCGTAATTGGATGTGTAAACGATAAACCAATTGCAGAGAGATATAATCCTTTCGTTAAAACTGAAGTATCTTCTTGTCCATATAATTTATCCCCAACAATTGGATAACCAATTGAAGCTAGATGAATTCGAATTTGATGAGTTCTGCCAGTTTTTGGACTTACTTCTAATAGCGAAAAATGTGAGCCGTTTTTATTAATGAGATCGATTCTTTTAAAACTTGTAAAAGCATCTTTATCTTCAATAGCCGTTTCTATAGTTTGCTCCAAATTTGTTTCCCCAATTACCAACGCTAAATATATCTTTTCGATTGTTTTATACTCAAAATCTTGATGAAGCTTTAATTGTGCAGATTTAGTTTTTGCAATGATTAATAATCCGCTAGTGGGATTATCTAATCTATGTACAGGAATAGGATAGGTTAAGGCGTCTAGAAGAGGAGAAGCGGTTAAATTATAAGGTATGGCATGTTCTATGGTTTTAAAGTAATTGCCGCTTGTAGGGTAGCCTGCTGGTTTATTGATCACTGCTAAATAATCATCCTCAAAGATCACTTCTATTTTTAGCTGAAAAACTTTGCGTTGCTTTTCTTCATATTGAATAAGGTCTATTTTAGAATGCTCCTCGATCCAATCTGAAGTTTGGGCAACTTTACCGTTTAGCAGAATTTCCTTTTTCTTAATGGCTTTTTTTAAGCCACTTTTAGTAGGCAACATGGTAAAAATTCCAACCGCGTATTCCTGCAATCGTATTTTTTCATGGATTGCAGGAACTAGATGCGATTCTATAATTATCAATTTGTCTGAATTAAAATTCGGCGTTTTGTGGAGTTCTTGGAAATGCAATTACATCTCTAATATTGGTCATTCCTGTTACAAAAAGCACCAATCTTTCAAAACCTAAACCAAAACCACTGTGTACACAAGTTCCAAATCTTCTGGTGTCTAAATACCACCAAAGTTCTTTTTCATCTATATCTAAGGCTTTCATTTTCTCTTTTAGAACATCTAAACGTTCTTCTCTTTGAGAACCTCCAACTATTTCTCCAATTCCTGGGAAAAGGATATCCATGGCTCTTACAGTTTTTCCATCTTCATTTAAACGCATGTAAAATGCCTTAATGTTAGCTGGATAATCAAAAAGGATCACAGGACATTTAAAGTGTTTTTCAACTAAAAAGCGCTCGTGTTCACTTTGTAGATCTGCTCCCCATTCTTCAATAAGATATTGGAACTTCTTCTTTTTATTCGGCTTAGAATTTTTTAGAATATCTATTGCTTCAGTATAACTCACTCTTTTGAAATTGTTCTCTGTTACAAATTTCAATTTATCTAATAAACTAAGCTCACTTCTTTCTGCTTCTGGCTTCGTTTTTTCATCTTCTTTTAATCTATTCTCAAGGAATTCAAGATCATCTTTAGAGTGCTCTAAAACATAAGAAACCACATGCTTAATAAAATCTTCTGCTAGATCCATATTTCCGTCTAGATCACAAAAAGCAACTTCCGGCTCTATCATCCAGAATTCTGCAAGGTGTCTTGAAGTATTCGAATTTTCTGCTCTAAAAGTAGGACCAAAGGTGTAAACTTGGCCTAATCCCATCGCATAAGTTTCAGCTTCAAGCTGTCCGGAAACAGTTAAGTTTGTTTCTTTTCCGAAGAAATCTTTTTTATAATCTATATTTCCTTTTTCGTCTCTTTCAGGATTATTTAAATCCATTCCGGTAACCTTGAACATTTCACCGGCTCCTTCAGCATCACTTCCTGTAATAATAGGAGTGTTCACGTAATGGAAATTATTATTCTGAAAATAGCTATGTACTGCAAAAGACAGTTTACTTCTTACACGCATTACTGCACCAAAAGTGTTGGTACGAATTCTTAAATGCGCTTGTTCTCTCAACTTTTCTAAAGTGTGTCTTTTTGGAGAAAGAATGGTTAGTTTAACCTCTTCTGGGTTCGCATCACCAAGAATTTCTAAAGAAATCACTTCAACTTCTACACTTTGCTGACTTCCAACACTTTCTTTTAGAGTTCCTTTGATCTTCATTGCTGCTCCTACCGTGATTCTTTTTAAGATCTCTTCTGAAGTGTTTTCGAAATCTATAACACACTGAATGTTATTAATGGTAGAACCATCATTCAGGGCAATAAATCTATTGCTTCTAAACGATCTTACCCATCCATAAACGGTAACTTCCTGTAAAAATTTATCGCTCTCTAATAGTTCAGCAATCTTCTCTTTTATCATTTTAATTCTATTTTTAAGGGATTCAAATATAAATCTTCCGACTTAGTTTGTCAATAGCCCTATTTCAATTTTTATTTATTTTGATCTTCTTCTAAAAAATCATCTTCATCTTCCACAATGATCTGCATTGCCGGTTCTTTCAGGATCTCTTTATTTGCTATACTTTTTTCTAATGAAAGTAATAAAGATGGTAATAATAATAGGTTAGAAAGCATTGCAAACAATAAGGTTGCAGACACCAGTCCTCCTAAAGCTACCGTTCCACCAAAGCTACTTATCATGAAAACCGAAAACCCGAAGAATAACACAATGGAAGTATAGAACATACTTACCGCTGTTTCTCTTAAAGCTGCATAAACAGATCTTTTTATTCGCCAGTTATTTGCTTTTAGTTCCTGCCTATACTTGGCGAGGAAGTGAATGGTGTCATCCACTGAAATCCCGAACGCAATACTAAACACTAAAATAGTAGATGGTTTAATTGGAACTCCCAAGAACCCCATCATCCCGGCAGTGACTATCAACGGTAACAAGTTAGGAATTAAGGAGATCAAGATCATTCTAAAAGAACGGAACATCCACGCCATTAATAATGCGATTAGCAAGATGGCTAAGGACAATGAGATAATTAAATTTTTGACCAGATAGGTGGTTCCCTTCTGGAAAATTAAAGCTCTACCGGTTAGTGAAATGGTATATCTATCTGGAGGAAATATTTTATTGATCTGCGGCAAAAGTCCAGCTTCTATCCGCTCCATTTCCTCGGTGCCAATATCCTTCATAAAAGTGGTCATCCTTGCATATTGGCCTGTAGAATCTACGTAAGCATTCAATAGATTTCCTTCTGAAGTAATTCCCTTTAGATATGGCGCTATAAAGTTTTGTTCCTGAGAAGTTGGCAGCTGATAATATTTTGGATTCCCATTATAGTAAGCTTGTTTGGAATATTTCGCTAATCTCACAACCGATAATGGCGAAGATAACTCTGGAATTTCTTCTATAATATTCTCTAGATTTTCCATCTTTTTGATCGTGGAAAGTTTCAGAGCTCCTTTTGGTTTCTTGGTATCTATAAGAATTTCCAATGGCATAACACCGTTAAATTCTTCTTCAAAAAACTGAATATCTTTAAAGAAGGCAGCGTTTTGCGGCATATCTTCTAGTAAACTTCCAGAGATCTTTATGGTATACATCCCAATTATGCTCACCACCAATAAAACTACAGAACCAATGTAAATTGCAATTCTATGATGTTTTACCATTTTAGCAACCCATTCTACAAATCCGCCGATCCATTTCTTATTTAAATGCTTTAAATGCTTGTCTTTTGGAACCGGCATATAGCTGTAAATAATCGGGATGATCACCAAGCTCAAGATGAAAATTGCAATGATATTTATAGAAGCTACAATACCAAATTCCTTTAGCAAAGAACTATCGGTTAAGATAAATGTTGCAAACCCAGAAGCGGTAGTAAGGTTGGTTAATAAAGTTGCATTTCCAACCTTCGTAATAACTCGTTGTAATGATTTAGCCTGATTTCCGTGGTTGCTTATTTCCTGCTGATATTTATTTATTAGGAAAATACAGTTTGGAACCCCAATCACAATAATAAGAGGAGGTATTAGCGCTGTGAGTACTGTTATTTCATAATGAAGCAATCCAATAACCCCGAAGGCCCACATTACTCCAATTAAAACCGTGATCATCGAGATCACTGTTGCACGAACAGATCTAAAAAAGAAGAAAAAGATCAAAGAAGTCACCAACAAAGCTCCTCCAATAAAAAGACCTATTTCGTCTATGATGTTTTGAGAGTTAAGCGTCCTGATATAAGGCATTCCAGAAACGTACACGTTAATGTTATTTTCCTTTTCGAACTTCTCTATCAGCGGCCGTAATTCATCAATAACAAAGATCTTTCGCTCTTTCGAGTTTACAATCTCTTCTTTGATGTAAAGCGCTGTTTGTACTGTGTTTGTTTTGCTGCTATAAACCAGATTCTTGTAAAAAGGCAGTTTATTAAAAAGCTCATCTTTATACCCATCTACTTGTTCACTGGTCCAATTTTCCTTTTTAATTAAGGGAACCATTTCAAAGCGCTTGGGATTATCAAACTTTTGTAGTTTTTTGAGATTACCGAGAGCAATTACATTTTCTATTTCCGGATAGGTCTGTAACTGTTCTGTAAGCTTATTCCAAGCAGTAAATTTTTCTGGTGTAAAAAGAGAGGAATCATTAACAGCGAGAACGATCAAGTTTCCTTCTTCACCAAACTTATCTAGAAAATCATTGTAAACTACATTTATCTTATCATCGTCCGGCAATAGATTTGCTTCAGTATAAGAAAACTGCATGTTTTGCCATTGAGATGCAAGAAATACGGTAATCCCAATTATAATAGCAATAATGGTAATTCTATTTCTTAAGATTACCCGTGCTATTGAATTCCAAAATCCAAAACTAAAAATTTTTGACATGCCTGTTTTTTGAGCGCGTGCAAAGTTAAGAAAAGCCTAGGTAAGAATAGATTTTAAGTAAATTTATCTACTTTCTAAATTTTTAACTGAAACGTGAATTTTAGCGAGAAATTTTCTTTGAAGCTAGGTAAATGGTAAGCGCCATATCTATAAGCAAAACTCAGCCCCAAACCTGCATATATTTTATTGAGTTCCAGCCCTGCTTCAGAAAAACCGTGTTTTAATGAATTAAACTGAATATTCTGATGAGCATCCATATTGCTGAAATCTCCAATAATAAACCTGTTAATCAGAACTAATTCCGGTCTAAAAGAATCTGAAATTGGAATTGGCCTAAATTGATGTCTAATATGCAATGCCGCTTGCCTATCGCTAAAAAATTCATTAAAATACATGGTTTCAAAAGCAATCTTTCCAGCTACAGAAAATCTGTTCAAGATCTCTGGTTTGTTAGGATTGTTAGGAAATGCATGAAAGGCATGTGTTAGTGGCAGATCTCCAAAAGCATAATTTCCTTCTAGTGTGAACTGTGTATTAGATAGGTCTAATCTGTTCACCTGATATTCTACTTTTAGCCCAATCTTGGTAAAATCGAAATCTCCATTTAGCAAGCCAGAAAAACTTTTAGAGATCTGTCCAGTGAATTGTGGATAGCCTTTATCTAAAATAATATGACTTTCAGGGGTATTTAAAAAGATAGAGTAGGGGCGAAATAGAAATCCTAAAGTAGCTTCGGTAATCGTGTAATCTC
>Ga0100378_1007022_pt1 | contig 10105 bp, 7 predicted proteins | sample CryGeymeta201502_FD_81535 | JGI IMG/M metagenome (GOLD analysis project Ga0100378, IMG submission 81535) | Groundwater microbial communities from Crystal Geyser aquifers in Utah, USA - Crystal Geyser metaG 2015-02 | ecosystem: Environmental > Aquatic > Deep subsurface > Groundwater | place: USA...
ATTAAAGAGAGTAAATTTAGAGATATTACTGTCGATTATAGCTGCGAAGTACCCACGATAGTAGTGGTCTGCGAGGTTGACGGCAAAAATAAGATAGGTCGCTTGGCTCCTTCTTTAGACGAGGATAACAATTTCCGCTTGGACTTGGTGGCTGTAAAAAATATTCCTAAATTAGATCTTTTCTCTCTCGTGAAAATTTCCCAAGAGGGGTGGATTTTTCTCAGCTCTCGGGAAAATTTATACGTGTTTTCTCCAGATTTAAATCTTTATAAACTACTACCAGGCTGGAAATTTTATAGAAGCGAAGAGGAAGATGTGTATTTAAAAGATAGTAAAAAACAAATTTACAGAGTTGTGTAGCGGCAGCCTATTTTATTTTGGAGTATAATTTACGTTAAATTATAAGATAACACACTTTTAATTCCTTCTTCTCAGAAGGAAGGCAAGGGACTAGAGAGGAATCTTCTTATTTCCTCCGCTGCTCCCACATGCCCCCCTTGAGTCGCCCAAGAAAAAGCTTTGCAGCCTCTAGACGAAGGATCTGCTCCATTTTCTAACAGCAGCCTGACCGTCTCCGTGTGCCCATTCGCCGCGCTCCAGAACAAAGCTTCGTTGTCTTCGGCGCCGGCGTCAGCCCCCCTTTCCAGCAAGAATTTGACAATTTTAGAGTGACCTTTTTCGGCGGCAGAGCGCAGAGCCCGGTCTTTTTGGTAGCGCACGTCGGCTCCCCTGCCGACCAAGACCTCGACAATTTCCGAATGGCCTCTCTCCGCAGCTTTGTAGAGACAGTCTGGGCCCTTTTTCGGCTCAGCTCCCCGCTCGAGCAAGAGCTCGACTGTTGGCAGGTGGCCGTTTTCTGCCGCCAGAACCAAAGCTTCCTCTTCCAGAGAATTGGGGTCGGCTCCCCTTTCTAGCAAGAATTTGACTATTTCCAAGCACCCATACTGCGCAGCGTAGTGAAGGGCTCGATACTCGCCGTAAGTAAGATCTGCTCCCTCTTCCACCAACTTTTCGACCAACCGGAGATTTCCTCTCCTCGCCGCCGATAGTAACTTTTTAATTTTTTCAAGAGCTTCTTCTATTTCTACTTCTGTCGCCCCTAAACGTTCGACTTTATAGTCATCGACTTCAAACGGGTCCAGTTCGATCGTTTCAAAGTCAGTCTCCGCGGCCGCCTCAGAACTTCGGAAGATGCTCATCTCCTACTTATCTCCGTCATAATATTTTTCTTCAGTTTGTTCTTCTCTCTGTTGGCGGGAGAACATCGGAAGGAAGTGAAAAGAGACGTGAAATTCAGAAAGGGAAAATCCAGAAAAATAGCTCACGACAGATTTCTAGGTGAACTTACAGAGAAGAGTTTTATTCGATCCAAATTTTCAGAAAGATTTACAGCTAGTTATGTTTTACATTTGAGCTGAAAGCTCAAATTCAAATCGACGGGTCAGTAGCACGATAAAACCCTAGGGATCCCGGTCTGTAGTAAAGCCTCATCGAGAGAATTGCAAAAGGGAAGAACATCTCCTGGCGAAATTTTATCAATATCCTCCTCGAAAATGGAATTTTTTCAACTTCCCTCCTCTTTCTAGACCTTAAAAAAGATGAAGTCAGGCTGGGTAAAAATCTGCCCGGGATATTACAATTCAATAACAAAAGACTTTTAAACATTTCCATTTTCTTATCTTCGAAAATTTCCTCGACGTAGGCGTTCGAGGTTCCAAAATCACACCATTTCTTTATTAGCATATAGTGGTTAGTTAAAGCTTGGCCAATCGCCTCGTCGCTTAAGTCGAAGTAATATTCTTTTCTTTCTGAATTCGAAGGGGGAGAACTATCGATATTATTAACAGAATGTTTATTTTTTGTGCTGTCGCTAGTAACTCTCGTATGCAAATAATCACCGACTTCTAGGTGGCCGTGAGCAGTTGCTAAGAGAAGTGCGCTGTTAACGTCGAGTCTCCCGGTCAAATCTGGTCTGTTTTCTAATAAAAAATTAACCACTTTTATATTGCCAATTCCCGCGGCCAGCTTAAATATCTCGTTGCAAGTATCTACCGGGAGAGCTCTTTCTTCCAACAAAAATAATATAGTTTCTATATAGCCTTTCTTTATCGCTTCCGCTAGCGGGAAAATACCTGGCGTGGTTATCAACTCGACACCGTTTGCTACCAAATATTTCACAATATTTGTGTGCCCTTCGGCTACCGCCCACTCAAGAGCACACTCTCCACAGGCTCCTTCTTGGAAAAAATATTTAACAATCTCTAAGTTACCCATTTTAGCGCCGAGACCTATGAAATCTTCGTAACTAACTTGAAGACGATCACATGTTTCTACTAAGATTTCCACTATATTTAGATAGTTGTTTTCGAAAGCGCAACTAAGCATGTTGAAGACATTGTCGCGAAAAAATAGGGGATTTACTTCTTCCAGCAAACATTCTAGCGTCTCTCCGTCTCCGCTCTTCGTAGCGCTGAAATACATTTCTTCGGATATCATTTCCATAAAGAGACAGCATGTTTTTCGGCTTCAATTAGACAGGCAAATTTAAATCACCTCTTCGTTGAAGCGTCAGCGCGATTTTTGTGCTGTTGACTTGAGCACAAAAATCACCTCTTCGTTGAAGCGTCAGCGCAACTACTATTTGTTATCTTGACACCGCCCGTCGCCTCGAAGAATAAATCATCCTGATTTATCCGTTAGCTTGTTTATTCCTCTTACTTACAGTTTCGGTCAGTTTACCCCCGCCCGGTGACTCGGCGAGGGGAGGTAACGCGGAAAGGCCGAGGGCTGGTGGCTCCGGAAACGCGGGCGTTTTGGACCAGTCTCATCATCGGGTCTTCCTTCCCTCCCCGGACCAAGACTTCGGCCGCTATCTTCTCGACTCCCAGCTCTCTCAGGCGCGCGGCGAAGACCGGGGCAAAGTCAGCCTGGGAGGGAGCGCTGTAGTGGGAGCGGGCGACTTTCAGCAGTTGGTCTTTGTAGGAAAAGACGGTTCGGAAGCCTTTCTTCGAGACGGAGGCGATCGTTTCGAAGTGCTTCCCACTCTGCAGGAGGGCCACGCCCCACCTTTCCCTCCCGTCTTGGGCGGTGGTGAAAGTCGGGGTCAGCTCCCTGGTCGTGCCCTGGAAGACGTAAATGTCCAGGTCGAGGGAGTCCGCGACGTAGGGCACCAGGTCCAGGGGCAGCATACCCGCGGAGTTGAGGGTTGTCTGCAGGCCGCCCAGGCTGAAGTCGAGCGCGGGCGTCCCGCTCTTGGACAACTGCTCCAGGTAGTGCAGGGGGAAGGCCCCGCCCGAGACCGTTTCCCACACTGTTTCTTTGCTTTCCTTGTTGTTCGGGTCGCTTTTCTTGGAAAGCAGCGCCGCCAAGTCCCTGCGCAGGGAGAAGACGATGTGGTTTCGAGAGCCCAAGGTTGCCACTTCCTGGTAGGGCGGGTAGAAGGCCTTTAGCAGGGCGTGGAAAAACGAGTGGGGGCCGGGCAGGACGGCGATGCGGGCCAGGGGACCGGCCCCGGTCAGGGTGTGACGGAGCGGGGCGTAGGTGTCGTCCCCCCCTCCGCACTCGGTCACCGGGAGAGGTCCCAGGGGACCCTCGGGCAGTTTCTCCTCGTCGAAAACGAAATCCTTGCGGCGGGCTATCGGCAGCGGGGTGAATTTTTTGTCATCTACGGCAGCCGCAGGCTGTGTTTTGGCGGGCATTTTTATTGCTTGTTCCGCTCGTTGCTCCGCTCGCTCGTCTCGCTCTGCTCGCTCGTCTCGCTCGTCTCGCTCTGCTCGCTCCGCCGGGGTCACGTCCAAGAGAGGGGCTAGCGGCAGGCGCTTGCCGGCGCTGGGCAGGACGGGCACCACGATATTGGGCCGGGGGCCGGGCGTCGCTTCCCTCTCGCTCCTCCGCTTGGAGGCGGAGCTAGTTCTCTTGGAGCCGGAGCCGGCTCTCTTGGAGGCGGGCTCCCCGGGCAGGGGCGTCGAGCCGTCGTGGGTCAGGGAGGCGGCGACCATCAGGTGGGTGAAGATCTTTTCGGTGGAGTTGAGGAAGAGCTCTTTCTCCAGGCGCTGGAACTCGGCCCAGCGGAAGCCGAAGGGGCGGAGGCGGAGGAAAAGGTCTCCCAGGCGGGCCAGGTACTCTTCCTGCTTGCCTACGATGGTGTCCGGCATGTCCAGCAAGAGCTTGCGGCCTTGGCCGGGCTGGCTGGGCGGGGGCTGGAGTTCCATCGTCAAGACGGGGGGCTCTCCCAGAGCCAGGCGGCTCTGGGTTAGCCCGCCCAAGGAGGGCTCGAAGAGCTCGGAAATTGCGTCCCCGTCGGCGGTGGTGAAGATGATCCTGCCGCCGGGGTTCAGGCAGTGGAGAATCGTCTGGACCAGGGAGTCCAGCATCTTGTCGTCCTTCCAGAAGAAGGTCAGGCTGAACATCAGGGAGATAGTGTCGACGCGACCAGCCGGCAGCTCCCTGACGGCTTGGGTGATAGCGGTGGTGTCTTCGCCGCCGGCTACCAGGATGGTAATTTTCTCCGCCTGGGCCGGCTCGGCCTGCAGGCGGCGCTGGAACTCGGCCAGGTTGTCTTCGTTGGGCTCCACCGCCACAACTTTCCCTAGCCGCTTCCACTTGGAGAGGTCCCCGCCCCGCCCGCTCCCGATGTCCAGGAGGGTGGAGCCGGGGCGGAGGAGGGAGAAGAGAGATTTCTTCACCCGGTTGTGGTAGCGGCGCATCAGGGCCAGGTCGCCCCCGGTCAGGGTTTTCTCTTCGATGGGCTGGTGGATGTCCCCCCAGACTTCGGCCGCCACGCCCAGGCGGTTGGGCTTGGGCTTGTCGGGGCGCAGGCGGTGGGGGAAGAACTGGTTCAGGGCGGGGTCCCAGGCGAACTCCACTACCTTCCCGTCGGGCACCCGCCCCATTTCCACGTCTCCCGTCTGCCTCAGCATCTCGCGGGGGTCGAAGGGGTAGGCGGCGGTGCCGTAGAAAGGGACCAGGGACCTCTGCTGGTGGTCCCAGGAGAGGAGGGCGGTGACGGGGCCGCCGGGCTCTTCCCGGCCCAGGGCGAAGTCGATGGTCATCTTGGCCGCCGGCTTCCACTTGCAGACGTCGGGGTACTCCGACAGAATCCTTTCGTGGTGGCCCAGAGGGCGCCCAGTTGCCGGGCTGATTTCGTCTCGGGTGCGGGGGTTGTAGACGGCGGTGGCGGGGGTGAAAATCAGCCCGTCTTCCTCGTAGGGCAGGGACTCCCGCTCGGCCAGCATCTGGCCCATCTTGGCGAAGAAAGACTCCGGAGATTCCAGAGCGGCGAAGCTCTTGGTCCGGGCGTTGAGGAGAGCGCTGTCGCTCAAGCGGTTGGTCACCGCCTGCGCCGCTTTCATCCGCTCCTGGTGGGGGCGCTCCTGCACCTGGGCCGAGCCCTGGCTGACCAGGCAGTCGAAGGCGAAGAAGTTGAGGCGCTGGCTCTGCCGGGCCGGCCCTCGCATCTTCTCCGCCGGCACCTCCTCCCCGTCCAGGACGTGGAGCTGGTCGGCCACGATGCCGGGGTCGATCAGGTTGAACTCGAAGGGGGGGTAGGCCAGCCAGGTCCCGGTCCGGTGGACGATCAGGAGCTTGCGCACGCCGTCGGTCTTGTGGGTCACGTTGTAGACGTGCTCGCCCCCGATCAGGCCCCCGTAGACCAGGTCGGCCATCTTCAGGTTCCGGGCTTCGACCGGGGCCCCGGGGTTGATAGTGGGCCCGATGGGGAGGTTGAGGGCCTTGTTCACTTCGGAGACCATGATCAGGCGGCGGGTCTCGCTGTAGACTTCCAGGGAGCCCCGCAAAAATTTGAAGACTTGGGCGGCGGCCCGGCTGAAGCGGGCGTCGGGCGCCGAGGCCAGGGCCCACTCCAGCTCCACTTCCGCCGAGCTCTCGCTCTCGGCCTGGGCGGACTCCGTCCGGACTTCGGTCAAGTCGACGCGGACGGCGCCGCCTTCTAGGGCGAAGGAAGTCCTCTCTTTCAGGCGAAAGCCGGCGCTGGCGGGGGGCTGGGCCGGGGCAGGGACTTCTTCTTCGTAGGCCAGGGCCAGGCGGCAGCCGAACTCGTTGAGGTCGACTTGCCCGGCTTTGCTCTTCAGCTGCCACGTGTCGCCTATCTTCCTGAGGTCGGACTTGTGGAAAAACTCCACGCGGGAGGTCTCGTGGGCTGGCTGGGCGCCGGGCAAGAGTTCCAAATGGCGTCGCAGGCGCTGGAAGTGGGCCCACTCGACTTCGCTCTTGAAGGCGGGGCGGCCTTTCAGGGGGACGAAGGAGCCGAAGCGCAGCTCTATCTCCCGCTTGCCGCTGGGGCGGCTGGGAGCCAGGAGGAGAGAGTTCAAGGCTTCGCCCAGCTTGCCTTCGAAGCTGACTTGCATCTTTCTGAAGCGGCTTTATTCTGAAAAGGGGTTATTAACCGTTCATATTCCGCGCATTTGCGAGGCGGGAGAATCTCGGGTTGTGGTCAAAGAGTTGAGACTTTCTTCCTTTTTTCAACTCTATCATTTAGTTAGGTAAGGAACATTTTTTTCACCTTTTTCCATGACACAACTATAATTATCATCTTCTCTACATGTTTTAGAACCTACATTCTTGAACAAGAGAGCTTCATAATGTTCGCCGTCTGCGTAAATGAAAATCGTCGGCCATTCTTTTTTATATTTTAACGTTGAAGACAAGTTATCCGGCTTTTGTTTACCATGTCCAAAATTTTTGGTTAAAACTACGATATTTCTTTCGATGTAATGTGAAAAAAATCCTACAGGAGTTCCAGTTGCAATGTTTTGAACTAAAATATTTTCTTTCAAACGATCTTTATTACTTCTAGGAAAATCACCGTCTTCTATTTCTATCATCTCATCGAATATATATGGATATTTAGAATCATCATCAACAGTACTCGCTACCATTTTTCTCATAGTCTCAGCCATTTTCTTTTTTTTATCTTCCGAAGAATCATGATAGCCTGCAACGGTCAAAGCTAAAACAGCATGAACAAAACAATGACCCTCACCACAAGTTTCCAAGTGATAAAAAGTATATTTTTTTCCATTTATCCCCTGATAGAGAAAGTTTTTACCGGTTAATCTCATATTGCTTTTTACTACATATTGCACGATAGGTGGGTTATAGAAGTTACCTCCTTCCATTTTCTCTCCGACTTTTTTTCGCAAAAGAGTTTTCTCCAATCTATTTCACCGTCTCGACCTTCTGCTTAAAAAGGAGAGGCGGGGAGGAAATGTCTCAACCGCTCTTCTTGGCCTATTTTGTAGAAGCTTACACCCTTCGGAATGTCTTGGCCAACATCTACAAGGAGGTAGGGCAGATGACCACTATTTTTACCAAGGAGCACATTTTGACTTCGGTGCGCAACAAAGACAACTACGCCACCATCGAGTTCAAGATCAAGACCTGCGAGCTGCAGAAGTACGAGTACAACGCCGTCGACGAAGCCGGCAATTTGCTGGCCGAATTCCCCGTCGGCCTGGAGACCCAGAAGATGATGCTGGCCACCAAGACCATCGGCAGGAAGGACGGCCTCTGCATATACATGCACCCCGAGAAGCACTCCGTCTACGTCAAGACTATCGCCAGCTCCAACGGCAGCCGCCCTAATCCCGTCAGCATCATCCAAGAAGCAACCCTGGACGGCTACGAGTACTACGAGCTCCCCCCCTACAAGCGGAGCGACGACAACCCCAACGTCAGCGTCTACGCCAAAGAGTTTTCCACCATGTGTAACGCCATGGTGGTGAACAAGTGCAGCTGCGTCGACATCGTCCCCTACGAGACCGGGGTCCTCTTCCGGGGCATCGCCGCCGACAAGAGCGAGATCCGCATCGAGCCCTTCGGGAACTGCGTCTGCGCCGAGGGAGAGGAAGAGCCCACCCCCATTCGCATCCCCATCAAGACTATCAAAGCCCTCTCCAAGATCAACGCCTTTTCCACCACCGGGAGCAAGATCAAGATCTACCACGAAGGCGGCCCCTTGAAGATGGTCAGCCCCGTCGGCACCTACGGCACCTACACGATCGTCTTGAAAAATACGGCCTGCTAGTCGCCGGGAAACGTCAGGACCGAACGGTTTATTTTGAGCAAAGTAAACCATAAACTATTGCCTGGGAAATTTTATTTTCGCGGCGCGGTTAAGTTTAGAAGCTGCCAGAGACAGATGGCACAATAATTAAAAGCCTTCTTGTAATGTGAGCGGCGAAAACAGTATTTAGTCGCTGTTCTAGCAAATATTTGATACACAAATCGTTATTTCTGACAGCCTCGAACAGGTTTGAGTTAAATTCATCTTCTTTGTTTATTTATATTTAATATAAATAAATTGTTCAATCTTTTTCGATAGCTTGAAAGAACCCCGGACCGCTCGGACGATAGTATAAACGGTACATTAAAACGACTAACGAAGAGACTATTTTTTTTCTACACTTTGATAATATTTTATCTCTCGTGGATGTTTTGTAGTTCTTAACAGGATAAATTTTTATAATTAACGGTAATAACCGTGGAGTTATCTTTTTGATCTGAAGGTCGTAGAAAGTGAAAAGTTCGATTAAATGTTCATCAGAAAGTTTATCAAAATCGCCTCCCCGTTCTACCAAACATTTGACTACTTCCAGATGGCCATTTTCTGCAGAATCTTGGAGTGCTTCGTCATTATCAGCGTGAAGATTAGCTCCCTGTTCTACCAAATATTTGACTACCTCCAGGTTGCCATTATATGCAGCCCGTCGGAGTGCGTAGTCATCATCAGCGTGAAGATCAGCTCCCTGTTCTATCAAATATTTGACTACCTCCAAATGGCCATTTTCTGCAGCATGTCGGAGTGCTTCGTCATTATCAGCGTGAAGATTGGCTCTCTGTTCTATCAAATATTTGACTAGCTCCAGATAGTTATGATATGCAGCCCATCGAAGTGCGAAGTCATCATCAGCTTGAAGATTGGCTCCTTGTTCTACCAAATATTTGACTACCTCCAAGTTGCCATGATATGCAGCCAGTCGAAGTGCCCAGTCATCATCAGCGTGAAGATTAGCTCCCTGTTCTACCAAATATTTGACTACCTCCAGATAGCCATGCCATGCAGCATGTCTGAGTGCTTCGTCGTTATTAGCGTGAAGATCGGCTCCTTGTTCTACCAAATATTTAACTACCTCCAGATGACCATATAGTGCAGCAAATTGGAGTGCTCTGTTGTCATCGGCGTGAAGATTAGCTCCCTGTTCCAGCAAATATTTGATTACCTCCAGCTGGTCATTAGCTACAGCCAGTTGGAGCGAATAGTCATCATTCGTGCGAAGATCAGCTCTCCTTTCTAGCAAATATCTGACTAACTCACGGTCGCCATTTTGTGTTGCCCGTCGGAGCGCTTCGTCGTTCATAGCATGAAGATCAGCTCCCTTTTCTACCAAATATTTGACTAGCTCCAGATGGCCATAAAATGCAGCCTTTCGAAGTACCAACTCGTCTTCGACGTGAAGATCAGCTCCCTGTTCTAACAAATATTTAATCACCTTCATACAACAGTTTTGTGCTGCCTGTCGGAGTACAAACTCATCATCAGCGTGAAGATCGACTCCCTGTTCTACCAAAATTTTGACACTTTCTACATCATCACGTAAGAGAGCCCAATATAGTTTTAAATCAATGCTCATCGTCTTCGAGTTTTACCTTTTGGCATTAAATAAATCTTTCAATTTCCATACTCTTAAATGTCGATTTCGTTCGATAGCTTGGATGAACCTGGACCACTCGGAGGATAGTGTAGGTGGTATGTTAAAACAACTAACTGAGAAACTACTCTGTCCAGATATTTTATTAGTAATAAAATAGCGTAGTTGTACTTTTCAAAATTTAGTTTCTCCCGGGCTGACGAGCTTCTTGCAGTTCAAGGTGTAGGAAAAGTTAACTTTTCGCGCTGTTGACTTGAGTACAAAACACGCTGTCGAACATCGCTGACGTCCTCACCGCTTCGCTAACGCTAGTAACAGAATGTTGATTTTTATTTTCAGCTAAAGGCTGAAAATAAAAATCGCTAACGCTAGTAACAGAATGTTGATTTTTATTTTCAGCTAAAGGCTGAAAATAAAAATCGCTAACGCTAGTAACA
>Ga0100378_1007024_pt1 | contig 10104 bp, 9 predicted proteins | sample CryGeymeta201502_FD_81535 | JGI IMG/M metagenome (GOLD analysis project Ga0100378, IMG submission 81535) | Groundwater microbial communities from Crystal Geyser aquifers in Utah, USA - Crystal Geyser metaG 2015-02 | ecosystem: Environmental > Aquatic > Deep subsurface > Groundwater | place: USA...
ATAAAGTTACGCTACTCTGTAGCTTTTGAAATTTATTTTTTATTATCATTCTACAAAGGTTACGCAACTTTGTTGCTAGGAAAGGACTATTTTAGATTTTATAAATGTCACTCATGTTAATTTAGAAAATACAAAGACAATTCGTTCAGAAAAGATTAGAGAAAGACTCAAATCATTTTCATTTTTATATATTTAATTCATTTTTTTACTAAGAAAATTACTATGGCAGCTATCGAAGCAACACAAGCAACTTTTACAGAACTTATCTCTTCAAGCCAACCTGTTTTGGTTGATTTTTGGGCAGAATGGTGTGGACCTTGTCAGATGATGACTCCTATCGTTCATGAGCTTTCTGATGAGTTTGCTGGAAAAGCAAAAATCGCAAAAGTAGATGTAGATTCTAATTCAGAACTTACTGTAAAATACGGTGTTCGCAATATCCCTACAATCCTTATCTTTAAAGATGGCGAAATTGTAGAGAAAATTGTTGGTACAACTACTAAAAAAGAACTTCAAGACCGTATTAACAAACTTGTATAAGTTAAACTAAAATACATTTTTGTTTTAGCAAAACTCTATTTTCTCCTTTTTGGAGAGAATAGAGTTTTTTTATTTGACAAAGGCTGTAAAACATCATCAAAAATCATAGATTAATAAAATTAACTATTATTTTCATTCTGACCGTTATTTTTGCACTTTTTTAAAGTAAAAATAGATAATTCTTCCGATTAATTGATTTATAATAACTTATAATTAAATTATTCTAATAATCAACTAAAAGATTATAACCAAAATTAATATTAGTTAATCTAATTAACTAATTAAAAATATTAAATTTCATATTTTTTTGATGGAATTTGTAGGAATTTAAAATGGTGTTCTTTAACTTTGCACTCGCTTACAGCAAAGTATGTTGTAAGGAATTTACCTAAACAATTCTAAAATGATATTTTCCGTTCAGAAATTCAGGGAAAAATCTAATCAATGGCTACTGCTATCAGCTACTGTTTTGAGTATTAGTCTTTCTTCTTGTGAGAAAGAAGAAAATCTAATTCATACAAAAAACAACAGTATCACTTCATTAGATGCAAAAAATGCACAAGGAGAAAAGATTTATGATTCACAATCAGAAAATCAACGTATTTTTGGCAAAGCTCTTTTAGAAGCTATGAAAAACTCTCCTACTTTGAGAAAATTTATCAAAACAGAAGCTCTCAAAAAATTCAATCACGATTATGATGTACTTTTTGCAACAGTAAAAAATGAAATAGTTGAAGAAGGAAAAACCTTTAGAGATATTATTTTAGAGAATCTAGAGAAAAATGGACAGAGTGAAGAAATTTTGAAACAAATCGAATTTACCAATCCTTTGCTGACTATTTTCGTTCCTTCTCTACCAGAAAATTCTTTTTCTGCTGAAACTTGGGATACAGAAAATCAAATTCCTGATGTAGCTTTGCGTTTATTTACAACTAATGATGTACCTTGTTTTAGCTTGGAAAAAGGAGAATATGTCCTTGAAGCGAAATATATTCCTTCTTTTCCTATTGTTGTGATTAAGCATAATGAACGTGTTATATCTTCTCTGAACGAAGGGTATGAATTTATTGAAAATAAGACAACTTTGGCAACGGTAGATGGTTGTGGCATACAAATTTACTGATAAAAGCTATAATAATTCTAAAATATTATCAAGAATAACACTGGGAGGGATAAACCCAGAAGTTGATCAAGCATACGAAATATACAAGAATGAAATAGGTTGGCATCGAGACTATGTTTACTATGGTATAACACCTTCTTCTCCTAATGGTCGTTTTTCTCTAAACTACAAAGAACACATTACCACTTTTCAAATAAATGCTTCTTCTAGTGGTTCTGCAATGTCTGGTTACCGAATTATTTCTGATCAAACTGGAGTCCAACGGCAAATGAGGTTGTCGTAGGAGATGAAAATGAGGCAATTTCTACTGCTTGGACTGATGGAGGTTATGATATGCGAGTAACATATATATTCATATCGAATGATTCTGATACAGAAGTTGGAATAGCTAGAAATAAAAGGTTTAGTGCTGATCCAGAAGAGTTATTTGATATAGAATATGAGAGAAAAGATCGTGTTTTCCCTTGGGCTGATTATTATGTCTATGAAGTCAAAAGAATTACTTCTAAACCTATGTTTTTAGGTGAGAAAGTTCCTCTAATTAATTGGGATTTAAAAAAATATAGTCTCACTATGGAGATCAAAATGGAAGAAGTAGATTTGGATGAAACTATTTCTATTTCCGAAACATACAGTTCTCAATTTGCAGCTAATTTTTCATTAGAATTTCCATCTGAAAAAGTAGGTTTGAGATTCGGAGCAGATGCTTCTATAAGTAAATCTAAAAGTGTAGCTGTCACTTACACAAAGGAAAGTTATCAGTTAGTATCAGATAACATAAATTTTGGAGACGATATTATAGTCTTTAAAAGTACAGAAACTTTATTAGGTTACCATGGATACAGAACAAGAGAATACAGTTTAGGGATTTGTACTATCAGTGTTGAGCCTGTAAAACTTCAAGGCTTCTAAGCCTAAATCAATTACTCAATAATTATACTTTAATCTTGTTTCACTTTATTACCTGAGTGAAACAAGATTACTTAAAAATAATGTATTATGAAAAATATTTTTGTTATTATTTTCATTTTTTTTCTAATATCTTGCTCAAAAAAAGAAGATCCTATCAGAGATATACCTAAGAATCCTCTATATCAAGAGTTACAGGGAAAATACGAAACAAACGCTATTCTTATAAATAATCCTGTAGATATAAATAGAGATGGTATATATTCCAACAACTTACTTCAAGAGTTTGAACATGCTATAACATCTTCAAAAAACAGATTAGAAATAAAATCAAATGAGCTATTAAACTTAGAACTTCTAACTATTAGTTTTCCATACTCTTCAGAAGAAAATTTTATAGATGGAAAGTTTTATTCCGATTGGGTTATTTTGGGAGGAGAGTATGAAATAGATGATAATAAGCTAATTTCAGAAGATACCATTCTTTCTTCTATTACTTTGTTAGACAACAAAACTATTGGAGTAAAAGGAGAGATAGAACTCTATACAAGTGAAGGTTGGGAAATGATTGAGTTTTCTGCTGTTTATGAAAAAAGATAGAGTATATAATTTCTACTAAAAAAGCCTGTAATCCTAAAAATTACAGGTTTGTTTTAATCAATAAACCTAATTGTTTTATGAAAATTGTTATTGTATTTATTTTATCTCTTTTTTTATTTTCTTGCTCAAAAGAAGAAGAAATGGACATCAGTATGCAAGGCAAATACGATACAGATTTTTTAGAAGTAATTCCTGCTGTTGATTTGAATAGAGATGGTATTGCTTCTACAAACTTACTAGATGAAAAAAGCTCTTATGCAGATAATAGTAGATTTTATTTAGAGTTAAAAGTCAATACTTACACTCGCAGCTACTTGTTTAATCAAGCCTTTCCTTCTGCTGGAATAAAAAACGGAAATGAAGTTAGCTTAGAAACAAATTCTATTCTGATTCTCTACAATCGCAAAGGAAATATACTTACTCCTGTAGAAGAAGGAGGCGAAATGAATCTAATTTCTGCTAAAATCATAGATGAGAATACAATAGAAGTTCATTCTTATGCCGAGCTTCTTTTACCTGACGGAATGAAGAGAGTAGAGATGAAGGCGACTTATACAAGACGTAAATAATTTTATTTTTTGCTTTTTTTTCATTTTCAAAAAACCTGTAATCTAAAAAATTACAGGTTTTCAAATTTTAAAACTATGATAAAACAATTTATATTTTTAGTTCTCATTTCTCTACTTTTATTTTCTTGTAAAAAAGAAACCGTAAAACCAGAAGAACCCAAAAATCCACTTTATGAGCAGTTGGTAGGAAATTATAGAGGCACTGTTATCTCTACTGAAGAACTAATAGATGTAAATGGAGATGGTGTATTTTCGAATAATATATTGAGTGAGTTTGGAGAGCAACTCAATCCATCTAAGAACAGATTAGAAATAAAACCTAATCAACTTACAGGAAAAGAGTGGGTATTCATTAACTTTCCTTCTCTTGACCCACAGACTTTTACCATTGAAAGTTTTATTACTAGTGCAATTATACTAGGAGGCGAATATACCATAAAGGATAATTTCCTTATTTTAGAGGATGAAAACATTACTTCTATTGAACTCATAGACATCAATACTTTAGAAATAAAAGGAAAAATGAAGCACCTCACTTACGAAGGAGAAAAGCAAATTACTTACACAGCTCTTTATGAGAGAAGATAAATAATTTAGGCATTTACATTTTATCAAAACTCTATTTTCTTCTGTTTGAAGAGAATAGAGTTTTTTTATGTTTTAAAAAAGAAAATACAAACAACGATACTAATTTAGCAATTTATAAGAAACCTTCGCTAACTTTAGTTTTATAATTTATCTTATTCTTTGTAAAATAGAACACTTTATTGTAATTTCGTTCTAAATTTCATAAATTTCTAGGAATAGAATAAAAGACAGATAAAAGACAAACAAAAGAAGTCTAAAGCAGTATTTTAAACAAAGACTTTTTTATAAAATATAACCCAAACAAATGGACAAACTCTCATACCTTTCCAATGCCGAAAACTCGTACATCGAAGGATTGTATCAAGATTATCAAAAAGATGCAAGTTCGGTCGATGCTAGTTGGCAACGATTTTTTGAAGGCTTTGAATTTTCGATGACTGATTATGACACCGAAACAGGAGAAGTTACCAAAACACACAAAAACGGTTCAAACGGACACGCTGCTGGTACTGAAACAGTAAATCAAAAAAGTTTTGCTGATTCTCTTCCTGCTGGTCTTGATGAAGACAAACTAAAACAAGAAATTTCTGTCAAAAAATTAATTGATGGCTACCGTTTGCGTGGACACTTACAAGCAAAAACAAACCCTATTCGTCCTCGTAGAGATAGAAAAGCACGTCTAAAATTAGAAGATTTTGGTTTTACAGAAGCTGATTTAAGCAAAAAATTTAGAGCAGGAAACGAAATCGGAATTGGAGAAGCTACCCTCCAAGAAATCATCGATAGATTGCAACTAATTTATGAGAGTGGAATCGGTTTTGAATTTATGTCTATTCGTGAACCAGATGTAAAATATTGGTTTAGAAAAAAAGTAGAAGTCGATTATCCAAAATTCAAATTAGACCATAAACAAAAAGAACGTATTTTACAGAAACTCAATGAAGCCTCTGTTTTCGAAAACTTTTTGCATACCAAATATTTAGGACAAAAACGCTTTTCTTTGGAAGGTGGAGAATCAACTATCCCTGCCCTTGATGCAATCATTAATGAAGGCGCACGTTTAGGCGTGGAGGAAGTAGTAATCGGAATGGCTCACCGTGGTCGTCTGAATGTACTTGTAAATATTATGGGCAAAACGTATGCTCAAGTATTTAATGAATTTGAAGGAAATGTTTCTGACGAACTTTTAGGTTTGGGTGATGGCGACGTAAAATATCACATGGGTTATTCTTCACAAGTAGAAACTCCCGAAGGTAATAAAGTATATTTGCGTTTAGCTCCAAATCCTTCTCACTTAGAGGCCGTTGCACCAGTTGTGCAAGGTTATACTCGTGCAAAATTAGATTATTTACACGGAAGAGATAAAAAGAAAGCTCTACCAATTATTATTCATGGCGATGCAGCCCTTGCAGGACAAGGAATTGTTTATGAAGTGGCTCAAATGTCAGAATTGGAAGGCTATGAAGTAGGAGGAACAATCCATTTTGTAATCAATAATCAAGTTGGTTTTACGACTGATTTTTATGATGGGCGTTCTTCAAATTATTGTACAGATATTTCGCAGCTTACCGAAACTCCTGAAATTCATGTAAATGGAGATGATCCAGAAGCTGTTGTTTTTGCTGTAAAATTAGCGACAGAATACCGTCAGAAATTCCATAAAGATGTGTATGTAGATATGGTGTGTTACCGTAAATATGGACACAATGAAGCTGATGAGCCGAAATTTACACAACCTCATTTATATAATTTGATAGGAAAACATCCAAATCCTAGAAAGTTATATATAGAAAAATTGACAAAAGAAGGCGATATTACAAGCAAACTTGCAAAAGACATGGAAAAATCTTTCAAAAAAATGCTTCAAGAACGCTTAGATGATGTCAGACAAAAACCACTTCCTTATGAGTATCAAGAATTAGAACAAGTATGGAAAAGTATGCGTCGTTCTACACCTGAAGATTTTGATACTTCTCCAAAAACATCAATCACACAAGAACACATTGATAAAATAGGAAAAGCTCTTACAACAATTCCAGAAGGATTTACACCACTCAAACAAATCGAAAGACTTCTTTCTGAAAGAAATAGAATGTTTTTTGAAGATAAAGTTTTAGACTGGGCAAGTGCCGAACTTTTGGCATATGGTTCTGTAATTTTGGATGGTCATACTGTTCGTTTTACAGGTCAAGATGTGCGTAGAGGTACATTTTCGCATCGCCACGCTGTTTTGAGTGATGCAGAAACAAACGAAACTTATAATAACCTCAATCACTTAGAAGAAAAGGGAGGAGAAGACTTACCTTCTTTTGATATTTATAACTCCCTTCTTTCTGAATATGGAGTTTTAGGTTTTGAGTTTGGTTACGCAATGGCAAATCCGAATGCGCTTACAATTTGGGAAGCTCAGTTTGGAGATTTTGCCAATGGAGCGCAAATTATGATTGACCAATTCATTACAAGTAGTGAAACAAAATGGCAACGTACAACGGGTTTGGTTCTCTTGCTTCCTCATGGCTACGAAGGTCAAGGTCCTGAACACTCAAATGCTCGTCCAGAGCGTTTCTTACAACTTTCAGCAGAATATAATATTATTGTTGCTAATGTCACAAAAGCTGCCAATTTCTTTCATTTGATGCGTCGTCAATTAGCTTGGGATTTCCGTAAGCCTTGTGTTTTGATGTCGCCAAAATCACTTTTAAGACATCCAAAAGTAGCTTCTCCGATTGAAGATTTTACAAATGGAAAGTTTGAGGAAGTGTATGGAGATGAGTATGCAGATAAGAAAAAAGTAAAACGTGTTCTTCTTTGTTCGGGCAAAGTCTATTATGATTTATTAGAAAGACAAGAAAAAGAAGAGCGCAAAGATGTTGCGATTGTACGTGTTGAGCAACTTCATCCATTCCCTAAAAAACGTATTTATGAAGAAATTAATAAATACAAAAAGAATGTAGAAGTAGTTTGGGTACAAGAAGAACCAGAAAATATGGGTGCTTGGCTTTTTGTCTTGCGTATGCTTTACAAAGAATGGATTGAAGAAAAACGCCCTACATTGAATGTCATTTCAAGAAAAGCAAGTGCTTCTCCAGCAACAGGTTACTCAAAAGTTCATGCCAAAACACAACAAGCTATCGTTGATGAGGCTTTTGATATAAAGTAAGAATTTTATTTGTAGGGGAAAGGCACGCCTTTTCCTAAACAACAAGAGTTAAATACAAAGACCATTTTTCATTTTTTGAAGAATGGTCTTTTTTGTTTTAGCAAAGAAAAGGCAAGCCATTTCCCTACCAACACATCTTATAATGGAAACTTTATCTCTATCATCATTCCATTTTTACCCAAAACATCAATTTTTCCTTTTGCCATAGCTACTCTGGAATAAATATTTTTCCAACCTAATCCTTTAGTCTCAGTAATCTGATTAGTTTCAAAACCTTTTCCATTATCTTTTAAAAGTAAAATGAGTTCCGTATTTTTAGAGTCTGTTTCTTGATTCAAACTAATTTCAAACTGACTTGCATCTGAATGTTTGAGCGAATTTCCGATTACTTCTTGTACAATTCTGAAAATAGAAACTTCTAAAGAGGAATTTAAACGATTGTAATCATTATTTTCTATATTTATGAGATTTGTTATAAAATCAATTTTCATTTTATTATTTTCTAGCTCATTTATATTTTCTGTTAGTTCTTTGATTGCAGAAACCAAACCTTGTTCGATAAGTGCATAGGGCATCATCTGATGCGAAACACTTCGAATTTCCTTACAGGCCAAATCTAGCGTTTGAACAGATTTCTCATAATTCTCTTTATCTTCTTCTAACTCCTTCGGATTTGTATTCAATTCAATCAAAGGCTCTAAAGAAGAAACTTGCATTCTAGCTACTGCCAAAAGCTGCCCTAATCCGTCGTGCAAATCGGCTGCAATGCGTTTGCGTTCCTGTTCTTGCGCTTCTACTAAGGCTGCAAAATAAAAATTATCTTTTTCGGCTAATACAATTTTTTGTTTGTATTGATTTCTTTTTTGATTTGAAAAAACACCAATTCCTGCCAAAATTAACACAAAAACAAAACTTCCAATTTGTATTCTCTCTCTATTTTTGGCTTGCGAAATTTCTAAATCTTTGATTAAATTTTCTTGACTTAAAGTAATTATTTCCTGTTCTTTTTTCTCTGTTTCATATTTTTCTCTAAGCCTTGCAATTTCTTTTTGATTGGATTCATTCAGAATACTATCTTGTAAATTCTGTCTTTTTGTTCTGTACAGATAGGCTTTTTCAAACTGATTTTGTCTTTCATAAAAATTAGCTAATGAGTTATACGTATTACTAATAAGAGGTTTTGCATTAATCTCAAAAGCCATTTGAAGAGCCGTTTCAAGATATAGTTTTGCTTTACTAAATTCATTTTTCTCCATATAAACACCACCAATATTCAAACTGGAAAGAATAATTCCACTTTTATTTTGTTGTTTTTTATCAATTTCTAAAATTATTTTGGAATAATAAAGCGAACTATCATATTGATTTTGACTAGCATACCATTCTCCTAAATTAGCATAAGTCGTTATCAAAACATTTTCACTATTGGCTAATTTACCTTTTTCCAAAGCCAGCATATAATAATTTTTTGCTTTATCATACTGTTGGTCATTGCGATAAATAACGGCAATATTATTCAAAACCATACCTGCTCCTACATGGAGTTGTATTTCTTCACAAATCCTTAATGCTTGGTCATAATAATAAAGAGCTTGTTTGTAGTTTTTCATTTGTTCGTAAAGCGTTCCTATTTCATTATTTATACTTGCTATTCCTCTTTTATCTCCTATTTGCTGTTTTAAAGGTAAAGCAAGTAAATAATTTTCTAATGCTTGTTGATACTCTCCTTCAGCTTTTAATAATGAACCAAAAAGATTATAGGAACTAGAAAGAAGTTTTATTTGAGTTTTTGGAGAATTCAAAATTACTCCTTTTATATATTTTTTTGATTGATTTGGGTTAGAGTGCTTTTGCAATAATGCCAACTGATAAAGTGTATTTAGTTTAGTGGTATCTTTTTGTGTTTGAAGCAGTTTTTCTAAACTATCAATTTCTATTTTTGTTTGATGATAATCTTCTTGAGCAATCGCAACAGAAAATAAATATAAATAAAAAACGCAGATTAGAGAACATAAAGATATAGTATTCATAAAAAATATTTTTTTTATTTAATTCAGAATATGTTTTATATTTAAAATTATACTAAAACAAAATTGGTTTTCGAAAAATAGAAAATACATTTTTACTCAAAAAATGCTTTATTCAAATTTTAAGGGTTTGGAGAAAAAGTCGAAAACTAATTTTACATCAGTATAGTCAAACCTTCAGTACAGACTTGAAAAAATACAAGACGAGTTTATTAAAAAAAACCAAATACAAAAATTGTCAGAGAGTCAAAATAGGAACGCTCAAACTTTTGGATATGATACATCAAATTTCCGACAAACCCCTAGCTGAACAACATTTATTTTTGGTAGATTATTTGGATAATCTTCAACAAACAACTAGCCAGCGTGATGATATTACCATTATTGGAATTAGAATTTAAGAAAACTAAAAAAATCAAACCAAATAAAAAACGAGTTAAAGCTGTCATTCCCCACCCTAAATTTAAAAAAAGCCATGTTTAAATAAATTATCATTTAATTGATAATAAATTGTATTTTAGCTGCGTAGCTGCGAAATGTTTGTAGAAAAAAACATCAAACAGAAATTTCAAGCTGCGTAGCTGCGTA
>Ga0100378_1007026_pt1 | contig 10102 bp, 9 predicted proteins | sample CryGeymeta201502_FD_81535 | JGI IMG/M metagenome (GOLD analysis project Ga0100378, IMG submission 81535) | Groundwater microbial communities from Crystal Geyser aquifers in Utah, USA - Crystal Geyser metaG 2015-02 | ecosystem: Environmental > Aquatic > Deep subsurface > Groundwater | place: USA...
AAGGACTTGTTTCAGTCGAAGCACATCGGGCGGCGTGCCACGCGCTTCCAGGTCGGCGTTGTAGAGCGGAATATCGAGGCTGGAGAGTTCCAGCAGCGTGACCTCTGCCCCGGATTGACGCGCCAGGTCGGCGGCGACACTGGCCAGTTGGCGGTTGTAGGACTGGGCCCGCGTGCTGCCCGCAAAAATCAGGAGTTTCATAGTCGATTGCCTATTTGTTAAGGACGCGTTCTACCGGGTGGTGGCGCAGCCTGAAAGCGTCGGGCATGCCAGAGCCCAGCAGCGGGCGCAGGTACATGCGAAAGGCATCGGTCACGTCGGTGCCGCTGGGCGCGATGAACTCGTCTTCCATCACCCGGGTTTTACCGGCCACGGCTTCCAGTGGCAACAATTCGTAATCGACCGAGTAAAAACCAGTGCGTTTGATGGCGACCGAGCCATCGTGTTGCCCCCACATGGCAAACTGAACGGCTTTTTCGCCTACTTCACGGGCTTCGCGCTGATCGACATCGGACACGCAACCGATGAACGAGCGTTGCAGGTAGCCAAAGGTGTCACCGCGCACGCGTTTGATCTTGAGTTTGGACTTGATCTCTTCGCACAGCAAATCGGCCAGCGCGCCGTTGCCTGACAACTGCACATTGCCGTGCGCATCATGCTCCATCTCCTTGGCCAACAGCGCCGTGATGGGTGTGCCAGCGGCATCGTGAATGCCTTCAGAAACGGCAATCACGCAACGGCTATGGCGCTCGTAGGTGGCCTTGACATCGGCCAGAAAGTGATCAATGACAAAGGTACGCTCGGGCAGATAGATCAGGTGCGGACCGTCGTCCGGAAATTTTTTGCCCAATGCCGATGCTGCGGTCAAGAAGCCCGCATGGCGGCCCATCACCACGCCCACGTAAACACCGGGCAGCGCCGCGTTGTCCAGGTTGGCGCCGGCAAACGCCTGCGCGACAAAACGTGCCGCCGACGGAAAGCCGGGCGTGTGGTCGTTGCCGACCAGGTCATTGTCGATGGTTTTGGGAATGTGGATGCTGCGCAGCGGGTAGTTGGCGGCGCGCGCCTGCTGACTGACGATGCGCACCGTGTCAGAAGAGTCGTTGCCGCCAATGTAGAAAAAGTGGCCGATCTTGTGCGCTTGCAGCACCTTGAAAATCTCGCGGCAATAGGCTTCATCGGGCTTGTCGCGGGTGGAGCCCAGCGCGCTTGACGGTGTGCTGGCCACCAGTTCCAGGTTGTGGCTGGTCTCTTGGGTCAGGTCGGCAAAGTCTTCATCGACGATACCGCGCACGCCGTGGTGCGCGCCATAGATGTGACCAATGTGGGCAAAGCGGCGCGCTTCGAGCGCCACGCCCACCAGCGACTGGTTGATGACGGCGGTGGGGCCGCCGCCCTGGGCGACGAGTATTTTTCCGGTGGCCATGTGGATTTCCTGTGCTTGCTGGTATCGATGAGTGATGTCTGAATTGTGCCTCCGATGCGGCTTGAAATTCGCCAATGACGGCGGCCCTGTGCGCTTTTTGCAGGCATCGGTAAAATCCAGGCTTTGCTTGCGCACAGGCCTTGCAGACTGCCTGATCTGCCTTATTCCGATTGACCACCATGCTTTATCCACAACATTTCGATGTCATCGTCGTCGGCGGCGGCCACGCCGGCACCGAGGCCGCGCTGGCTGCCGCGCGCATGGGCTGCAAAACTCTGCTGCTGAGCCACAACATCGAGACGCTGGGTCAGATGAGCTGCAACCCGTCGATTGGCGGCATTGGCAAGGGGCATTTGGTCAAGGAGGTTGATGCGCTCGGTGGTGCTATGGCTTCGGCAACCGATGAAGCCGGTGTGCAATTTCGCATTCTCAACTCAAGCAAAGGCCCGGCGGTGCGCGCTACCCGCGCCCAAGCCGACCGCATTTTGTACAAGGCTGCCATCCGCCAGCGGCTGGAAAACCAGACCAACCTGTGGCTCTTCCAGCAGGCGGTGGACGACCTGATGGTGGAAGGCGATCGTGTTGTCGGAGCGGTGACGCAAGTCGGTATTCGCTTCAAGTCGAGCACGGTTGTGCTCACGGCTGGTACGTTTTTGGATGGCAAGATTCATGTTGGTCTGAACAATTATTCAGCGGGTCGTGCTGGTGACCCGCCAGCAGTTTCCTTGAGCGCACGCCTGAAAGAACTCAAGTTGCCGCAAGGACGCCTGAAGACCGGCACGCCACCGCGGCTTGACGGGCGCAGCATTGATTTTTCTAAATGCACTGAGCAGCCCGGTGACGGCATGCCCGGTGGCATGAGCCCGCAGATGCCAGTGTTTGGCTTTATGGGGCGCGCCGAGCAGCACCCGCAACAAATGTCGTGCTGGATGACCCACACCAACGCGCGCACCCATGACATCATCCGCAGCGGGTTTGACCGCAGCCCCATGTTCACCGGCAAGATCGAAGGCGTGGGGCCACGTTATTGCCCCAGCGTTGAAGACAAGATCAACCGTTTTGCCGACAAGGACAGCCACCAGATTTTTCTCGAGCCCGAAGGCCTGACCACCCACGAGTATTACCCCAATGGCATCAGCACCAGCCTGCCGTTTGACATCCAGTACGCGCTGGTGCGATCAATGCCAGGCTTGGAAAATGCCCATATTTTGCGGCCCGGCTACGCCATTGAATACGACTACTTTGATCCGACCCAGCTGAAAAGCTCGTTTGAAACCAAAGCCATTTCAGGCTTGTTTTTTGCCGGCCAAATCAACGGCACCACGGGTTATGAAGAGGCAGCGGCGCAAGGCCTATTTGCTGGCATCAACGCTGCGCTTCAGGTGCGCGCCATGGGTGGCGGCAATGTGTTGGCCAGTGCAGCGGGCGCCATTTCATTTGTTGGCGACAGCTGGTTGCCGGGGCGCGACGAGGCTTATTTGGGCGTGCTGGTTGATGACTTGATCACTCAGGGTGTAACCGAACCCTACCGCATGTTCACTAGCCGCGCCGAGTTCCGGCTACAGCTGCGCGAAGACAATGCCGACGCCCGTTTGACTGAGGCAGGACGCCAACTCGGCCTGGTCGATGATGCCCGCTGGCAGGCCTTCAACCAGAAACGTGACGCTGTTTCACGTGAAACAGAACGCCTGCGGTCGATCTGGGTGAGCCCGAAAAGCCTGGCGCCCGCCGAGTCCGAGCGGGTGCTGGGTAAGGCGATTGAGCATGAATACAACCTGGCTGAACTGCTGCGCCGTCCGGGCGAGAGTTACGCCGCGCTGATGTCGCTCGGCGGTGGAAAGTATGCCGCGCCGGAGTTTTCAGTTGATGTTCCACGTGAAACATTGGGCATTGCCGATGCTATGGATCAGTCTGGCTTATTTTCAGGTGACGATGGCGATGCTGTTATCGCGAGTCCCTCGAATCAGGCCCGAGGCCGCATAAGGAAACTGAACAAAGACCCTATCAATGCGAGCGCAGCGCGGCAGTCTATGTCCCCTGAATTGGTGGCAACTGTCATTGAGCAGGTGGAAATTACAGCCAAATACTCGGGCTACATTGACCGCCAGAAAGACGATGTGGTGCGTGCGGCCCACTATGAAAACCTCAAGTTGCCGCAAGACTTGGACTACATGCAGGTGTCGGCGCTGAGCATTGAGGCGCGGCAAAAGCTCAATCGCCACAAGCCAGAAACGCTGGGTCAGGCTTCGCGCATATCGGGCATCACGCCGGCGAGCATCTCTTTATTGACCATCCACTTGAAAAAGACCAAGTTCGCCGACTTCGCCAGAAACTCGTCTGAAAGCGCTGCCGTCTGATGCAAGCCATGGAGGCGCAATTAAGGACAGGCCTGGTAGCGCTTGCGCTTGACCTGAGCGATGCGCACGTTACCAGTTTGCTGAACTACCAGAGATTGATCCAGAAGTGGAACAAGGTCTATAACCTGACGGCGGTGCGCGATCCTGGTGACATGCTGACGCACCATCTGCTCGACAGTTTGGCGGTGATTGGGCCGTTGCGCCGGCAACTGGCGCAGATGCCACAACCGGTGGCGGAAAATGGCTCCAAGGGCAATGCGCTGCGCCTGCTTGATGTCGGTTCGGGTGCCGGCCTGCCCGGCGTGGTGATCGCTATTTGCTGCCCTGATATCCGGGTGGACTGTGTCGATACGGTCGGCAAGAAGGCGGCATTTATTCAACAAGCGGCAGTCGTGCTGAAGCTGCAGAATCTGCGTGGCGTGCACGCCCGCGTCGAGAACCTGACCGAAAAATACCAGGTGATCTGCTCGCGCGCTTTTGCCTCGCTGGCAGACTTTACCAACTGGTCAAGGCAGGCCTTGGCTGACCAGGGCGTCTGGCTCGCCATGAAGGGCAAGCATCCCGTCGATGAGCTGGCATTGCTTTCGCGAGACATTGAAGTGTTTCACGTGGAACAAGTGGTTGTCCCTGGACTGGATGCGGAGCGTTGCCTCATCTGGATGAGACCAATAAAGCCCCTGTGTAACGATTGAGTTGGCACTGTTGAAGTGGTCTCTTCAAGCTGGTTCAAAGGCAGTCTGTTGTGTACTCTGATGGCAGTGGGCAGGGTATCGGGTACCGCCTCAGACGCGCTTCGCTTTGCGACATCGGCGGGCCCCAATACCCAACCCGCTGCTGCGCGCGCTCTGTCTGCTTGCAATTCGACTCTGGATTCCCCCATTGCGCCAATCATCACCGCAGCTCAGACCAAGTGGGCTTGGGCAGTCACAATTGCAAGCACCTCACTGAATGATTTCTGCCATGAATCAGTATTCAGCCCAATTACACTAGCGCCCATGTTTCACGTGAAACATACCTTCAATTTTTCTACCCAGTAAGCATCGCATGGCCAAAATCTTTTGTATTGCCAACCAAAAAGGTGGTGTGGGCAAGACCACCACCACGGTCAATCTGGCTGCAGGCCTGGCTAAGGTGGGGCAGCGGGTGCTGATGGTCGACCTCGACCCGCAAGGCAATGCCACCATGGGTTCGGGCGTAGACAAGCGCAAACTTGAGCTATCGGTGTACGATGTACTGCTCGAATCCGCCACGGTCGCCGAAGCGCTGGTGCAAAGCAGCAAGCTGCTTGACGCGGGTTGCAGCTATGACATCCTGGGTGCCAATCGGGAGTTGGCCGGGGCCGAGGTGGAGATGGTGGAACTCGAGCGCCGCGAAAAGCGCCTGCGCCAAGCCCTGAGCGCCGTGGCGCAAGATTACGACTTCATTTTGATCGATTGCCCGCCCAGCCTGTCGATGCTCACGCTCAACGGCCTATGCTGTGCCCATGGCGTGATCGTGCCGATGCAGTGTGAATAGTTTGCCCTCGAAGGCCTGGCCGATTTGGTCAACACCATCAAGCAGGTGCATGCCAACCTCAACAAAGAACTGGCCATCATCGGCCTGCTGCGCGTCATGTTCGACCCGCGCATCACCTTGCAGCAGCAAGTGAGCGAGCAGCTCAAAGCGCGTTTTGCAGACAAGGTGTTCAACACCGTGATTCCGCGCAATGTGCGTTTGGCTGAGGCGCCCAGCTACGGCGTGCCAGGCGTGGTGTTTGATCCGTCGAGCAAAGGCGCGCAGGCGTTTGTGGCTTTTGCGCAGGAGATGGTGGCGCGCATTGAGAAAATGTGAACCCATTTGCTGCTTGGTCAACCTGAACGACAAAAAATGCTGCGACGATGTATTCACAAGCCGCGTCATTGCAAACGAAGTGAAGCAATCCATGACTTTCGGAATGCACGGACTGCCGCGCTGCGCTCGCAGTGACGAGGCCTGTGTGCAAGGTTTGTGTGCAGTATGGTGCCGATACAGGCGGCTCGCAATAACGCTGTTTGCTCACGTTAATTTGTAGTTATGAAAACCCATCACGTCCTCATCCTGCCAGGCTGGCAAGGCTCTGGTCCGCAGCACTGGCAAAGCCTGTGGCAAGACCAGAGTGGCTTCCAGCGCGTGGAGCAACACGACTGGCTGCGCCCGCTGCGCGGTGACTGGGTCGCGCGTCTCGAAGACGTGGTGTTGTCGCTGGACGCGCCGGCAGTGCTGGTTGCGCACAGCCTGGGTTGCATGCTGGTGGCGGCGTGGGCTGCGCACAGTCGCAACACGCACTGTGTAAAAGCAGCTTTGTTGGTCGCACCGGGAGACGTTGAGCAAGACGCGCTGCGCCCGGTCCTTGCCAGTTGGTCGCCCATCCCGTTGCCGCCACTGCCATTCAAAAGCACGCAGGTAGCCAGCCGGGACGACCCCTATTGCAGCTTCGCGCGGGCGCAAACCTTTGCCCAGGCTTGGGGTTCCAGGCTGGTCGACGCCGGCGCGCTTGGCCACATCAACGCCGATTCCGGTTTGGGCGATTGGCCACAAGGTCAGGTCATGTTGAACGAACTCATTCACAGTTAAAAAGGGGTGTCATGGTCACTAAAAAACTCAAGGGCCTGGGCCGCGGCCTAGAGGCTCTGTTAGGTCCCACGGTCGACGAGTCGCTCACGCCAGAGGGCGACCAAGCCCAACTGGCCAACAGTGGCCTGCCATCCACCTTGCTGCTCACCGATATGGTGCCCGGGCAGTACCAGCCGCGCACCCGCATGGACGAGGGCGCGCTCTACGAACTGGCTGAGTCCATCAAGGCACAGGGCATCATGCAGCCGATTCTGGTGCGGCGCCTGAGCGATGCCGATGCCGAACTCAAGCGTAGCCAGCAGTTGCCCGACTTTGGCGGTGGCACCAGTGGCGGTGGCGTGGTGCGCCCGCTGTATGAAATCATTGCCGGTGAACGCCGCTTTCGGGCCGCCAAACTAGCCGGACTGGACCATGTGCCGGTGCTGGTGCGCGCGGTGCCCAATGAGGCCGCCGCGGCCATGGCGCTCATCGAGAACATCCAGCGCGAGGACCTCAACCCGCTCGAAGAAGCGCAGGGTGTGCAGCGCCTGATCAAGGAATTCGGCCTCACGCACGAGACTGCCGCGCAGGCCGTGGGCCGCTCGCGCAGCGCCACCAGCAACCTGCTGCGTCTGCTCAACCTGGCCGAGCCGGTGCAGACGATGCTGATGGCGGGCGACGTCGACATGGGCCATGCGCGCGCCCTGCTGGCGCTTGACAAAGCCACCCAGATCACCGCAGCCAACCAGATCGCCGCCAAAAAAATGTCGGTGCGCGAGGCTGAGAGCCTGGTCAGAAAGATCAGCGCCGAGTTTTCACTGGTGGCCATCAAGCCCAAGAAAGACAAGTCACGCGACCTGAAGCGGGTCGAAGAAGAGCTCTCTGACCTGCTCATGGCGCAGGTTGAAGTGCGGGTTAAAAAGCGCGTCAAGCGCGCCGGTCGGTACGAAGAAATGGGCGAACTCAGCATTCAGTTCGGCTCGATCGATGAGCTCAATGGCGTGATTGAAAAGCTACGCGGCGGCCCACAACGCTAACTGTCAGTTCTGCCGTGCCGAAGAAAAAGCGGGGTTTCTGAAAACCGGGGCAATGTTTGAGAGCTATCAACGAATGCCCAAAACGTCAAGTCCCCGAGTCCAATTTTTCAGTAAAAATTAACCCAACTACGAAATATTTTTTGTGGTGAACTGAATAAATTGGAAGGAAGACGATGAAAAAAAGCAATGTTTGCCACTTTGGTGGCCTTGTTGGCAACTTGTACGACAACTCTGGCAAGTGCCGCTGACCCCGCATCGGTGGTTCGTGGAGGGAGGTTGTATGACAACCTGAGCGTTGAGTTAAAAACGCGCATTCCCAATCAACCCAATCCCGCCTTCAAGACCCAGCAAGTGCGGGTGGCTGCATCTGACACCTGGCGTTGCGTGGAATGTCATGGCTGGGACTACCAGGGCCAGCACGGCTTTGTCGGCATCGCTGGCAAACAGAATGCCGACCCTGTAGCCATTTTGGCGATCCTCAAAAATGCCAACCACGGCTATGAAGACCTGCTCGACGAAGGCGACAGGCTGGACCTGGCCAACTTTGTCAGCACCGGCCAGTCGGACATGCGCAAGCTGATGGACATGACCGCAAAAATCAAACCCGGCCAAGGCTACTCTGAAAAGGTCTTTGCTACGGTATGCGCCAATTGTCACGGCCTTGAAGGTGACCGGCTGCGTCAAATTCCGCCGCTAGGAGACTCTGCACGCCAGCGCCCCATGGAGGTCCTGCACGTCACACTCAACGGCCACCCCGGCGGTGACATGCCGGCACTCAGAACACTCGGCGACGACACCGTAGCCAATATGCTGGCTTATCTGAAGTCACTGCGCAGCGTCAACATGGCAAGTTCGGTTGCCAATGGCGGCCGGCTCTATGACGACTGGCAGGCTCAGTTGGGCGGCCAGCGCCAGGCGCTGCCGCATCCGTCCCATCCGGCCAAGGCCTACTACGCCAACGTGCCGAGCGAAACCTGGCGCTGCAAGGAGTGCCATGGCTGGGATTACAAGGGTAATGAGGGCGTGTATGCCAAGGGCAACCATGCGACCGGGATCAAGGGAATTCGCGCTATGGCGGGTGCAGACCCGGAAAAAATCATGGCAGTTTTGACCAGCAGTGTTCACCTGTATGGCGCTGTCATGAAATACCGTGATTTGCTGGACCTGGCTAACTTTGTGAGTTACGGGCAGTTTGGTAACCCGGCTTACCTATCTGAAAAGTTTTTTTAACCAAGGAGTAGTGTATGAAAACCAAGACCCCCCTCATCGTAGCCGGATCCCTGCTTTTCGCCCTGGCTGGAATGGCCCCTGTTCATGCTGCAGTCGATGCAGCACAGGCAGAAGCCTCGTTGAAGAGTAACAAATGTGCAAAATGCCACTCTGTGGACAAAGACAAGACGGGCCCCGCCTTCAAGAAAATTGCCGCCAAGTACAAGGGCAAGGCCGATGCAGAAGCAAGCATCATCAAGAACCTCACTACCGGTCCCAAGCACAAGAGCGATGACGGCTCCGAAGAAGAGCACGTCATCATCAAAACCAAGGACGAGGCCGAGCTCAAAAACCTCGCCCAGTGGATTCTTTCGCAATAGCCAAGTTCAGGGCTGCCGGCGCCAGCTCCTGGTGATCGGCAGCAGAGCCAGGCGCTTCACAGCCCGCTCACTTACTTCGGAACGCAGCCAAATCCAGCCAGATTAGGTACTTGTGCTGGTGTAAATCGCACGCGCCCCGATCAATTAACAGGGTTGGGAGAACATCCATCATGCGTGGCAGTAAGTTGACGAATTGGTTCATGGCCGCGGCGCTTTGCGTCGCCGCCAGTCTATCGGGTGGCGCCCTCGCCGCCGACAATGCGACGGGGCTGGGCAACCAGACCTGTCTTTCGTGCCACGATGGCCAAAAAGGCAAGCTTGAGGTCGCAGGTACAGACGATGAAAAGCGCGTGCTTTACACTGTAGTACCCGCCGCTTTCGCCAAAAGTGTGCATTCCGGCATGGAGTGCGTGAACTGCCACCTCGAAATCAATGACAGCGGCCCCAACCACAAGAAAACCCTCGGTGAGACGCGTCCTGATTGCGTGCAATGCCACCAAAAGCTCACCGACACCGCGGCGCAGGTCAAGGTCGCCGGTGAGCGGCGCTGGATGCGCGCCGTGGGCGCCAGCATCGAAACCTACCAGACTTCGCACCATGCAAAGCCAAGCAGCGAAGACCCAAGCAAGCCCAATGCGTCCTGCAATGACTGCCACAACGTCCACAGCTTCAATGTGCCGCCACGCGGAACGCCCGAGCGCACCGAGTGGCACCTCGGCATTTCGGACATCTGTGGCACCTGCCACGACTACCAGCTCGAAACCTGGGCCGAGTCGGTGCATGGCCGGGAAATCAAGGAAAACCACAACCCCAAGGCTGCTGACTGTGCTGATTGCCACACTGCGCATAACGTCAAAAGAACCTCGTCGAGCCTGGTGAAACTGGCGATCACCGACAGCTGCGGCAGCTGCCATGATGACGCCTACGACTCCTACCGCGCCACCTACCATGGCAAGATCACCACGCTGGGCTACGCCCACACGGCCAAGTGCTTCGACTGCCACAGCAGCCACGACATCGAGCCTTCCTCCAACCCGGTGTCCAAGATGCACATGATGGACAACCGGCTGAAATCCTGCCAGGAGTGCCACAGCGGCAAAAAAGACATCCCGCTGGCCACGG